>Ga0209487_1002179_pt1 | contig 16088 bp, 14 predicted proteins | sample Poulit2012_FD_187524 | JGI IMG/M metagenome (GOLD analysis project Ga0209487, IMG submission 187524) | Agricultural soil microbial communities from Georgia to study Nitrogen management - Poultry litter 2012 (SPAdes) (version 2) | ecosystem: Environmental > Terrestrial > Soil > Agricultural land...
ATTTGCCTGGTTAACCATCGGGCCTACGCCATTTACTCTTCAGCAGCATCCTTTCTCCCTCTCCTCAAGCCCACGGGGAGGTTCTCTCACTTTTACGGCAAAGGAAGAGGGGGACTTTACCTCTACCTGGAAAGATATGGAGCCGGGTACACCGGCCTGGCTGGAGGGGCCTTATGGTACTTTTACGTTCAAGGGAGATGATGACATTTTCCTGATCATGGGCGGCATCGGCGTCACACCTGCGATGAGCATGCTTCGAACCATCCGGGATGATAAGGATAACCGAAAAGCTACGCTCATCTATGCCAATGAATCCTGGGAGAGGGTCACCTTCAGGGAAGAACTGGAGAAGCTGTCTGAGGAGATCGATCTGAAGGTGGTGCACGTGTTGGAAGATCCCCCGGATGAGTGGGACGGAGAGACCGGTTTTATCGATGAGGAACTTCTGGAAAAATATCTCCCGGCAGAGCCTAACTCCCGTACCTATTACATATGCGGCCCGGGGCCGATGATGGATATTGCGGAAAGTTCACTGCACAATCTCGGCGTACGATGGAATCACATCTATACCGAACGATTTCAGATCGTATAAATATTTAGAAATCTAAACCTTCCGAATGGTGAGATCTCATGAGAGAACAGGTTAAACTTTTTCACAAACTGATTCGGCGAATGGCTGATCTGGTGGGAATTCTGCTGGTCATTGCATGCGTTCTGTTTGCATTGTGCGGGTTTTGGTGAGGGGTAATCAAAAATGTTAAATCATCGACACCTAAAACTTGTAGCAGAATTTAGTACGAACAGCTTGCTCTAAATTCATCTACACTTTTTTGTTGTGACTTGACGATTCATCTAAACCTTTCCAGCTTATGCTTTCTTTTTTGCCAATCGGGAAGCACTTTGTTTAATAAATTATAAAAATTCTTGTTGTGGTTGGGGTGTTTAGTATGACACAGCTCGTGAATAATCACATAATCGATACAGTAGACAGGGTGTTTAATCAATTCCGGGTTTAGTAGCACCTTACCTGATGGAGTATAGCTTCCCCAACGCTTGTCCATCCTGTATAGTTGGAGTTCCGGCCTGTCAACTTGGTACTTTTGCATCACATCCAGACAAACATCTAACCGTTTATTAAACTTTTTCTCCGCTTTGCTTCGGTACCAGCCATCTAATTGTTCTTTTATATAATGTTTTTCTCCCTTTTTCCCTGTTTTTATATAAAAATACCCCCCTTTTAGCTTAACCGACTCCTCTTCATCCTCATTGATTTGTATAACTTTTAGCCGATATTGCTTTCCGAGGTACCGATGCGTCTCCCCACTTATGTAATCATCATGTTCATCTAATGGGTCAAAACGGTTAAAGTACCTTAACTGTTTAACAATCCATCGCCCTCTTTTCCTCACTTTATTAAAAACTTTGTCCAAATCAGACTCATTAGGTGCCGTAACCCATACCGTCTGATCGGGATACACTGCAATCTCTAATGTTTTTCGATTGGAGTAGCTTAGATTGAAGGTAATGGTCTTGGTGCCATACTCAACCGTCTGCACATTATCGAGCGCTATAGGATTGCTTTGACTTAATGATGGTTTCTGCAATGCGTTCGATGACATTAAAATCTCGTTTTATATCTAATTTTCGGAATAATTCAATCATGTAGTCTTCAATGGCGATAAACATATCGTTCTTCACATCTGGATTTGTCTCCCAGTCCACAATGGTTAGATTTTCTATGGTTTCATCCAACTCAAGTCCGGCTTGGGTATACAATTCTTCTCTTTTGTCTTCATCTATGGGTAAGTATTCTCCCTCAAAGAACTCTTCCATTTCTGCTTTCACCGTATTATAAAACGATCGAGCCACAGGTCGCTCTTTGAGCTCTCCCGGCGTGCCGTCCCATATTCCCTGACTGACACCATTGCGAATTTGTTTAACCTTCTCCAGGTATTCTTTCTCGGAAATACGATCGTGTAAAAACTTTTGAATGGTTTCCTCTATCAAATCCGAGAATTTTCGGTATAAGGCCGGATCTTCATCCATGCGCTCCTCAATAACCTTCTTAGTCTTGCTGGCAATCTCATCTGCCTTGGAGGCTTCAGAGCGTTTTTTCTGCCCATCCTGCATCTCAAAGAAATCATCACTAAAAATATCTACCGGATCAACGATTTGCTCCATGCCCTCGGTGCCCACGTAAGAATCAATCAGTTTTTGGACCCGATCTTCATACTCCCGGTGATCAATAGCCTCTCCGTAGCGTATTCGAACCGATCTGCGCAGATTTTCGAAGAACTTCAGGTCTTTCTTGTACTTTTTGATCTCCGACTCATCGATATAGTCAAACAGTTTGTCTGCCGAGAAAGCAGCCTGAAGGGTTCGGGCAAAGTTGGATAGCTTTTCATAAAACTCATCCCGAAGATCATCATGGCGCAGGTATCGCTCCATCGCCTCATTATCATTGGTGTCTTCACAATCCTTAAACACATCCCAAAGGGCTTGATGCAGTTTGGGTAAAGATTCTGCTACTTCTTTGATCGGAGTTATGGTACCCTCCAAATCTTTCTGTTCAAAACCGCTGAGTGCAGAATAGGTATTAATAGCATCTGTCAATGTTCCTAAAATGCCCACATAGTCAATCACATAACCATAATCTTTCCCTTCAAACAGTCGGTTTACACGGGCAATGGCCTGTAAGAGGTTATGCTCATCCAAATAGCGAGCCAAGTACAATACGGTATTGTTAGGAGCATCAAAACCGGTAAGCAATTTATAAACAACGATCAGCACCTCTACTTCCCGACTGTCTGACTTAAATAAGTTTACAATGCTGGTTTCATACTCTTCTTTACTTCCGTAGCGATCCATCATCTGTTTCCAGAACACCTGCACTTCATCATTGGGATCATCATACGTATCGTCGTGACCTTCCCTTGTATCCGGAGGAGAAATCACCAATTCAGCATTGATCTGCCCCCGTTCTTTTAAGAATCGGTAATAACGAACGGCTGTTTTACGATCCGGGACTGCTATTTGGGCTTTGTACTTGGTATTTTTTAGGTTTTTAAGGAAATGATCGGTGATATCTTTACTGATCTCCTCTATAACCAATTGGGCAGTCAGTAGTTTGTTTAACGTGGAGAATCGGCGTTTATAGTCGGAGACCTGATCTTCCGACATATCCTCCATGTCTCTTTCAAACTCCCGGTCCAGCTTCTCTTTCCAAGTATCTAACTTGGCAGCTCTACCTTCATAGATGATCGGTACCACAGCTCTATCCTTAACAGCCTGATCCATCGAATATGAATCAATTATGCCACCAAACTTGGCTGCTGTGCTCTTCTCTTTTTTCATGAGTGGCGTGCCGGTAAAACCGATGTAGCAGGCATTCGGGAGTATCTTTTTCATCTCCGCATGCATCATCCCGTATTGGGTACGGTGAGACTCATCGATCAGCACAAAGATATTCTTGGATTCATTCACCAAATTCTTTTGCCGGGATGCTGCATTAAACTTGTTGATGATTGTCGAGATGTTTTCAACACCCGGATCTTTAATCAGCTCAGCAAGGTGCTTACCGGTTTTCGCCTGGGTGATATCCTTTCCACAGCTTTTGAATGTTTTCTTGAGCTGATCATCCAAATCTGTTCTATCGGTTACCAATATGATCCGTTGGGAAGGGATATCATCTGCAACGGCCAGATTCTTGGACATAAACACCATCGTGATGGATTTACCACTGCCCTGAGTATGCCAAATCACGCCCCCTTTTCGAATTCCATCTTCGTCCGTTTGACGAATCCGGCTCATCATACGCTTTACCCCAAAATACTGCTGATATCGGGCAATTTTGCGAGTGTTGTTATCAAACACCGTGAAATTACGGGTCAATTCAAGCAGGCGGTCGGGTCGGCACAAGCTATATAAGTTGAGATCCTGCTTGGTAGTCTGTCGCTTTTTCTCTTTTAATTGGGGCTTTTCGTAGTAATGCTCTCGCAACCGGTTTATCCAGTTGGTATCGGTATCCGGCTTGGCTATTAGTTCTTTTACGATTCCTTCAATGTCTTCCTCTTCCCGCCATACCGACCAGAACTTCTTACTGGTGTCAGTAGCCGCATACGAAAGTTCATTCACGCTGGAAGCGATCAGCATTTGGGTAAAGTGGAAAAAGCCGGGGACTTCTTCTTTGTTTTGATTGCGAAGATGTTGGGAAATAGCCTCATCCAATGCATTCTTTTTATCCCTGCGCTTGTTTTCGATGGCCACAAAGGGAATACCATTTACAAACAATACGATATCCACTCGGCGAATCTGCTTCTTACCTTTTATTTCAAACTCATCGGTTATATGAAACACATTGTTTTCCGGGTTTTCCCAATCCACATACTTGAAAGGGAAGCTTTTCTTGTCACCCTTGACCACCTGCTCATAGCTTTTCCCCAGCGTGAGCAAATCATAAATCTTTTCATTGGTTTTAACCAATCCCTCATCCGGCTGCTGTTGAAGATCATATGCAGCCCTGCTGATGGCGGTCTGGGGAAATGGCAGTGTTTTACCTTTATACTCAATCTTATTGATCTTGGAGAGCTGCTCTTCCAGAATTTCGGTAAGAACAAACCGGGTCAGCAGTCCATCCCGCATTTCCAGTACTTTCTCAGGTGAGATGTAGATATAGCCTATCTGTTGAAGCAGGCGTATGGCCGGTAACTGGGAGTCTTTGTCTTCTAAGTAGCTTGTTGTACGATTCATCATTTTTGATCGTTTTATAACACACACATAATGAGATAAAAGTCTTTATCGCTAATTAAAAATTTATTTATTGATAAATTTTTTTGAATCATGTATAATACAATTAGAAAGTAATTATGGACTGGGCTTCTCCCGGTCGGCAATAAGCTCTGGACTTTTCCGGGGCTTTTTGTTTTTTTAAGGAAATACTTTGTGCCGGTAAATCTTTTGAGATATAATTTCATAGGCCCTATTTCGCTGGTTCGGCCTTAAATAGTTTAACCCGACTGGACGGGCTGTTAAATCGGCAAGTTGCAAGCCACAAGAGTTACTTCGTTTATCTACAAAAAATGATCGAAACAGGATCTTGGTAAAATCAATCCGCTTGTACCCGAACTGACGATTTCCATCGCAAATTCGCCGAAACTCAAGTTCCAGCTCGTTGTCCTCTTTCTTCCCCCGTTGCTCAAAAACAATATAAATCTGTTTATTTTGCTGCTCCTTGTTAATCAAATATTCCAACAACCGTTCCAAACCAAAACGCAGGCTCAAATGGTATGGATTAAAAGGCTCATGGTATTGATTTCTTAACTTCTGTTTATCAACCACAACTGAAATGATGTCAAATGGGGTCTTATTTACCAAGTCGGCTACATCTGAAAGAAAACTTTCCCGAAGATCTCGATCTCTTCTGAGAAACAGAAAATTCCCACCCTGCTTTCGGATGTCATGCTCATGAAGGATCACCTGATCGTGCCCGAAGTATTTAAATTTAAACCGTTGTAATGACGGAACAGCAGCATTCACGTAATCATCAATATGAAAGCAGCAAAAGGAGAGCACGAAGATGGGGTAATCCTCGTCAATATTCTCGATTCCGTGATCTCCGGATTCATCCACATAGACAATGTAGTCTCCTTTTTGCATAATTTGGTATACTTAAAGAACCTACTTTTTCTTGCTGCCTGAGTCCTTCGGAGGTGGTGGATTTTTCGTTCTGGCTTTGTTCTGCTGTCCTTTACCACCGGTTCGGGTTCTGCCTTTATTAGATGAATTTCCGTTCTGTTTTTTTGCCATAGGTTCAAATGTTTTTTGCCGCAAATATGCTGATCGTGATAAGACCGGTTATAAACAAAACTAAGCTAATCACATTCAGGGCCTTTACAGCCGTGTTGATTGGATCTTTTCTGTTCTTTTCGTAGAGTAAATCGGGTTTACTATTTAATATTTTTAAGTCTTTTTCATGAGATATTACACTTAGATAAAAGGCAACTAAACTAATGCTAATAGTCAATCCCCAGCAAATCCACGAAGTATAGAGCCAGCCAGTTTGGATGGGAGGTGAAGCGGAAATGGAGTTCAAAAATGCAATAGTTATACCGAATGCACCAGCTGAAAGTGATAGAAGAGCTTTATCCAGTTCATCTTGAGATGCATTCTTTGCATCAATTAATTCTTGGCGGTATTTAAGTAGGTGCTCATCCATCACTCAACGTTATTTAAATGTCTGAATAGCCAGTTTATATATAAAAGCATTTCGTAAGCTTCCTCAGGTGATCTTTGATCTTCATCACCATGACTAAATATGTTCCTAATGGCCTGCATCATACCCATGGTCATATATTGATATCCTTCTTGAATACCTCTCTCATTATCTGTTGTCAATGAGTTAAGTCTTACATCAGGATTTGGGATTGAGAATACTCTGCTCATCAATCGTTTACCAATATCATCTGAACCGGATATCGCTTTCACTTTAGCCTCAAATCGCTCAGAAGCTTTTCGTACTGATTCATTGAAATGTCCATTTTTAAATTGAACAAGTGGCTCTGTTGATATCTCTTCTACTAAAGGATGGTCCTTTAATCGTTCTACTAATTTTTCAGGGGGTACTCTAATTTCTGGCACGGTCTCATCCAAAACAATGGACCCAAGTTCGGATCGCATATCAATGTCAAGCTTATGTAATAGATCTATAAGAGAATTCAGCTCTTCTCGTTTTAAAGGATTTCTTTCATAACGACGGTAATCAATTGCGGCTGGTACTACTTTTCTGATTACGGTGTAGGGCAAGTTCCTGTGGTATCGTATTAAATTCTCAAACCCATTTGTTAGATTTGCCTTCTTGTAAGCTCCTTTTTCTAAATATTTTTCAACATTGCTTTCAGCAAAGATCGTGATAAAGGTTGTTGCTTTTTTACTTCTGGAAGATAAAGGAAGAAAATCATAGAGCACATCCACTAACTCTCTGATGAGTGCTTTTTTGCTTGCTGTTATTCTCCTAATGGCTCGTTTTCCCATAATTACCTCTTTAATTCACCCTCACTTTCCCCGTCAACAACTGCTGCATTAAACCCTTTTTCTGCTTTTGATACAAAGCTGTTTCCTTCTTCATTAAGTCGATCTCCTTATCTATTTCCGTGAAAACAGACGCTATCTTTTGTTGCTCCATAGTACTTGATGGGATCTTCAACTTAATTTGAGAAAAGTTTGAATACTTCAAATTTAATGTATCACTTACCAATCCCTGGGAATACCTCCTGAATAAGTCTACTATCGGTGGATGTTTGAATAGATAGGACATGAAAAGCCCATCAACTTTATCGCTTATTGGAGTGACAATTGTATATGCGGGACTTACAATTCCTTCTAATTCAGAATACCCAGAAACCCCTTGCCACATTCTCATGGTGTTATAACCGATGTCACCGGGTAAAATTCGCTTATAATTACTTTTATCGTTGCTCGAGGTATCTCTTCTTTCTAATTCATCCCGATCTATAACCCCATTGTTTGTTGTTATAGCAACCAGCTTAAGATCATTGAATCCCTTGTCATTTCTTTCATTGAATACCTCACCCAACTTCACCTCAACCCACTCTTCCCCTTCAAACTCCGGAAAGCGAACCTTACCGGATAGCAGCCGCTGCATGAGGCCTTTCTTATACCGCTTCTTGGCCTGGATAAGTATTTCTGTTTTGGAGATGGCTTCGTCCCAAGTAGTAAAAATTTCTGCGAGACTCTCCCTTTCTTCCCTTTTAATTGGTAATGCTAAATACAATTTTTCAACATCTGAATTATTAATTGCAGGGTAGCTACTACCGACTAATAACTGATGAAACTGTCGCTCAAAAGACTCTGTAAATAAGGATTGATAAATCAGTTTTGAATCAATTTTAGATTTGGCTGATAGAACCGCAAACCCGGTTGAACACACATAACCATCTATTTTATCGTCAGCACGTGCAAAACCTTTTAGATTCGGCCTCACAGTGGACATTAAGATGTCACCAGTTGAAATGACTCTTCTTGCTCGTGATGGAGCATCATTGAATGTGAATTCATCAGCTGGCAAATCGATTGTGCCAGTTTTTACAGATCCTAAATCTATATACTTTATTCTTAGGTCTGGACTGGTTTTTGATCCTAATGAATCGGAGTTAATCTCTGTTAACTCACCGAGTTTATACACTTTCCAATTTTTTGGTGGTATAAAACCAATTTTATTTTTGATGAACTCGCTTCTCATTTATCCCCTTTCTTCGCCTTCTTTTCGATTTGCTTCAACTCTTCTATAGTCTCTTCATCCGCTTTCCGAGCTTCAAGCTGCTTTCTTTTTTCGTTGAAATCGTCATATCGTTCACCGGCCAGTTTCTTGGCCACGGAGGCTTTCAAACTTCCGGCATGGTCCAGAATATCTCGTTCATTAAATTCGAGAAAGGCATCCAAGCGGTCTTCCCAGTCTTTCATATACATCACTTTGCGTCGTCTTGCCTGGTCTTCGGCATAATCAAGGTACATCGTCACAATTCGGTTTAGCTCGCTTATCTCATCTTCTTTAAGATAATTCTTTGCCGTGTCCACATCCTGCTTTCGCACCTTATTCCCTTTCCAGGAAGTCAATCCCATGTTGGGTTTATCAGGATCAGACCGACCGACAATCAACTCAGCCGCCGTTTGTCCTGTTACTGCCCAGAGCATTTTATTCTGTACCTTTTTAAAAAACAGTTGTGCTGCATTCGATTTAGAATCATAGTCAGCACTCAACGTATATATATCCTTCACCTTTTGGTAGAAGCGTTTCTCGGAGGCACGAATATCCCGGATGCGTTCCAGCAGCTCATCAAAATAATCCCAACCACCGGGATCTTTCAGGCGCTCGTCATTCATTACAAAGCCTTTCACGAGATATTCTCTTAACGTTGTGGTAGCCCACCTCCTGAATTGAGTGCCTCTCTCTGAACGCACTCTATACCCAACCGCGAGAATTGCATCCAAATTGTAGTGTTTGGTTTTGTACTGTTTTCCATCTGCGGCAGTTGTCAAGTATTCCTTGACAACTGAATCAGGATCTAATTCTCCTTCATCAAAGATGTTGTTAATATGAAGGCTGATATTCTGTTTAGTGGACTGAAAAAGTTCAGCCATTTCAAGCTGTGTTAACCAAGCCGTATCCTCTGCAATCTTTAACTGTACCTCAACCTGATCATCTTGAGTTGTGTAAACAACAACTTCTCCTGCTGGTCGCTTTTCACTCATTAAAGCACCTCCAGCTCTTTTAAATACTCATCCATCTGTTTTCGAACGTTTGCAAGCTCATCTTCCAACTCCTCAATTTCCCCCTGTACTTCAGCAATATCCACTTCCGCTTCCGGCTCAAATGTATCAACATAGCGAGGAATATTCAGGTTGTAGTCATTCTCTTCCAGCTCATCGGGAGAGGCTACATACGAGTACTTGTCGATCTCTTCAAATGCCTCAAAGGTCTGTACAATCTTGTTAATGTCCTCATCCCGGAGTTTATTTTGCCGAGTACCTTTTTCAAAGCCCTTGCTTGCATCTATAAACAGGACTTCATCTCGTTCTTTTGCCTTATTGAAGATCAGAATAGCTGCCGGTATTCCGGTTCCGAAAAATAGATTTTCCGGCAATCCAATCACGGCTTCCAGTAGGTTCTCTTTAATAAGCGCCTCTCGTATGCGTCCCTCAGCTCCACTTCGGAATAACACTCCGTGAGGCACTATTACCCCAACTTTCCCGGTGTCTTCTTTTGACGTCTCAATCATATGTTGTATGAAGGCATAATCACCCCGGCTCTTTGGCGGGATTCCACGATGATACCGATTGTACTTATCATCTTTGGCATCTTCCTTCCCCCATTTCTTCAGACTAAAGGGAGGATTGGCTACCACTACATCAAATTTCATCAGCTGATCATTTTCCACTAAATCAGGACTATTCAGTGTATCACACCAACGGATATCAGCGGCATCCATCCCGTGCAGAAACATGTTCATCTTAGCCAGCGCCCAGGTACTTCCATTACTTTCCTGTCCATAGATACGGTAATCTCGGCCATCCACTTCCTCAGCTACCGTAATAGCCAATGAACCCGAACCAATGGCAGGATCACAAATTCGGTCGCCCGGCTGAGGATTTAAAAGTTTGGCTAAAAGTTGTGACACCTCATGAGGCGTGTAGAATTCACCACCTTTTTTCCCCGCATCCGAGGCAAAGCGTTCAATCAGGTACATGTACCCATTTCCTATAATATCTTCTGTGCCAATCACAGAAGGACGGAAGTTCAGCTCTTTTCTATTGAAATCGTTAATCAGATTCTTTAGCCGACGATTGCGGTCCTTGGTCTTGCCGAGGTTGCTTTCTGAATTGAAATCCACATTTCGGAATACACCTTCCAGTTTCTCGTAATTGGTCTCTTCAATTTTTTCCAGAACCTTGTTAATTCGATCGCCCAAATCTTCTGCATTCTGATTCTTCACCAAATAATCAAAAGAACAGTTTTCAGGCAATACAAAGCGTTCCCGCTTCATCCTTCGGTGAATCAGCTCCTCATCATCCCCATACTCTTTTTTATACATCTCATAACGATCTTTCCATACATCACTCAGGTATTTGAGGAAAAGGAAAACCAATATATAGTTTTTGTACTCCGATGGATCGACCGTGCCACGAAAGGTATCACAGGCCGACCATAGTGCATTGTTAATTTCTTGTTGGGTAGGTTTGTAATCTGACATTAGCTTACTTCTAATTAATGATCTTTCTGTTTTAGTTTATTTTCTGGAAGAAGAATTTAGTTTATCTGTGTGTCGTTGGAGTAATTCGTCAATTAGTTGCTCTTTTTTTTCTGCGATTTTATGATGGAGATAGATTTCTCTTTTTTTTAAATGCTCAATCTTACCAATCAAAACTTGCTGTTCCATACTTGGCAAATTGACTTCAAGTGCTTCTAATGCTTTGATGGAAAGGCTGGGTATATTTGTACCTGCTGCCAACTCTTTAAAGTAGTGTTGTGAACGTTTTGAGTTTAGTAGCCATGCCAAGAAGTTTGGTGACATCAAGCTATTGTTTACACTTAAAGTCACAAAACTATTTGCGGCAACGGCTTGTCCTATCCCTTCTGGAACAACAAATGCATCCATATTGTACCCTTTGCTGATCATGATCACATCCCCTGGCTTTAAAAAGTAGCGATCACTTCTCGGCTTAAAATTGGCAAGGCGCTGTAGGTTTTCAACCAAAATGCCCTGATGTCTATCCACGTCACTCATCTGAATAACTTTGATGTTTCCATTCGGGTCATGGTTAATCTTAGACCGAAAAGAGTACCCGGTGGATATGTCAGCTATTTCTTTTAGTTTCATTTGAATTGTTTTAATGCTCGAAACGTTTACTGCACCAATTTAGTAATAAAAGAAATAAGAACCAAAAGAAATTTAATTCAGTAATTGATTACTGCACCCCTCATTGTCCAGGGTAATTAGCTTAGATTATTATACCCTTGTTTGGACTACCAAAAATCACTCAAAGAAATCGTGAAGTCGGCTGTAATCAATAGATGGAAAAGAGAGAAGGGAGAAGCCAAATAGAGGCCGAAAATACAACATGTTGAGCCAATCCAAAATAAAAAAAGCCGTAAAGTTACATAGGATAAAACTTTACGGCTTTGATGTTGTACGCCCGGAAGGATTCGAACCCTCAACCTTCTGATCCGAAGTCATAAACCTTGCGGTATTCATCGGATTTAAGTACATTGCTTTTCCTATGTTTATCTATTGAATATCAACGACTTATATGCCTGTTGATCTTTCACATAGTTTGCAGTGTATTACAGAAAATTGTTGACCTATGTTGTCCCTGGAAGTTTATGAATGCTTCTTTTATACAACATTAGGTAAAACCCTTCGGGCATCTTTCAGAACAGTAAAATTACGAAACTTTCATCTAATGGCAAAGGAAAAACTAACCGATCCATTCATCCGGAACCATCCCAAGCCAGCCAAACGAATCGAAATATGTGATACGTTAGAATCTGGATTGGCTATCCGAATATCAACCACCGGCAACAAATCTTTCGTTTATCGATACCGGTTTGGAAAGGCCGTAAAACGATATACCATTGGCCGGTTTCCGGCAGTACGGTTATCCGTTGCCAGAGAGAAAGCCAAAGAGTTATCATAGAAGGTATCGAATGGCATCGACCCGGTACAAGAGAAAAAGAATAAAAGGTACCCGCCAAAAAAGTTCACGTTCGATAAACTGGCGAGCCTGTTTATCGAACGTCATTTACCACAACTAAGGAAGAAAACAAGAGATGAATACAAACGCATTATAGATTTAGAACTCAATCCAACATTAGGTCAATTCCCGGCGGATGAAATTACACGCAAACAGATAATTGACCTTTTGGATTCCATTGCGATTGACAGGGACACTCCGGTTTTTTCCAATCGAGTTCGGGCAGTTCTATCCAGTATGTTTAGTTTCGGTATTGATAAAGCTATACTGGAAATTAATCCGGTTTTAAATGTGAAGCGAAAACGGAAACGCAAAAACGGAGAGGCTGTTGAGAGAAAAAGAAAACGAACCTACTCCCCGGAAGAGATCCGAAAGTTGTGGAAAGCATTTTTGATTCAGAGTGAACCGGTTAGATCCATATTTATGATGCTTTTGATTTGCGGTCAACGAACTGGTGAGACTCGCCGAATGAAATGGGAGCATATTAACTGGAAAGATAAAACCTGGACGATTCCGAGGGAAGAGACCAAGGCGAACAGGGAGCATGTTGTCCCCTTTTCGGATTTAGCTGAACAAGTGTTGAAAGAAATGTCAGAATTTACAGGTAACGGGACATATGTTTTTCCATCGCGTGTTGATGGAAGTAAGCCAATTCGGTGGCTTCAAAAAGCTGTAGATAGAGTACAGGAGATTTCAAAGGTAGAAGATTTTCGCTGCCATGATTTGCGGCGCACAATGGCAACTTTCATGGCAGAATTGGGAACGCAACCATACGAAATAGGCAAGGTTCTGAACCATAAAGAGCAAGGCGGAGATACTAATGTTACGGGTATCTATAACCGCTACACCTATCTCGAAGAAAAACGCCGAGCACTTCAACAATGGAGCGATCACCTAAAGCGGATTTTAGATGGAGAAGAATTGGAAGGCCCTGAAACGTGATGAAATCTTTTAAATAAATGAAAGAAATCACATTTAAAAACAGGAAAGTATTCAACGCCAAGGATTTTTATGAATCCTTGGCCAGGGATTTTAAATCGCCATTAGACGCGTGGAACAAAAAACTTAAAGCAGAAAAAGAAATACTTCAATTTCAAATAGATAAGGATGCCGATATTATAAAAAAAATGGCCCATAATCTTTTGGTTTTAATTGATTATTCGAAAAGAAAAAAAGCCAAAACGCTTAATAATAGCGATGAAAAGAATGGATTAATTAATGACCTTCAACTCCATGAATTAATATTACTTTTTCAGTTTAAGGGGGAGAAATTATTAAATGATAATGTAGGACCAGGGATTGAAATATTATTTCAGGAAGCTGTAGACTATGCTAACCCCGTTTTGTATGATATACTATCTCTGGAGCATGCTGGTTCTACGTATCCTAAATATATGGAAGATGTAATCTTATTGTTTGATAGATGTTGTGAATATCATTATACACTACAAACAATTGATACTATAAATACATTTAAGTATTTGTATGATAGAGAAGAGAAAACCTGGCCTGAACAGTATAAATACTTCTATTACAAAAAAAGTTACTCAAAACCACTTAACGACAATAATTATGAAGAGATTGTAAAAGATTACCATAATAAAACTACTGTCAAATATGATATAGAAGTATTAAGATTCATATTTACTTTAAGAAATGAGAATAGAGAACTTTCCAATATTGCAGAAGTAATTAGAATGATTCAAAATGATGATAGGAGCCCGCAAAATTTAAAAGATACTCCTGGTTCTAAAACGCATGAAAAAAGAATTAGAAACGCGATAAACCATTTTGACTCTCAAAGTAAAAAAAGACAGAGTTTAGATTACACACCCAAATAACGCACAATTAATTTAGCTTTTCCCATTCGAATCTGATTTTTCCCACGGAATTTCCCGTTTGAAGGCATTGCTTTCCCATTACAATGCCGTTCATATTGTTGCAGATGCAATCTCAATAAATCTACTTCAATATGTCTGAAACATCTGCTTCTAAATTTACACGCTTACGCATTATTCGCCAGAGTGAATTGGCGGAGGCCCTGAATGTCAACGTTGTTACAATCTGGAGGATGCGTAAGCGAGGAGATCTCCCCTCACCAAAACGATTTTCAAAAAATTGCGTTGGCTGGATTGAATCCGATTTAGAGGAGTTTTTCCGCACTCGGCCGGATGCTGATGCCGAACAAGAGTAGAAAGGAGCCACTGATGCCGCCAAAAAACAAATATCAGCATTACGGTGAGCTTTTATCTGATCAATCCGAAAATAAAGGGATAGAAAAATGGTACATCCAGCGCTTTTTTATGACGGGAGTCTTTCCACATAGAGATCCTAAAACCAGGGATTATTCTATTCGGGATGGTTATAAAAAAGTAACTGTTAGTAGCGGGTTGGATCTAAACGATCTACCCATTGGGATTCCGTATGGTAGCTTGCCCCGTTTGTTCATGGCTTATATATGTACCCAAGCTGTTCGTCACAGAGAAAAGAAAATTCTGCTTGGTAAAAATCTTGCAGTTTTTTTAAGAGAATTAGATTTACATAACGGTGGCGGGCCGACAGGTGATATTACACGCGTAAAAAAACAGCTCAGAAAGTTTGTAAATGTATCGATTTCATACAGAATTGAAACGAATGTAAAGGAAGAAGCAGGCGGATATAGATTGACTGCAAAGTCCGTTTTATTCAAAGGGAAAAACTTAGGTCAAGAAGAAATCTTAGATAGTTACATTATACTTCAAGATGAGTTTATGTGTGCCATTCTTGCTCAGTCAGTCCCGTTGAGTATGAAAGTATTGAAGGCTTTGAAACAAAGCCCTCTGGCTCTTGATCTCTACATGTGGTTGACCGCTCGCGTTTATAGCCCTCACATGAAAAACTCTTTTGTGAGCTACAACCAAATTATGAACCAATGTGGTGGAGAGTATTCTAATATCTATGAATTTGGCAGAAATGTTCGCGCAAAATTAAAAACGATTTCCCGAATATGGCCGGAGTTGCATTACAAAGAGCAAAGAGGTGGAATTAAGCTGCTATCATCGAGTCAAAGCCACATTAAGCCTAAAAATGGGAAACGGTGATTGCAGCATTTAATCGTACGATGAAATGGTACGAAAAGTATCTTATATAATTAAATTACAACTATTTAAGAGATTTCCACAAAAAGTTGTGAATGAAAAAGTTTTCCACGATGAAATACTACAAAAACCCCAAACCTAATGTAAGTTTTATATTTACAGTAATATATAATTCAAATTCAAAAGTTATCCACGATGATTTGGTACAAAAAGTAACGATGAAATGGTACAGCAACCTATAGTATACCTGTAGTTATATAATCCTTATAGTTTGTTTCACCCATTTCGATTTTTTTGTGAATAACTTTTTTAAACCTGATTTGCTACGCTCAATTAAACTTTTACCACAAAACCCAAAACCGTAAATCAGTTACAACATAAAAACCGAAGTATAGAATTGTAATCAACCCGATCCGTGCAAAGTTGGCCAGTTCCAGACAAAGCATCAAGGGTAGTACAAGCGGCAAACAGAAGCCGCCCTTGACCCTTTGTCTTCCACTGGCAGGCGGCTGTTATGATCGGGTAGACTTGACCTGGTTGATTCCCTGTCTGCAGAAGGGTAAAAAACTTGCATGAGCGCAGCGGTAAAAATAATAACCCGGCCGGGAGGCCGACTGAAAACATCCGGTGATATGGAACCAATGAACTTGAGTATTTGCATCTGCTCCCTTTGCAGGGACTGATGGCAAGCAATTGGTTTTGGTCCCAAATCCTTCGGATTGGGCAAAACCAGCTTGATTTTTC
>Ga0209487_1002180_pt1 | contig 16081 bp, 12 predicted proteins | sample Poulit2012_FD_187524 | JGI IMG/M metagenome (GOLD analysis project Ga0209487, IMG submission 187524) | Agricultural soil microbial communities from Georgia to study Nitrogen management - Poultry litter 2012 (SPAdes) (version 2) | ecosystem: Environmental > Terrestrial > Soil > Agricultural land...
GCTTCCTGTACTCGATCGGGTTCCTGGTCGCCTGGCTGGTCGCCCTGCTGTTGGTGGCTGAAATGCTGCGCAACACCGGGAAGTTCACCATGGCGGATGTGCTGAGTTTCCGGCTGAAACAGCGTCCAGTCCGGATTGCTGCGGCCACCTCAACCCTGGCCATTTCGATTTTCTACCTGTTGGCGCAGATGGCCGGTGCCGGTGCGCTGGTTTCACTGCTGTTGGGCATCGATTCGAAGCTGGGCCAGTCATTGGTGATTGCGGTGGTTGGCGTCCTAATGATCTTCTACGTCTTCATCGGCGGGATGAAAGGCACCACCTGGGTGCAGATCATCAAGGCCACCCTGCTGCTCATTGGTGTTGGCATCATGAGCGTCTGGATGCTGGGCCTATTTGGTTTCAACTTCTCAGCCATGCTGGGCGAAGCCGCTAGCGTTGCCGGCACCACAGACATTCTGGAACCGGGCCAGCAATACGGCGCGAGCACCCTGACCAAGATGGACTTCATCTCCTTGGGTCTGGCGCTGGTGCTGGGTACCGCAGGTCTGCCGCACGTGCTGATGCGGTTCTACACCGTGCCAACTGCCAAAGAAGCCCGCAGATCAGTGGTCTGGGCGATCTGGCTCATCGGTGGGTTCTACCTGTGCACCCTGGTACTGGGCTTCGGCGCAGCAGTCCTGGTTGGGCCAGAGACCATCGCAAATGCACCCGGCGGCCAGAACTCGGCAGCCCCACTCTTAGCGTATGAGCTTGGTGGCACGGTGCTGCTGGGTATTATTGCTGCGGTCGCCTTCGCTACGATTCTGGCGGTCGTTGCCGGTCTGACGATTACGGCTTCGGCTTCCTTCGCGCACGACATTTACGGACAGGTCATCAAGAAGGGCAAACTCGATGCTCGCGGCGAGATGCGTGCGGGCCGTGTCACCGTTGTGGTGGTCGGTATCCTGGCCATTCTTGGTGGGATCGGCGCCCAGGGCCAAAACGTGGCCTTCCTGGTTGCGTTGGCCTTTGCGGTGGCGGCCTCGGCCAACCTGCCAACCATCATCTTCTCGCTGTTCTGGAAGAAGTTCACCACCCGTGGGGCCCTGTGGTCCATGTACGGTGGTCTGCTCTCCTCCATCACCCTGATCTTGGTGTCGCCGGTGCTGTGGGGTGCAGAAAGTTCGTTCTTCCCAGATATGGATCTGGCGATCTATCCGTTGACCAACCCCGGTATCGTCTCGATTCCGCTGTCCTTCCTGTTGGGCTGGCTCGGTTCGGTCACCTCGAAGACTCGCGAGGATGTTGCCAAACAAGCCGAGATGGAGGTCCGTTCACTGACCGGTGTTGGCGCAGAAGAAGCCACCGATCACTAACGCGACCACAACACTCAAAACACACACCTGAAGAACTCGGTCCCCGCATGCATCAATGCGGGGACCGAGCCGCGTTCCACACCATTAGGACACCACAGTCGGGTGCCAACCGTGCTGCGAGCGCTACCCCGCTGCGTGATCTGACTTGCCACGGGGCAACGCCGGGGACCATCCGATCACACACTTGGCAAATCGAACCCTGTTATATTGAAGAGAGTGACGGACCGCATATGTCCTATGCCAATGAATGTTTGAACTGGAGGCCTGTTCGTGCTCGACTTCATCAGCTCGCGTTGGGCAGATATTTTATTCCGGTCATATCAACACACTTCATTGGTACTACAGGCCGTCATCCTGGCCACCGTGATCGCAATTCTGCTTGCCGTGGTGGTCACCCGCTACCGTTCGCTGGCCCCGGTGGCCAACGCCATCTCTGCCGTGGGACTGACGATCCCGTCGTTCGCGCTCATCGGGCTCCTGATCCCGCTGGTGGGTATCGGCACGGTCCCCGCCGTCCTGGTTGTGTTGTTCTATGCGATCCTCCCCATTCTTCGCAATACCGTGGTCGGGCTGCAACAAATTGATCCGACCGTATTAGAAGCCGCCAAAGGCCAAGGTATGAATCCCGCACGAGTCTTTTGGCGCGTCCGCATGCCACTGGCGTGGCCGGTGGTGCTCACCGGTATCCGCGTCTCCGCTCAAATGTCGATGGGCGTCGCAGCGATCGCAGCCTATGTGCTCGGACCCGGGCTCGGTGGCTATATTTTCACCGGTCTCGCGCAGGTGGGCGGCGCAAACGCCCTAAATTATGCGCTGGTCGGGACCGTGGGCATCATCGTATTGGCGCTGCTCGTAGATGCGCTGCTTGCTTTATTCGCTCGTGTCACAACTTCGAAGGGAATCCGCGCATGACTCAGTATTCAAATACCGGTGCCGAGATTGAGCTGGTGGATATCGTCAAGAAGTATCCGGGCCAAACCCAGCCGGCAGTCGACGGCCTGAGTCTGACGATCCCGGCCGGTGAAACCGTCATGTTTGTGGGCCCATCGGGGTGTGGCAAGACCACCCTGGTGAAAATGATTAACCGGCTCATTGAACCCACCTCCGGAAAAATTATGATCGATGGCGAAGACGCCACCACCAAAGACCCGACCCTCCTGCGGCGGACCATCGGATACGTGATCCAAGGTGGCGGTCTGATGCCGCATATGACCGTGGCCGACAATATTGCTCTGGTGCCCGGCCTGCTCAACTGGGATAAACAACGCATCCGCGAACGGGTCGATGAACTGTTACAGATGACCGGACTGGACCCGGAAATCTACCGGGACCGCTACCCGCGAGAACTCTCCGGTGGACAGCAGCAGCGCGTCGGCGTCGCCCGCGGCCTGGCAGCTGACCCTCCGGTGGTGCTCATGGATGAACCCTTCGGCGCGGTGGATCCGATTACCCGCCAGCGGTTACAAGATGAGCTGTTGAGCATTCAAGAAGAACTGCGCAAAACCATCGTCTTCGTCACCCACGATATTGACGAGGCCATCAAGCTGGGCGACCGCGTCCTGATCCTGCAAGAAGGTGGCAAGGTCGCGCAATACGATACACCCGAGAATATTCTCGGCGCACCGGCCAGCGACTTCGTAGCAGACTTCATTGGGGCAGGCTCCCGGCTCAAACAATTATCGCTACTTCGGGTCAGCGATCTGGAACTCTCCCAACCGGCCACCTGCCACACCGGTGAACCCGTCGACGAGGTGCTCCAGCGGGTACAAGATGCCGGGGAACGTTCCGTCATCATCTTGGATGCCAAAGACCGCCCCCGAGACTGGATTTTCCTTCGCAGTCTGCACGGACACCAGACGGTTCCCGTACCGAATAAAGAACTCCAGACCGTTATCGACCAGCGTTCCACGCTCACTGATGCACTGGATTCCATGCTGTACTCCAGCCACGGCGGAGCCATGGTCACCCGACGAGGCCGCTATACCGGGGTCGTTTCATACGATGCGGTGACCGAGCATCTGCGCACTATTCAGGAGGAACAGGAGGAGAAGGCATGAGGCAGCGTTTGGCCGGTGCATCGCGGGAAGACCGCCTATTGCTCATCGGCCTGCCGATATTTACCGTCCTCCTGTTGGCCGGCTGGATCATCTGGAGCCAACTGGCTGAATTTGATGACATTGAGGCACGCCTCCTCACCTGGGAAAATATTGGTACCCTCACCTGGCAGCACCTACTCATTGTGGTGGTGTCGGCCCTCATCGTGGTGGCAACGGCCATCCCCACGGGCATTCTGCTCACCCGGCGCGGCGCAGGGTTCCTCAATCCCATTGTGCTCGGGATAGCGAATGCGGGACAGGCCGCACCGGTGATCGGCGTCATTGTCCTGCTGGCCTTAGCCATCGGCTTTGGGTTTTGGATTGCGATCCTGTCGCTGACCATCTACGCGTTTCTACCGGTGTTAGCCAATACCATCACCGGCCTGCGCGGTGTCGACCCCGCCCTGGTGGAAGCCGCCCGCGGCATGGGCATGTCGGGCACCCAAGTGCTGTTTCGGGTAGAACTCCCCATGGCCGTCCCCGTTATTATGACGGGCGTACGCACCGCGCTGGTCCTGTTGGTCGGAGCCGGCGCCTTTGCAACCTTTATTGATGCTGGCGGGCTGGGCTTACTCATCCAAACCGGCATCATTATGTTCCGTTATTCCATTCTTGTTTCCGGCGCAATCCTCGTGGCAGCCCTAGCCCTGGCCGTGGAATGGGTGGGCCGACTGCTGGAGATCTTTGTCCGGCCAGGAGGACTGTCATGAAGCAGCGCCGTGTTGGACTCTTGAGCCTCACCGCCGTGGTGACCGCCGGCGTACTGAGCGGTTGTGGGCTGGGCACCGCAGGCGGGTTCGTGCCCAGTGGTCAACTTGCTGGCCCCATGGGAGGCACCACGTTGGAGGGCGCCGAAGTGTCCGTGGGGTCCAAGGACTTCACCGAACAGATCATTTTGGGCAAGATGGCCGTCATTCTCTTCCAATCGGCCGGTGCAGACACCCAAGACCTCACCAATGTTCCCGGTTCCAACAGTGTGCGAATGGCGATGCAAGAAGGCATCATGGATTTCCAGTGGGAATACACCGGCACCGCCTGGATCACCTATATGGGCGAAGTCGATCCCATCCCCGATGAGCAAGAACAGTACGAAGCGGTTCGCGATGCGGATCTGGCCAACCACCTGATTTGGACCAAACCATCGGAGCTGAATAACACCTACGCCATCGCCGTCACTAGCAAAACGCACGAAGACCTCGGAGTCGCCGAAATGTCAGATCTGGCGGGCCTTGATGAATCCGAGCTGACCTTCTGCCTGGACGCCGAATTCGCGTCCCGCAATGACGGCTTCGAACCAATGTTGGAACACTACGACATCCCACCGGTTCCCAACGACCGGCGCTCCCTGATGGATCTGGGTGCGATCTACCAGGCCACCGCCAATGGCGAATGCACCTTTGGCGAAGTCTTTGCCACCGACGGACGCATCCCCGCACTAGACCTGGTGGTACTCGAAGACGATGAAAACTACTTTCCGCGCTACAACCTCTCGGGTGTCATCAACGAGGAACTCTACGATCAATATCCCCAGATCGAAGACCTGATCGATCCACTGGCCGAACGGCTCGATAACGAAACCATGGCGATCCTCAACGCCCGAGTTGACGTCGACGGCGAAGAGCCCGCCGATGTGGCCTGGGACTTTCTCATCGAAGAAGGGTTCATCACCGAAGACTGACTCCCGGGCACTTGATCGGCAGCGCGATTTGCCCGGACACCGCAGTTTCATGATGTAGTGGGGGTATGCCTACATTCACCAAACTCACCGACCACGACCACCAGCTCTTACAACGCTGCGTGGAGCTCGCCCGCGAGGCCCTCGAACAAGGCGATCAACCCTTTGGCTCCATCCTGGTCGACGCCCACGGTCAAGAACTTTTTGCCGACCGCAACCGGATCTCCGGCGGCGACCACACCCGGCATCCGGAATTTGCCATTGCCCGCTGGGCCGCAGCACATCTCACCCTAGAACAGCGGGCCACCGCCACGGTCTACACCTCGGGTGAACACTGTCCAATGTGCTCGGCCGCGCATGCCCGGGTGGGGTTAGGACGCATCGTGTACGCCTCCAGTAGCGCCCAACTGACCAGCTGGCATCAACAATGGGGCGTGCCACCCGGTCCGGTGACACCGTTGCCCATCACCACCATCGCCCCGATGATCCCGGTTGCCGGACCAGATATCGCACTGACCGAACAGATCCGGGCGCTGCACGCACAACTGCACGGCATCAACGAGCACTAGGCCGCCCCGTACCGGCATCGCAGCGTTAGGGTGTGCCGGCGATATCGAAGCTGGACCGTTTACCAAAGTAGAACAGGCCGCTGACGATCGACACAATCAGCAGCGCCACCATGATCCACAGCAGCGGGTACGGTCCCAACTGGACGATCAGCGGGATCGCGGCAGCCGTGACCAGCCCGCCACCAAAGAACGGTTCAAATACCAGCTGTTTATAACCGAAGGCCTCATAAGCTGGGCTCTTTTGTCGCGGATCCGCCATCCGGAGCAGCAGCAATCCGGTTGCCGTGACGCCCATCGACTGTCCAAAGTCGGCGATGCCGCGTTCGAACCAGAAATTCTGGATGAACCGAGGAGCAAAGTAGAACAACACGAACACATTCCAGATAATGCCCGCAGCAGCCAGGATCAAAAATGGCCAGATGTTATCCGCAATCGCGTCCAGGGACAGCGTGGCCAGGGCCGCGATAATCAACACATCTAACGCCAGACCTTGGATGCGTTCCATGGTGCCACGGTCGATCAGCCGGTCCAACCCAGTCTTGTCCGCAACCAGTTGAACGAGGACGCCGCCCAGCATGGCTAGCGGAAACAGCGGGACATAGGAAAACACTTCAATGGTATCGACCCACAAGGCCTGTTCAATGGCTTGTAACCCCGAGAGCAGCCCCTGGCCGATCAGCACCGCCACCGCGATGATCCCGATGTGGAAGGTCATGGAATCCAGCGCTTCTGAACGGATCGTCTGCTGGCCGCCACTGGGCTTGTCCCCGCTGTAGAGTCCGCGAGCGGTTTCTGCTGCCTGCGGGGTTGACACATCCAGGGTTTCGGAGTGTCCACGGCGGGCCGCCCAGTTGACGGCGATAACACCAATGATCACTCCGGAGAGGATACCGACCGTGGCCATTGCTAACGCGAGGTCGCCACCGCCTTCAAACCCAAGTTCATCCATCACCGGCGCCATGCCGGCGGCGGTCCCGTGACCGCCTTCAAAACCGATTTCAATCAGGGCCCCAAACATCGGTGTGACGTTAAACAGCGGCACCAGAATGGCCACCGCAAGCAGCAGCCCCACCACATACTGTCCAGCAGCGAATGTGACACCCAGCGAGACTTGTGGGCCTAAGAGTTTCACAGCACGTTTGGGCGAGGGCAGTCTGGTGCCCAAGAACAGTCCGGCAAAGACCACGCTGATCAACAGTCCGGGCAGTTCGCCCCAGACCTCTAACACGCCTGCGCCGAAGAGCCCGCCGTCAGCGACGCCATCCCAGCCCAACCAGCCACCGATGCGGCCGAAAACCTGTGGCCCGAAGAACAACGCCAGGAACCCAGCGATCAGCGAGACCGGCAGAAAAAGCTTTTGCACCGTTCGACTACGAGCGCGAATATAGATGCCGATAAGAGCCAACACACCTATGAGTAGGATTGCTAACCCGATGGTCGATGCCGACATGCAGAACCTTTCGTGAAGTATACGACCCCCTATTCCTACCATTTTCGAGGTGGTGCATACCACCGGCGGGCAACGATTGACGTCACAGTACCGCAGCCACTGGCTTATCCCATTTCGGGCACGTGTCATGGAACTTCGGCCGTGCCAAAGGTTCTCATGTACCGCTGGTCACACTCCGATTCCGGCTCTGATGACCGGCTCCCCATATTGAACGGCGGATTATGCAAATGCCCTGGGCAACAACAAGGGAAGTTCCGGCCAAAAAACTCGTTCAAATGGTACGTTACATCTGCCTAACGTACCGGTAAGTATGAATAACAGTAGGGAAGGCGTTAGAAGGTTTCACTGGTCTGTTCGAGATAGCGAGCAATGATGCCGAGTTCTTTTTCACTAAATTTCGTGTGCACTTCCTCAAGGGCGTCACTATATTGCTCATATCGATTAGTTATCGGCTCCACCGCTTCGGCGATAAGTTCAATATTGATTCGCCGACGATCTTTAGGGTCATGCAAACGGCGCACATACCCCTGTTTTTCGAGACGGTCCAGGACACGAGTGACGGTACTGTTGGGAAGCCCCGTGGTCTGCCCTAGCCGTTTCGGCGTGCGCACGTCTGGGCGCAAAATAAGCAAGTGCAGCGTCTGAAGATCCGTGACGAGCAAACCGAATTCTCGGGCAATACGTTCATTACCAAGAACCGCGTTGACCAAAGCATGCTGTTGCGCGCGCTGGATACGAGCGCCATTCGGGCTAGACATCTCTTAGCTCCTCCTATATTATTTCCGTAATGGAACTATACCGTTTCAGTAATATGTAGGTTCGGGATGTTCCCCATACGGAATCTTATCGCGAGGAATATGATGCTCATGACAAGTCATCGAAACCGTGTTGCCGCGGCCACCGTGCTGCTCGTCGCATTATTCATGGATCTTATGGATATCACGATCGTCAATGTCGCCCTTCCTGCGATCCAACAAACCCTTGACGCATCGCCGCAACATTTAGAATGGGTCGTCAGCGGCTACCTACTCGCCTTGGCTGCGCTGCTCATCACCGGTGGCAGACTGGGCGACGTTTTCGGACGACGGCGAGTTTTCCTTATCGGAGTTGTCGGGTTCACTGCAGCCTCACTGCTTGCAGGGCTCGCGTCCAGTGGCGCGGGGCTAGTTGGGTTTCGTGCTGTCCAAGGTGTGTTCGCCGGCGTCATGGTCCCGCAGGTACTCTCAATTATCCAAGCACTGTTTCCGCCTCATCAACGAGCAGCCGTCTACGGGATCACCGGCGCAGTCACGGGACTCGCCGCCGTAGCCGGGCCCCTGGTTGGCGGCGCACTTATAACCAGCGATGTTTTCGGGCTCGGCTGGCGCACCATTTTTATGATGAACGTACCGATCGGTATTGCGCTGGTCACGTGTGCACTGATCCTCATCCCTGAAACGAAATCTGCACATCCATTACGGCTGGATGTGCCAGGCGTCCTACTGGCCATGACAGGTATTCTGGCGTTGGTATACCCGCTGGTGGAAGGCCACGAATTGGGGTGGCCACCCTGGACGTTCGCACTCATGCTCATGTCTCCGGTGCTATTTGCTATCTTTATCGGGCACCAGCGCCGCAGGTCAAGGGCAAACCAGGCGCCATTACTACCCATGGAACTGTTCCGTGACCGCGGTTTCAGCGCTGGCTTAGTCATCCAACTAACCTTCCAAGCCGGGGTCGCCAGCTACTTCCTCATCCTCACGCTCTACTTACAATCTGGACTCGGATTCAGCGCCTGGCAGGCGGGTTTGTCCGTTCTTCCGTTCAGCCTTGGAGCCGTCATTGGCAGCGGCATGGCCGTCCCGCTCACGGCAAAGCTAGGAAAATACCTCGTTTTTACCGGAGCCATGTTGCAGACCGCAGGAGTGGGATGGTCCATCATCGTCGTAAGTTCCCAGGGCAACATCCTAGTTCCGCCCGACTTCATCCTGCCCATGGGATTGGCGGGCTTAGGGCTTGGCCTGCTGGTGGTGCCATTATTAGATGTGGCGCTGGCAACGGTCCCCGTGGATGACGCTGGTTCAGCCTCCGGGGCACTCAACACCGTCCAACAGGTCGGAGCCGCTTTGGGGATCGCCGTGATAGGCCTCGTGTTCTTCGGAACCATCGGATCCGATTTCGACCCAGCCAACATACGGGAGGCTTTCCTCAGTGCCGCCTGGGTCGCCATCATCGCTACCTGCCTAGCGATCATTGCGAGCCTCTTCCTACCCGGGATCGCTGCCGTCCGTGCCCGAGTGCTAGACCAAGATCAAGCGTTACAGTACCAGTGAAAAACGACGAGACCGATAACGCAACCTCTCCAGTAGCGCAGCGAGATCCTTGTGGGCAGCGCCGGCTCATGGAACAGTGGTACCTACCACGCGGCGGCAGGGCGGCCGTGCTCGGGTGTTCCGTCGCCGCACCACGAGCAATCTGGAGGGCATGATGAAACTACCCTGGCTAAAATCCGCGCTCGAGCAAGAAGGCCCGATACTCTCGGTGTACCTTGATACCACCCGAACCGATCCCAATGCCGCTGCTGAATTATCGATCCGGTGGGGACAGCTCCGCACCCAGCTGACCGCCGCCGGCGCACCAACTGACCTATTGAACGACGTCGAACGAACGGTGCTGCCACCATCAGCCATCGGAGGCCGCCACGGCCGCGCGGTCCTGGCCTCGGGCTCCGAAATCCTCGTCGACCGGGTACTACCGGTACCCCCGTACCAAGATTTGGCCCACTGGGGCCCGACCGCCGCCCTGCTACCGCTGCTACAGCTGACCCCCTACGCCGTCAGTCAACTACTCATCGAGGTGGACCGGGCCGGCGCCGACCTACACCTGCGCGCACCGGAGAACCCGTCAATCGACAAGGCACCAAACGGGCTTGGTGCGGATGAATCCATCGACGGTGGCCACGACGAATTACATAAAGCCCGCCTCGGTGGCGGCTCCCAGCACGGCTGGCGGACCAATAATTTTGAGGCCCGCGTCGAAGACTCGTGGGAACGCAACGCAGAAGCCGTGGCAGCGAAAGTCAATAAACTGGTCATGGAGCATAAGCCGGACATGGTGGTCCTCACCGGTGACATCCGAGCACAGTCGCTACTCAAAGACGAACTACGTCAAGAAGTGCTGACACGCCTGCACACCGCAGCTGGTGGCACCCGCGGTGTCAGCCTCGAACGCGACTCTTTCCGCGAGGAACTGGCCCGGATCACCCAAGCATTCATCGAACAGAACCAACACGACCTGGCCGACCAGTTCCGCGAGCAACAGGCCCGCGATGCCGCATCAATCGCCGGGGTGGACGAGGTCACACTCGCGCTAGAACGCGGCCAAGTCGAGCAGTTAGTTTTTGTGCCGGGCCGGGAACCGGAGAATATTGAGCAACTCCTGCGCCAGGCGATCCTGACCGATGCTGGTGTCAGTGCGTTACAAGAGGACTACGCATCGATTCCGGAAGGTGTCGGGGCACTACTGCGCTGGCGCGATGACACCACACCGTCCAACCGCGCCTCAAGTATGACCGGCGATCCCGCCCGCGAGGATGCAGTCGATCCGGACCGCGACGATCCGTCACCCCACGAACAGGAAGAAGCAAAACTGCGTCAATAAGTCTCCGACCGTGGTTCAGCGGAGTGCAAGCCATCCGGGATGCTTGACCTGACGCAGCACCGCTTTTTGTTGAGCAAAAACTGCTCAAGAGATGGTTCAGGGTCGACACCGTAGCCGAGCAGATGGCAGGCAGCGAATGAGAAGGGCTGGCTTCATGCGCTGGTTTCAAGGCGTGCTCATGTTTGTGATCAGTGCTGGACTGCTGGCCCTGACCGCGCATCTGGTGGGGACACAGACCTTATTAGCCGGCGGAGCAGTCCTGACCCCCTGGACGATCCTGGTTGCGCTGGTCTGCGGCTTGGTTGCCACCGGCAGCCAAGCCGTGCGCTGGCGGCTTTTACTGAATATTCGTGGCACCACGCTGAGCTGGGGCCAGGCGCTGGCCGACTGTTATTCGTCGAGTCTGCTCAATATGATCTTGCCGGGTGGGCTCGGTGGCGACTTTGCCAGGGTCGCGGTGTACCGCAATACAGGTGAGCGTAAGTGGTGGTCACCGCTGGCGGCGGTGGGCGCCGAACGACTCAGTGCCACCGCGCTGCTGTTTACCACCGCCACGGTCGCGCTGGCCCCGGTGTCTGTCCCGTTCGCGGCTGTGACCGGCGCGGTCGCTGTGGGCGCACTGGGGTTCAGTGTCTTCGGGATGCGCAAGATGACGCTGCGCATGGCGCTGGTGGTGTGGTTGACGGCCGCGGCAAGTCTGGGTTCGCTGCTGGTGTTATATCTGGTGGTGATGGTGCAGCTGGGCGGCCCAGCCATCCCGGTATTAGCCATCGTGGGGTTGGCGTCCATGAGTCTGCCCATCGGCGTCGGCGGTTGGGGTGTGCGGGAGCTGAGTGTCAGTGTGGTGGCAGCCAGTGCCGCCACCTCGGTGCACGATGCTGTATCGGCGGCCACCGGATACGGGGTACTGGCCATTATCTCGGTGCTGCCCGGGGCCGTGACGCTCAGCGGAGCCATGCTTGCCCGCCGTCGGGACTCCCATGTTGCGCAGTGCTCCGTAGTGCAGCCAGACTAAACCGGTCTGCCATGCCGAGGTTGGTGGGCAGAAGCTTCCAGCCACCGAATATCTCGGCCGAAAGAAACACTCAACGCCATCAACGCGAGTCCAACGGCACCCAGCCCAAGCCAGCAGTGTGTCTGTGCCAATGGTGTTCCGGCGCTCAGCAGGAGCACGCCCTGGCTTGCGGCGACAGTTTTTCGGAGCTTCGAGGCCGGTAGTGGGCGGCGCCATGTCGGCCGGAAGAAGGCAACACCGTGGAACAAGTAGTACAGGGTGCCGGGCAACACGGTCCACAACCCCCAGAGGGACACCAGCCCGATGCCTAAGAGCAAAATGAAAAGAGCATCAACGGCTTCGTCATAGATCGCTCCTGCAACGGTGCTGCCGGTGCGGCGGGCAACAAAACCATCTACACCATCCAGGGCCAGCGCCACCGCACCCACGGTGACCGCCACCCAGCTAAACCCCGGGCCGGGCAGCCCAAGGGCACAGAAGATCACGATCAGTGCCAGTCGCGTGGTCGTGACCTGATCGGCCAGCGTCCACGACTCGCCGCGCGCGAGACTACGTCCCGCCCCAACACCGATCACCAGTGCACTGAGCACGGCGGTGCCCCAGTGCGGACGAATACTCAGGGCTACCGCCACGCAAATACACAGCACGGCAATCGGGTACCGTGGCCAGGCTGGTGATCTCGACGGTTTCATGTTTGGGATACCACTTCGGTTCGTGCTGGTTTCTTGTATTCTTTCATCGTCTCAACTCGTCGGATAAAACAAAACCACTGACTGCTGATGTTGCAGACGGTCCGCAGTAGGTGCATACCGAGTTTCCAAGCGTGCAGGACGAGATTCGTTAGACTATGACCGTGGATCCCCAGTTGAGACTTCTGACAACCGCAGCCTGGCAGGGACGCCCCATTTCTGGCGACCGTGTCAAAACGCTGTTGCGGACCCTGGCGGAAGCTGGCCCACGAGGACTCTCCGCCCAGGAACTCATCCATGCCATCTGGGACGATACGTCACCCAGCCACCCGACCAAGGCCCTGCAGATTCTGGTGTCCCGGGCACGCACCCAAACCTCGCCCGACGCTATTAGCCGTACCGACCACGGGTACCGGCTCGCGTTGGGCACAGACCAGGTGGATATCTGGGCTCAAGCATCCAAGGTTTCCGCCAGTGAAGCAGCACTGGAGACAGGCGATCATGCTGCCGCCACAGACTTGGCCACCTCCGCGCTGAGCCTGGCCGATGATCCGCGCGCGCAACGGGTGTTGGGCCTGGCATTAGCCCGGCAGGGCCAGTACCGGGAATCTTTGCCGATACTGGCTGAGCTCCTTGATTCCAAACCCTACGATGAGGAGCTTGCTGCCGAGTATCTGCGTGGTCTGGCTGCTATCGAAGGTGCGGCGGCAGCGTTGGAAAAATATGCCGCCATGCAGCAGGAGCTACGAGAATCGCTGGGCTCCAGTCCTGGGCCGCAGCTGCTGAAGGTCCACCGCGAGCTGCTGGCCAGCGATCAACCGGTACGTTCTGGTCTGCGATATTCTGCTACCAGTCTGCTGGGACGCCAGGAGGACGTTGCACAGCTCTCCAGTCTGCTGACCTCGGCTCGTTTGGTGTCGATTATCGGGCCCGGTGGGTTGGGCAAAACCCGGTTGGCGCAGGAAGTGGCGGGGTCCATTGTCAATGCGCACGTGCATGTCATTGAGCTTGCTCCCGTCCAACGTTCCGAAGATGTGATCATGGCCGTGGCTGAGGCATTGCAGGTGCGGGAGCCGGTGAGCCGGATGGACCGCAATGCACGGCGACAAGATCTGCGATCCCGGCTGATAGCCCAACTGAATGCTGGCCCGCATGTGCTGGTCTTGGATAACTGTGAACACGTTATTGACGGTGTGACCGCGCTGGTCAACGATCTACTCACGGCCGTCGCGGATCTGCGAATTTTGACCACCAGCCGGATGCCCCTGCGGCTCACCGCCGAACACACCTATGTTCTCGACCAACTTTCAGATCGTGACGCCATCGAACTGTTCACACAGCGCGCGAGAGCAGCACGTGCAGACATGACGGTAGACGAGGACGTGGTGGCTGCCCTGGTCAAACACTTAGATGGCCTACCCTTGGCCATCGAGCTGGCGGCAGCCCGGGCTCGCACCGCTACGGTGCAGAACATTCTGGATAATTTATCGGATCGTTTCCAACTACTGCAAACGGCGGACCGCACTGCACCCCGGAGGCATCAGACGCTACTGGCGGTGATCGATTGGTCGTGGCAACTATTGGATGCCACCTCGCAGCAAGCATTAATGTTCCTGGCGATGCTGCCCGATTCCTTTACCGAACACGGTGCTGAAGGTGTGCTGGGCGCCGGAGCGATGGTCTCGGTGGAAAATCTGGTCGACCAGTCGCTGGTGTCCGTTGCTGAGGTGGACGGGCACGTGCGGTTCCGCATGCTGGAAACCATCCGGGAATACGGTCTGCTCAAATTACAGGAGTCCGGAGAGCAAGACCGGGCGGCGGAGGCGATCGAAAACTGGGCCGTGCAGACCTGTCAGCGTACGGCACCGGTCATCCTTGGCGTCGATCAGCTCCCAGCGGTGGCCATCATTCGTGCTGAAGAAGCCAACCTCACATATGTGCTCCGGCGACTGCTGCTGCGTGAAGATGAGCGGGCCATCGTCCTGCTTGCAGCACTCCTGCCGTATTGGATGGTGACCGGTGCGCACCTGAACATCGTGGTGCACTTTGACCCGATCGAGCAGTTCTTTGCTGCACGCCGGTTCACCGGGCGCCAGCACGATTTTGCGCGCCAGGCGCTTGCGGTCATGGCGACCACCTGGGGCATGCTCCCCCGGTGGAAAGCTCTGCCGGAAAGTCTGGGACTGCTGGTGGACCTCGGGGCAGACTCCCCGGATGGCATCATCCGCGGACTCACCCGTATCGGCATGGTCATCATCGAACAGCCAGATCTAGGACCGCTCTCCAACGACACCTCAGCGCTTGAAGCGCTGGTGCAATCCGAAGACCGGTATACCTCCCTGCTCGCGATTCCCTTTCTTGCCGGGATTCGCGAAAACGCCGGGGATTTGGATGGCGCACTCGCGCTGTTAGAACAGGTGGTCGATGGTCTTGGTGAGTTCGATCCACCCTGGCTGATAGTCCGCTACCGGGAGCTGCTCTCCCAGTTGCATCTGCAGGTCGGAAACTTTACCGAAGCTCAGCGCTACGCCGAACTGGCACTGGTGATTCTGCCCGGCCTGGGCGACACCATGGAATGTCAGTCGGTGCTGGCGTGCGCGGCCCTGAATCTGGGACAGCTGGATGAGGCCGAAGCCAGCCTGCACGCGTTCCTGAACGCCCAGCCCGAAGACGACGCCTCCGGTTCGCATTACATGCTCATGATCGGGTTGGCCGAGATTGCGTTGGCCCGCGGCCAGACCGAAGATGGTTTATCGTTGCTGGACCAAACTCTCAGCGGGGATCAGCGCCGGATTCCTATCCCCGGGATGCCCACCGGAGACGGTCTTGACCCCTGGAATTTACTGAAATATGGCCTTGTCACAGCCGCTTATGCGCAACATGCCGTCACCGGCCATGAAGCACTCTTCGCCACCCTGCTGGACAAAGCTCAACGTGCAACAGCCCAGCACCGAGACCATTTCGATTTCCCGGTGCTGGGCACTGTCGCCTATTCGTTAGCGGCGTGGGGGCTGTTTCGCGGCGGCATGGCCGCCCAGCACACGGTCATGCTCGCAGCGCTGGCCCGCCGACTCCGGTACAACCGCACCTTCCCATCGTTGAACTGGGAAGTCCTGCGTGCCGGTTTCTCGGCAGACCAGCACACCCAGGTGACCGCGCAGGCTGCGGTCTTAGAACCGTTGGAGCAGGCCGCGGTTATCGCGAAATATCACGACTGTGTCAACGCTATTGCGACCGCTGATAGGACTTGACGGCCAGCGGTGCGAAAATCCCGATGACAATCGCACAGCCCAGCAGGGCCCATCCGACCTCGCCGGTGAAGGTTCCAGTATTCGCTAAATCTCTGACCCCGGAGACCACATGAGAAATTGGGTTGATATTAACAAACCACTGCAGCCAGGTGGGTAGCGTCTCAACCGGGACAAAGGCGTTAGATAAGAAGGTCAGCGGGAACAAGATCATCATCGAGATGCCTTGCACACCCTGGGCTGATCGCACGATCGTGCCCACGTAGGCAAACGCCCAGGAGAGCGACCACCCGGTAATAACCACCAGCACGATGGCGGCCAGCACACCGCCGAACCCGCCTTCGG
>Ga0209487_1002181_pt1 | contig 16081 bp, 19 predicted proteins | sample Poulit2012_FD_187524 | JGI IMG/M metagenome (GOLD analysis project Ga0209487, IMG submission 187524) | Agricultural soil microbial communities from Georgia to study Nitrogen management - Poultry litter 2012 (SPAdes) (version 2) | ecosystem: Environmental > Terrestrial > Soil > Agricultural land...
CGAAGCCCAGTCGTACCTCGACCTGTTCGAACTGGTGGACGCCTTCCATGAAACTCCGTAGCCGCAGCGGGTGACCCCTAATCGATGAGCTACGCGATCGCTCTTTCCTTCCTCGTTGCGGCCCTGGCCCCCACCATCGTGCGGTTCGCCGGCCGTGCCAGTCCCTGGATCCTGGCGATCCTGCCCGCATCGATCTTTGCCTGGTTCCTGTCCCTGACAGGCCGGGTAAGGGAGGAGGGCAGCATAGTCCAGCAGATCACCTGGGTCCCCGGGCTGGACGCCAACCTGACCTTCCACCTCGATGGGCTGTCGCTCCTGTTCGCCCTGCTGGTATCCGGCATCGGGATACTCATCGTGCTCTACGGCGGCGGTTACCTGAAGGGTCACCCACAACTGGGCAGGTTCTACCTGTTCCTGCTGTTCTTCATGGGCTCGATGCTGGGCGTCGTACTCGCGTCCAACGTAATAAGCCTGTTCGTGTTCTGGGAGCTCACCTCCTTCTCCTCGTACGGCCTCATCGGCTTCATCCACGAGAAGGAGCGCTCCCGCGCGGCCGCCCTGCAGGCGCTGCTGGTCACCAGCCTGGGCGGCCTGGTGATGCTGGTTGGCCTCATCCTCCTGGGCAACATGGGCGGCTCCTTCGAGCTGACCCAGCTGATACTCCAGGACAGTCTTAGTGAGCACCCGTTCTACGTGGGCGCCCTGCTCCTGATACTGGCGGGGGCATTCACGAAGTCGGCGCAGTTCCCGTTCCACTTCTGGCTGCCGGGGGCGATGGAGGCGCCGACGCCGGTCTCTGCCTACCTGCACTCGGCGACCATGGTCAAGGCAGGCGTCTACCTGATGGCCCGCCTCAACCCGGCGCTGGGCGACACCACCCTGTGGCTCTACCTGGTGGGCGGGATTGGCCTGGTGACGATGGTCGTAGGCGCATACCTGGCGCTTGCCCACACCGACCTGAAGAAGCTCCTCGCCTACACCACCGTCATGGCCCTGGGCCAGCTGACCATGCTGATCGGTCTGGGAACGGAGCTGGCCATTCAGGCGATGGTCGTCTTCCTCCTGGTGCACGCGCTCTACAAGGCGGCGCTCTTCATGGCGGCCGGCTCAATCGACCATGAGACCGGCACCCGTGATGTCAGGGAGCTGGGCGGCCTGGCAGGGGTCATGCCGCTCACCTTTGCGGCCTCCCTCGTTGCGGCCCTTTCTATGGCCGGGTTGCCGCCTCTGTTCGGATTCGTGGGCAAGGAGATCGTCTACGACGCCACGCTTAGCCTCGACTCCGGTGCTGCTCTCTTCACCACCTTCGCGGTGCTGGCCAACATCGCCGTCGTTGCCGTCGCCGGAATCGTGGCGCTCAGGCCCTTCCTGGGCGCGCGCCGGCAAACGCCCAAGGCGCCACACGAGGCGCCGTTCACCATGTGGATCGGTCCGGCCCTACTGGGGGCAGGCAGCGTGGTCTTCGGGTTGCTGCCGGCCCTGGTGGGGCCAACCTTCATGGTCGGTGCCGCCTCGGCGATACTCGGTGAACCGCAATCGTTCGAACTTGCACTGTGGCACGGCTTCAACCTGCCGCTGCTGCTCAGCGCGATAACCGTCGCTTCCGGCGTGATCCTCTACCTGGCCTGGCCACGCCTGCGTACCGGGTTTGGGATCTTCGACAGGCTGTTCGGCGAGGTGCCCCGGCTCGGTTACGAGTGGACGCTCGACGCCCTCGCCCGGGTGGCCGCCTGGCAAACCCGCACAATCCAGAACGGCTCGTTGCGCTGGTACCTGTTCGTGATCGTCGCATTCTTCGTGGCCCTGACGGGGGCGACGCTGCTGTTCAGGGGCGGGATTGCTCTGCCGGATACAACCGGGTCGGTGCACATCTTCGAGGTCATCGTCGCGATCATTTGCGCCGGCGGGGCGCTCGTCGTGGTGCTGGCGCGTTCGCGCGTGGCCGCGCTTGCGTCGCTGGGGATCACGGGGTATGCGCTGGCGTTGCTGTTCGTGATGTTCTCGGCCCCCGACCTCGCCCTGACGCAGCTCTTCATCGAAACGCTGTCGGTCATCCTCCTCACCCTCGTCGTCATCTACCTGCCGCCGCTCAGGCGCAGTGAGGCGACGCCGGGCCGCACGCGCCCCGTAGTGCGCGATGCGGTGGTGAGTGCACTGGCGGGCGGTCTCGTGACCTTCCTCGTCTGGGGCGTCATCGCCAACCCGCTCGATATGACTATCCCGGAGTTCTATGGCGAGAACAGCTACACGCAGGCGCACGGCCGCAACATCGTCAACGTGATCCTGGTGGACTTCCGTGCGATAGATACGATGGGGGAGATCCTGGTGCTGGCGCTGGCAGGCATCGGGGTGTTCACCCTCATGCGTTTGCGCGCCAACCGGGCACGCGCGCCCCGCGTCTTCGCCTACCGGCTCGCCCCGGAGGAGGAGCGCGGCCTGGTACCGGCCGAGCGTACAGACATCGCCGGCCCGCTGCCCGACGACGAGTGGGAACAGGACGAGCGGGGGCGCAACTCATGAACTCCCTCATCCTGCGCGTCGTTGGCCGGCTGCTGGTACCGCTGATGCTGCTCTTCTCGGTGTTCCTGCTGCTGCGCGGGCACAACGAACCGGGTGGCGGCTTCGTGGGCGGCCTCATGGCCGTGGGCGCCTTCGGGCTCTACAGCCTCACCTACGGCGTCGCCACCGCCCGCAAGGCGCTGTTCGTGGACCCGCGCACGCTGGTGGGGCTGGGCCTGCTGTTGGCGGTACTAAGCGGCTTCGGTGCCGCCTTCATAGACGCGCCGTTCCTTGCCGGCGTCTGGTTCGTTCGCGAGCTTACTCCCGGCTACACCCTGCACGTGGGTACGCCGACGGTGTTCGACGTGGGCGTCTACCTCGTCGTGATCGGGGGCGTCCTCATGGCGCTCTTCTCGGTGGAGGACGACTGAGATGGAGTGGATACTTGCAATAGTCAGCGGCTTCATCTTTGCCTGCACGCTCTACCTGATGCTTAGCCGCAACCTGCTGCGCTTCGTCTTTGGTCTGAGCCTGCTCACGAATGCCGGCAACCTGGTTATCTTCACCGCCGGACGGGTGACCCGCGCTGCGCCCCCGCTCATCGAAGAGGGCGCGACGACGGCCGCGGCGACCACGGCGAACCCCTTGCCGCAGGCCCTCATCCTCACCGCCATCGTTATCGGCTTCGGGCTGCTGGTCTTCTCAATCGTGCTCGCCTACAGGAACTTCGAGGAGATGAACACCATGGATCCCGACTCGATCAGGGTCGCCGAACCGCTGGACGAAACGGACAAGGATGCCGGCGACGTGCGCATCGAGGGGGCAGAGGTCCGCACATGAGCTGGCTCCTGCTCTCCCCGATGCTCATCCCCTTCCTGGGCGCCTCGGTGGCTTTCCTCGCCTGGAACCGGCCCCGCTTCGGACAGGTCGTTGGCGTAGTCAGTGCGGTGCTCCTGCTGGTCACCTCAGTCGCACTGCTGCTCGATGTTCACGCGAACGGGATCCGGGTGGTGCAGGCGGCCAACTGGGAGGCACCCTTCGGGATCTCCTTCGTGGCCGACCACCTCTCGGCAATCATGGTGGTGCTTACCGCCATCATCGGTCTCGCCACCATCGTCTACTCGCTCTTCGACATCAACCGGGAGCGGACCTACTACGGCTACTACCCTCTCCTGCTCACGCTGCTCTTCGGCGTGAACGGCGCCTTCCTCACCGGCGACCTGTTCAACCTTTACGTCTGGTTCGAGGTGCTGCTGCTCGCTTCGTTCGTGCTCATGTCGCTGGGCGGCACGAGGCCGCAGCTGGACGGCACCCTCAAGTACGTGTTCATCAACCTGCTGGCGAGCGCGCTGCTGCTGGTCGCTATCGGCCTCACGTACGGGATGACAGGGACGCTGAACATGGCCGACCTGGCGGTGAAGCTGCCCCTCGTCGAGAACAGCGGTCTGGTGACAGCGGTGGCCACGATGTTCCTCATCGCTTTCGGCATCAAGGCCGGCATCTTCCCGCTCTTCGCGTGGCTGCCGGCCTCGTACCACACGCCACCCGTGGCTGTCTCGGCCATATTCGCGGGTCTGCTCACGAAGGTGGGTGTCTACACCCTCATCCGGGCGTTCACCCTGCTCTTCACCCAGGATGTCGGCTATACCCACCAGCTGCTCCTCTGGGCCGCCGGACTGACGATGCTGACTGGGGTTCTGGGGGCCGCCGCGCAGTTCGAGATACGCAGGATCCTCTCCTGGCACATCATTTCCCAGATCGGCTACATGATCATGGGCCTCGCGCTGTACACGCCGCTGGCGCTGGTCGGAGCGGTCTTCTACATAACCCACCACATCATCGTCAAGGCCAACCTGTTCTTCGTGGGCGGCATCATCAAGCGCCTCACCGGCTCCTTCGAGCTCGAGGAGACCGGCGGGCTCTACAAGGCGTCGCCTCTGCTCGCCGTCCTCTTCCTCATCCCGGCGTTCTCGCTGGCCGGCTTCCCGCCCCTGTCGGGGTTCTGGCCCAAGTACATCCTGTTCCGCGCCGGCCTCGAGGTCGAGTCGTACCTCATCGTCGCCGTAGCGCTGATTACAGGCATACTCACGACCTTCTCCATGACCAAGATCTGGGCGCAGGCCTTCTGGAAGGGGACGCCTGAAGGCGCCGCCCGCCCAGTCCGCGGTTCACGCTTCCGGGAGCTGCGTGCCCTCTACCTGCCGGTGATGTTCCTCGCGGGGATCACGATCGTGATAGGCGTGTATGCTCAGCCTTTCCTGGAGCTGGCGCAGGCCTCGGCGGCCGAACTGCTGGACAGCCGCGCCTATGTCGAGAGCGTCCTGGGCGAGGGGGCCTACGATCCCGTGCTGGCACTGACGGGCAGCGAGCTGGGGGTGGCACCATGAACCCGTTCGTACTGAACGTGCTGCTGGCCCTGCTGTGGGCCGCCATAAACGCGAACTTCACGGTCACGGGGTTCCTCGTCGGCGGGCTCATCGGATACATCGTGGTGGGCCTGTCGCAGCCGCTGTTCGGCGGTTCCGGCTACCTCCTGAAGGTATGGCACGTTGTCTACTTCGTACTCTTCTTCGTCTACGAGCTCATCAGGTCCAGCGTCCGCGTCGCCGTGGACGTACTTCACCCGAACCTCTACGGGCGCATCTCGCCGGGAATCGTGGGGATCCCCCTGGACGTCGAGTCGGAGGTCGAGATCACCCTGCTGGCCAACATCGTCACGCTCACGCCCGGCACCCTGAGCCTCGACCTGAGTGACGACCGGCGAACGCTCTATATCCACTCGATGTACGGGGCACAGAACCCCGATGCCATTCGCGAGGAGATCAAATCCGGCCTTGAGCGGCGCGTGCTGGAGGTGATGCGCTGATTATGGAGAGCTTCTTCGACATCTCGGTCCTGATCGTGATCGCGGTCCTGCTGCTGTCGCTCCTCCTGGCTTTTGTCCGGGTGGTGACCGGCCCCACCCTGCCCGACCGGGTGGCGGCACTGGAGCTCGTCAACGTGATCGTCGTTGCGTTCATCGCCATGTATACGGTCTGGTCCGGCCAGGTGGCCTTCATCGACGCGAGCGTCTCGCTGGCCCTTATCGCCTTCGTGAGCACACTGGCCTTCGCGCGCTTCGTCATGCGGGGGAGCGAATCATGACCGCAACCGATGCACGCGACCTGGTGGCGATCCTGCTGATGCTGGCGGGCGCCGCCTTCATCCTGGTGGCGGCCCTGGGGCTGCTGCGCATGCCCGACCTGCCCATGCGGCTCCACGCCACCTCCAAGGCAGGCACGCTTGGTGCCGGACTCATTCTGGCGGGAGTCGCCGTCTTCCACTGGGAGCTGGGTGTAACCACCCGCGGCCTTGTAACCGTTTTCTTCCTCATCCTCACCGGCCCCGTGGCCGCCCACCTCATCGCCCGCTCGGGCTATTTCGCACTGCGCGTGAAACTCTGGGAGGGCACCGGGGTCAATGAGCTCGCCCAGAACCACGCCAGGCAGGCGAAAGGCCGGGAGGCCGGCCCTGGCGACGGGTCACCTCGCGTAACCTGAGCCGAGATCAACCTGCATGTGGAGCAGCCAGTCCCGCAAATTGGAACTGGCTGCTCTTTTTCATGCACGATTCAATGTAAGCTGACTTGATGCATGAATATCCGAGCCTGGTCTTTCACCTGAAGAACACCGAGCTGTTTGAGGACCTCAGCGAGGACGAGCTCGAGCAGCTTTCGCGCATCACTCCCTACCGGGAGTTCGCGGCGGGCGAGATCATCTACCACATGGAGGATCCGGCCGATGCCCTCTACTTCATCAGGGACGGCATGGTGAAGGTCTCCATGTACTTCCCGAACGGGAAGGAGATGATCCTCGGCATCCTCGGGCAATATGACATCTTCGGTGAGCTGCTCCTGCTGAATTCGGAGCGCCGCCCGAATCAGGCAGAGGCCGTAACGGACACCACCCTCATCGTCATGCCCGAGCAGGACTTCCAGAAGCTGCTGACCGAACAGCCGCAGATCGCGATGAAGTTCATCCGGGTGATGTCGACGCGCCTGTGGCAGGCCCAGCAGTTCCAGGCAGAGGTAGGCGCATTCGACGCCCCCGAACGCCTCGCCAACCTCCTGATGCGCCTCGCGCAGGACTTCGGCGTGGAGGGCGAGCGGGGCACCATCATCGATCTGAACCTCACCCAGCAGGACCTGGCCAAAATGATCGGCGCCACCCGGGAGACGGTAAGCCACTCCCTCGCCCGGCTCCTCGAGTACGGGGCCGTGCGGCGCCGGCGCTCACCCATCACCGTCAACACGGAGAAGCTCCAGGAGTTCCTGGACGAGGCCAACGAGGGCTAAGAGCCGGCCGCGGCGGCAGCCTGCGTCGAGTCGGCGTCACCTGGTGCCACAGCGGTCGGCACCAGGCTTATGATCTCGTCGCCCTCCTCGGGTACCGGCGATTCGTCGCCCTCCACGAGCACCTTCAGGCGGTTTCCGTTGCGGATGAACATCGGCAGCGCTTCCGGACCGTACTCCTCACCGATCGAGTCGAACCTGAACCCCTCGCCCACGGGAGTCGTGACGAACTGTGCGCCCTTGTCTATGAGCCGACCCAGCTGGCGGAAGGTTATGCCCCGCTTGAAGACGATCAGGCCGCGGCGCTGATCGCTTAGCCGGTTCCGCTCGGAAGCCTGCCGGCTTGGTTTCAGCTGGTAGGTGTTCGTCGAGCCGAAGTCACGGGCGTACTTCAGGGCCGTCATGGCGTTTGCCTCGTCGTTGGAGGTGAGCGCAAGGAGCCGGCCTATGCCGCTCAGGCGCACCTCGTCGTCACTGCGCTCGGAGAGGAGCGATCCGTAGTAGGCCGGCAGGCCCTCGTTCCGGGCGCGGGCGACGTTCGACCAGTTGGTGTCGGCGAGGAGGACCTGCTGGCCCGACTCCTTGAGGAACGACGCGACCTTGCGGGCGGCCTCGTGCGCTCCCAGGACCAGGAAGCCCTGCGGGTTCGGATCGGCTACCTTTAGCAGCTGGCCCAGCGGTCTGGCGGTCAGGCTGTTGATGAGCACCGTGCCGACGATGACCAGGAAGACCAGCGACACCAGCTGCTGCGCCTCCGGGAAGCCGTTGCTGGCCAGTCGGGCCGCAAAGAGCGAGCTCACCGAAGCCGCCACGATCCCGCGCGGGGCTATGAAGGAGAGGAACAGCTTCTCGTTGAGCCTCAGGGGGCTGGTGATGGTAGACAGGAAGACTCCGGCGGGCCGCAGGAGGAGCATGATCACCGCGAGGAGCACCAGGCTCGAGGGGCGCAGGACATCCAGGAAGGCCGCGAGTTCGATGTTGGCGGCCAGGACGATGAAGAGGATGCTGATCACCAGGATGGTGAGATCCTCCTTGAAGGAGAGCATCGAACGGATGTTCGGCGCGCCGCTGTTGCCAACGATGATCCCCATGACGATCGTTGCCAGCAGGCCCGATTCGTTGGCGAAGCTGTTGGCGATGGCGAAGACCAGGAAGAGCCCGCCCAGCGCGATGACGTTGACGAGGAAGTCGGGTATCGCCCGGCGTTTCAGTAGCCAGGAGAGGCCAAGCCCGCCGGCCGCGCCTATGAGGGTTCCGAAGAGGATGAACTGCAGGAAGAGCAGGATCGTTTGACCCAGGGCTACATTGCGGTTGTCGATCAGCAGGAACTCGAACACGAGCACGGCGACGAGGGCGCCGACCGCGTCGATGATGATCCCTTCCCACTTGAGGATATTGGCCACCCTGGCCTCGGGCCTCACGATGCGCACCAGCGGTCCAATGACGGTCGGGCCGGTGACGATGATGAGCGAACCGAAGAGGAAGGAGAGGGGAAAGGAGAGGTCGGTGAGGAAGTAGGCGGCTGCCGCGCCGCCCAGGAAGGTGACCAGGGCGCCAATCGTGTTGAGGTTCAGGACCACCTGCCGCGTCTCCCGGATCTCCGGTATGCGCAGCGTGAGGCCACCCTCGAAGAGGATCAGGCCTACTGCCAGCGAAATGCTGGGGAAGAGCAGGTTCTCGGGCACTATCTGGGTCGGCACTATCCAACCCAGGACCGGTCCCACGAGGAAACCGGTGATGAGCAGCGGGAGGATTGCGGGGAGGTTCATGCGCCAGGCCACCCACTGGGCGAACACCCCGAGGGCGACTATTAAGGCAATGGAAAGTGCGATATCACTCGCAAGCAGCGAGGCCATGCCGACAAGTGTGACACGGTTGGAAAGGGTACGTTTGGGGCTGCTGAACGCTTTCCGGATCCCGGATGTGCTTGGGGCCCCGCCGTTACTGTATTACTGTCACTGTACGGCCTCCGACGCGAGTTCTGCGCGGGAACGCCGGGACGTGTTGAGACCGGAAGAAAGGTTGAGTCTTTTGCGTAATCAGTATCTTGTCAGGACCGAGTACGGGCCGGTCGTTGTCACCGTAAACGAGGAGTGCGAGAACGCCCTCGAGAACGACCTGATCCTGCTGCACGTGCCCAGCCCGCAGGAGCTGGGGCAGTTCGAGATGGAGACGCCCCTCCGGGCCTTCGCCCAGAAGATGATCGACATCATTCAGACGGTCGGCACCGGCTCGTTCGATCCCGGCGAGCGGATGCGCGACATGCTCATCCAGGAGAAGGCCACCAGCGACCTGGGCAGGATAGAACGTTTCGCCCGGGATAACCCGCCAGCACAGGAGAACCAGCCCGGTTAAGGCGCCCGGAGGCTACTCCTCCTCGTCGTCCTCTTCATCCTCGTCGACGACGTCACCGAGGTCGAGGAGCAGGTCCTTGTAGAGGTCCAGGGCGAAGTCGCGGATCGCGACGCGCGCTTCCTCATCCATGAGCCTCGTCTCGACGCGTTCGTTGGCGACGGTCAGCGTGGCTGCCAGGAGATCATCGAAGATGGGCCAGGGCCCTTCGAACTCCTGCTCCTCCTCTTCCTGTACCCCGACCTGTGCCGGCTGCTCCTGCGCCTCCAGCTGGACGGTCTCGCCGTCGAGGTGGGCGAGGCTCTCTTCGGCAGCGAGTCTCTCTGCCTCTCTCTTCGTCGAACCCTGCCCGGTGCCCAGCACCTCACCGTCGACGATCACGTCGCACAGGAACGTGGGCTGGTGCTCAGGGCCGGTGTTTACCGTTCTGAACTCAGGCCTTGGGGAACCCTGCTTCTGCAGCCGCTCGATGAGCAGCCCCTTGGGATGTGCCATCTTGATACCCTCCAGTGCAGCCGGCGTACGCCCGGGTTACCCGCGCATACGCCGGCTGCACGGACTACGTTAGCATGCCGTTTTGCGCTACCATGGCAGAGTGATACGGCTGCTGCTGTGCGACGACCATGCGATGTTTCGCCAGGGTGTACGCAGCATCCTTGAGACCGAGGATGGCCTGCGCATCTCCGGTGAAGCCGCAACCGGGCGCGAGGCGGTGCGTCACGCACTCCAGATCAAACCGGACGTGGTCCTCATGGACATCCAGATGCCCGAGCTGGACGGGGTCGCCGCCACCAAGGAGATCCTGAGCGAGTGGCCGGAAGCGAACGTGATCATACTCACGATGTACCGTCAGGACCGCTACGTATTCGAGGCTATCAAGGCGGGTGCGCGTGGCTACCTGCTCAAGGACTCGGGTGCCGATGAGCTGATCGCGGCCATCCGGAAGGTTGCCGAAGGCGAAACCCTCCTGAACCCGGAGCTCGCCGCCACCGTGCTCGACGAGTTCGACAAGGTGAGCGAGCTGCCCGAGCATCCCGAACACAAGATCAGCGGACTTACCGAACGGGAAGAGGACATCCTGCGCCTGCTGGCGCAGGGCAAGTCGAACCAGGACATCGCGTTCGAGCTGAACGTCAGCGAGAAGACCGTACGGAACCGGTTGTCCGAGATCTTCTCCAAACTGCGCCTCAACAATCGCACCGAGGCCGCCCTTTACGCCCTGCGGGAGGGCATCGCCAGCCTGCGGGACAGTTCGTGAGCATAGGCGAGCCCCATGCCCGGGCTCTGGAGCACGAACTGGGCGAACTGCTTACCCTCATAACCGAGACGCCGGCACCCACCTTCCAGGAGGCGCAGCGGGGCGAGCTGGTAAGCAGCCTGCTCGCCGCCAGCGGGTTGGCGCCGCATACCGATGAGGTGGGCAACGTCATCGCTGAAGTACCCGGCGGTGCGGGTCCGAGGGTCCTGCTGGCCGCCCACCTCGACACCGTCTTTCCCATGGAGACCGACGTAACGGTGCGCAAGGAGGGCAACAGCTGGAGCGCGCCCGGGATAGGCGACAACAGCGCCAGCCTGGCGGTCCTGCTGACCCTGCTGAAGCATCGCGGAGAGTTCGAGGGGCGGCTGCCCCGGATCACCTTCGTCGCGACGGTAGGGGAGGAGGGCACGGGTGACCTGCGCGGTGTCAGGCACCTGTTCGCAGCGGACGAGAGGGCCTGCGACTACTTCATCGCGGTTGACGGCCACCTGGGGGCCGTAGTCGACGCGGCGGTGGGCTCGAAGCGGTTCGAGTTCAGGCTTTCAGCCCCCGGTGGTCACTCCTGGGGTGACTTCCCGTCACCCAGCGCGGTCCACGGTGCAGCAGCGGCCATGACCTCGCTACTCGACCTCAACCCGCCGCGCACGCCGCGCTCGACCTTCAACGTTGGCCAGGTGTGGGGCGGCACTGGCGTCAACGCCATCGCGCAGAGCGCCGGCTTCAACCTGGACCTGCGCAGTGAGGATCCCGAAACCCTCGAATCGCTGGAGCGGGAGGCGCTCGCCAGGATAAGGCGCAGCGCCAGCCGCATGGGTTGCGAGCTGGAGGTGGTGAAGCTGGGCGACAGGCCGGCGGCCAGACCGCTCAACCGCACGCTGACCCGCCTCGCCCTTGCGACGCTCGAAGAGAAGGGTGTCGCGGCTGGCGCGCGGGCCAGCTCGACCGACGCGAACATCCCGCTGTCCCTGGGAGTGCCGTCCATCTCCTTCGGCGTCTACCGCGGCTGGGATGCCCACAGGCTAAGCGAAGGTCTCTACCTGGATTCGTTGCCGCTGGGCTACGAGCTGCTGGTCAACCTGCTCGCGCGGGTCCGCGCACTGGAACCTGCCGGATAGGTCTCATCGATGCCCCGGCGGCTCTTCCTGGCCTTCAGGGCCATCGTGTCGACCGCCTCGTTCTGCTGCTGGCCTGCATGGCCGCGGGTCCACTCCCAGCGCACCTCGTGCCGGGAAGTAAGTTCCAGCAGCTCGAGCCACAGGTCCTTGTTCTTGACCGGCTGTTTCGAAGCGGTACGCCAGCCGTTCCGCTGCCAGCTCTTCAACCAGCCGTCCGTGAAGGCCTTCTTCAGGTATTGACTGTCGGTCACCAGCGTGACGTCACACGGCTCGGTGAGCGCCTCCAGCGCCTTCACCGCAGCAGTCAGCTCCATCCGGTTGTTGGTGGTGCCGGCTTCGTAACCGCTCGCACGCCGCTGTACTCCCGCATACTCGAGCAGGTAAGCCCAACCGCCGTCGCCGCTCTTGGTGTCGCAGGATCCGTCTGTGTAGATGAGCACGTGCTTGCGGGCCATGAACAGGATGGTACCCGAATATGCCGGCATCGGCAGGCCTGGGCGGGTTGACTGCCCAGGCACGGTAGTGCAATGTCGCATTCAGATTGTAGAACGTGCGTCCAAGGGATGCCCCAATGATGAGAGGATGACGGCCATTCCCCGGCGCCCCCATCGCAAACCATCCCACAATTTTCTCATGAAGCTCATCCTGGACGGGTTTTCTGAGCTTGACCAGCCGTCATTCCCGTGTCTATAATCCAGGCACGGTTGTACAGGCCATGTACAGCCAGGGACGCCGCAGTTTTGCGGCCAGGCAGCGAAGGTCACGAACAGGGGGGCGCGTGACACGCGGGAAATACACCGTTACTGAAGTCGAGGAGCGCACCGGGGTGCCTGCCAGCACCCTGCGGCAGTGGGAACGCCGTTACGGCTTTCCTAAGCCGGAGCGCTCCGAATCCGGGTACCGGCTCTACAGCGAGCAGGACCTGGTCTTCATCCTGGCGATGAAGGAGCACATCGCCGAGGGCATTCCTGCGTCCCGCGCAGCCCAACTCGTTCGCCGCAATGCTCCTTTCACGGGCAGGAGGCGCACACCTGCCGACTTGCGTGATGACCTGATCGAGGCGATGTCCCGGCTGGACGGCGAGACCAGCAACCGGGTCCTTAGCGAGGCATTCAGCCTCCACTCCGTTGATCTGGTGGTCGTTCAGGTTCTGGTCGGGGCTGTTTCCAGGCTGGGCGAGATGTGGGAGAGGGGAGAGGTGGAGGCAACCGTTGTCTCGGCCGCCGCCACCTACGCCTGCGGAAAACTCCTGGCGCTGCTGGAGGGCAGCGTCACTCCCGGCAAGCCGGGTGGATCCGTAGCCATCGCCTGCGCGCCCGACGAACGGCACGAGCTGGGAGCACTTGTCTTCACCCTGCTGCTGCGCCGGGCGGGATTCTCCTCCTACTACCTGAGTACCGCGGCCAGTGTCGCCGATCTCGTCGTCCTAACCCGCAGGCTGGCGCCCGGTGTCCTGGTGCTGTGCGCAACCACCACCGAGGTTCTCGAGGCCCTCCTCGAGAAGCGGCGACCCCTGCTATCCCTGCCGTCCGCGCTCATGTGCGCAGGTCCCGCGTTCAGGAGGCGCGAGTGGGCCGTACGCGAGCTGGGCGGCGAATACCTTGGCGACACCATCCAGAGCGGACTGGTCACGATGCGTGACCGGATTGGAGCAATGGCAAATGGTGTGCGCTAGGCTTCTTCCCATACCCCCGAACACTCCCGGTTCACGGGAGCTTTTCTCCGCTGCACCCGATTCCGCAGTCCCCAATGCAAGAGGTAGCGGGCGCAAGGCGACCGCTACAACCACAAGCGTTGCAGCCCGGTTTGTCCGGGTACGACGCAGGAAGAGCCGGCGGCCTGCAGTTGTCGGGCAATCGGCATCTTGAGCACTGGAAAGAGGAGGTCGGGCATGAACACGACATTTACGGATTACGGCGCGCATCAGGAACAGGTACCGGTCGAAGGAGCCCTGGAGGCGCCCACCCAGACGCTGAGCTTTCAACGCAAGCAAACTCTCTACCACTCCGGCGACCCGGCCCAATCGGTGTTCAGGGTAAGGGATGGACTCGTCCGCATCACCCGCATGACTCCGGAGGGGCGGGTCCTGACCGTCAGGCACGTGATGCCCGGTGACTTTTTCGGAGAAGAGGCGTTCACGCGCGGCAACCGCGAGGAGATCGCCGAGGCCCTCACCACGGCTCAGATCGAAGCGATCAACCCGGAAATGATCAACCATTCCGACCTCATGACCATCACGCAGTCGCTGTCGAAGCAGATGCAGCGGCTCATGGATTACGAGTACCACCTGCAGACCGGCGACCTGCGGCAGCGGGTGGCCCGCTACCTGATCACCCTGTCCGAAACGCCCTTGTGCAGCAAGGATGCTGCCGGAAGGCCGGTGATCTCGGCCACGCACGAACTGATTGCCGAGGGCACCGCCAGCACCAGGGAGAGCGTCTCGAAGATCATCACCGAGCTGCGCTCCGAGGGCTTCATCGAATCGGGCTACCGGAGCATCACCATCGTCGACGAGCTCGCCCTCGAGGCGATCGTGGACGGCATCGAGTAGGCGGGCAGTCCCGCCCGTCCGATCAGCGGACCGAAGAACCGGGGAAGGGGCGGCCGCAGCCGCCCCTTCCCCTACCTCTGTTCAAGCACTACGACCGCGCCGGCGGTATCGCGACTGTGCGTGAGGGACAGGTGCGCAACCAGCCCCTGCCGCCTCATCTCCTCCTCGATCGGTTCGGAAAAGCAGAGAACCGGCCTCCGGTCGCGATGCTCCACCCACACGTCCCGCCAGCCGTGCGAGACGGGCCAGCACTTCTGGAACGCCTCCTTCGCCGCGAAGCGGGCGGCCAGCGAGGGGATGATGTTCGACCTCGAGCGGCAGTAGCTGATCTCCCCGGCCGTGAAGTGCCGGGTCAGGAAGCGTTCCGGGTGCCGTTCCAGTACCCCGCGTATACGCTCCAGCTCTATCAGGTCGAGACCGACGGCGACGATCATCGCACGCGGGCGAGCCTGGTGATGCCCTTCCCGGTGGCGACGAGGGCGACATGCGCCTGGTCGAGGAAGAGCCCGTGCTCGACGACCCCCGGGATGGACTTGAGCTCCTGTGCCAGCTCGCCCAGGTCCCGTTCCGGCTCGCGGATGCGGCAGTCGAGGACGGGGTTGCCGTTGTCGGTGCGGGCCGCCTCCCCGTTCGCCATCTTGCGGACCTGCGGATCGAGGCCCAGGTCGGCAAGCAGCGCCCTCGTGCGGGCCAGACCAAAGCCGACCACCTCAACCGGCACGGGCGTTTCCGCACCGAGCTGCTCGACCCGCTTGCTCTCGTCACCTATGAGAACGAAGGTGGCAGCGCTGCTGGCGACGATCTTCTCCCTGGTCAGGGCACCGCCCAGACCCTTAATGGCCCGCAGCGACGCATCGACCTCGTCCATGCCGTCGACCGCCACGTCGACGCCGCCTGGAGGCAGCTCGACGAGCGGGATGCCCAGCTCCCCGGCCTGCTGCTCGGTGGCGACCGAGGTGGGCACACCGCTGATGCCGGTGAGTTTGCCATTCGCAATTCGCCCCGCAAGCAGTTCAATGAAATGCCTGGCCGTGCTGCCCGTACCCAATCCCACTACCATTCCACTCTCTATGTAGGAGAGGGCGGCGATGGCGCATTCCCGCTTCTGACTTTCGGCGGTACCGGAACCACTGTTCATGACACGACTCTACCGCGCGGCGCCGCCCCCGGCGGTGGTTCGTCGCGGCCGGCCGGCAAGGTGGAGGCTGTCTTAGAATCGGAGTATGGAAAAGCTTACGACAGGTGACAACGCACCGGATTTTTCTCTGCCTGCAACCGGCGGAGAGGTTTCGCTCAACGACTTCGCGGGCGAATGGCTCGTCCTCTACTTCTACCCCCGCGACTTCACCGAGGGCTGCACGACCGAGGCGTGCGAGTTCCGTGACGCGCTGGCCAGCCGCGTGATGGACGCGACGGTCGTGGGCATCTCGCCCGACGATGTCGAGTCCCACGAGCGCTTCAAGGCCGAGCACAACCTGCCCTTCGAACTGCTCAGCGACGAGGATACCGAGGTGGCGAGGGCCTACGGCGCCTACGGCAACCGCGGCGCCTTCGGCATGGGCGTGAAGCGTTCCACCTTCATCATAGATCCTGACGGCAAGATCGCCAGGGCCTACTACAACGTGCGCGTCAAGGACCATGCCGAGCAGGTGACCAGGGACCTGAACGACCTGAAGGGATTGCAGGCCCAGGCGCGGTAGAGTGGTGGGCGTGCCAAGACGCCCAGGCCTTCCCGACATAGTCCTGGCCAGCGGCTCGCCGCGCCGTCAGGAACTTCTGGCCACGCTCGTCCCGATCTTCACCATCACGCCAGCGCAAATTGACGAAACGCCCCTCCCGGGCGAGGGACCTGCCGACCTGGTAGCCCGGCTCGCCCGGGAGAAGGCCGCAGCGGTCGCCGCCGAGGTGCCTGCAGCGCTGGTGATAGGAGCCGACACCGTGGTGGTACTGGATGGCGAAATCCTGGGCAAGCCGGC
>Ga0209487_1002183_pt1 | contig 16063 bp, 16 predicted proteins | sample Poulit2012_FD_187524 | JGI IMG/M metagenome (GOLD analysis project Ga0209487, IMG submission 187524) | Agricultural soil microbial communities from Georgia to study Nitrogen management - Poultry litter 2012 (SPAdes) (version 2) | ecosystem: Environmental > Terrestrial > Soil > Agricultural land...
GTGGATGTTGAAAAACGCTGGCGCGCACGGGTGGCGGCGCACGATCGCTTCTGAGCCGTGGCATTGGGAATACAACTCGGCGCTCGACCGGAATAAGCATTTACCTCAACACCCACCCAAACCCACCCCATCGAAAGGCATATTCGGCATGGCTAAGCACGCGAAATTTGACCACAAAAAGAAACAGCAACTCTCAGCTGACAAGAAATACAAGATCTTGCGCATCGAAGATGGCCGCTCCTACATCGTGGCCGGGGGCGCGAAATTCACTGGTCAGATCATTGTGGTTTTCGACGACCTCGCACCCGATCAGACCGCGATGATCCGCGTCTTCCGCGGAGGGTACAAAAAAGGCGCGTCCCCAGCGGTCGCGTCCGGGCGCACCATCACCTGGCAAGAAGTCACCGGCACGACCGGGAAAACTTTCGCCACCGTGCCATTCACCGGCGCGATCAACGCCGACTACGGCAACGGGCGGGCCACCCGCCTCTACGTGCAAGCCAAGCTAAATTCCGGGCCCGCGACACCACTGACTATTTCCCGCGTGATCGTCGAAGCACTCCACGACTAGAAAGACGTAAAACCATGGATAAACGTGTATCAAACAAAACCTCTTTAACCGTCCTCGTTGGCGCGATCGTCGCCATCGGACTAAACCTCCTAAACAACCTCGCCGGTATCGAAGTCGGCCCCGAATACCGCGAAGCCCTCATCGTCGTCGGCGTCGGCGCGATCGCCTATTTCGTGCCAGCAGACAAGGGCAAATATGTTGTCGAAGCCGCCAAATACACCAACCTCGCCGCGCCCCTAATTGAGGAAGCGACGGGGATTGATGTCCTGGAAGATCTGGCTGATGACGAACTGGAAGATTCACAGCCGGACGGCGTCGATGCCTGAGTTCGAGTGCTGCCTCTGCAAGACCGTGTACGGCTCCCAGTCGGCGCGGGACGCATGCGAAGACGCCTGCTACGACAACGACTAGGCGGTAGACTGGAATCGCGGGTGACAGCCCTAGCCACTGGCTTGTAGCCGAACCCCGACGTATTTCTCCAAACCCAAGGCCCACCCTCTCCTTAACCGGGGAGGGTGGGCCACTTTTGTGTCTTATTCCTTCCGCTGGCGAGGACGCCGCGTGGATGCGATCACCTGAGGGCCGCCTGTCAGGAAACCGCCCGCAGCCGCGATTATTGCGCTAATTTCGTTCCCCGTAAACACGAGAACGCCTGCAATTAGAAACAAGAACCAAGGCAACAAGGCGACACCAACAGTGGCAACCTTCAATGCCCATGCCTCTGCTCGGATTGGGGTTAATTCCGCTTCGATGGCCGCTCGCTGGGACTCTTCGGCCATGCGAAGGATGCGATCAGCCGAGCCTGGCAGGACGTTCTCGTATCCGCCTAGAAATTCTGGGTGAGGTATCGGGCCTTGATACGCCTGGGTTACTTCGAAGAGGGCTTGCTGCTCTGGCTGTTCTTCATCGCTGTGCGCAAGTGGCTCCCCACGTTCGCCCACGCTTCCGCCGTGAAGTCCGTGTTGGCTGCTTCGCGACTCAGTTCCCACATTCTGGCTGAGCTCGGCGCTACCGCCATCCGGGTTCCCCGGCGCAGTCCGTTCTGGATTGCTTCGCTCATTGTTGTCATAGTTCAACCGTACCTCCTTAATCCTGTCTGTGCCTGTCAGGTCGCGTTAGTTCATCATCGGCAGATTGGCTGAAACCTTTAGCCCGTCCTCCATACCGTGGGCGGGCTTGTGTCTACGCCCCGATTTCTGCCCGCCCCGGCCCGAACATTGCCCCCGCATGCCGCGCCGCCTGAACATGCGCCTCGGGCAGAAGATGCCCATACGTCCCCGCAGTTGTCCCAATATCCTCATGCCCAAGCCTGTGCTGAAGGTCGAGCATATTCACGCCCTGCCCGATCATCCACGACGCATGAGAGTGCCGCAGATCATGAATGCGCGGGCGCTTACCCAACGGCGGGCCATCATGCGCGGCGTCATCGATCCACTTCTGCCACTGCCTCCACAAGGTTGCCTGGCGTATCGGGCGACCATCAGGCAGCACGAAAATCAGGCCATCAGCGGGCTTGCCCTTCACCAGTTCGCGCATGTCGGCATCGACCTCGGGCGGGAGTGACACGGTTCTGCGCCCGCGTCTAGTTTTCGGTGGCCCGAGCACGGGCTGCGCGCCGGTGTATTTCCACGACCGCACGATCGACACAGTGGGCGGCGACTCGGCAGGCCGATAGTCGCGCACTTGCAACGCGGTTGCTTCCCCCAGCCGCGCCCCGGTGCCGTATAGGAATTTCGCGAGCGCCCGATAGTGCGGCGCGTCGGCGGGTATGCGGTCGTAGAGGATCGCGAACTCGTGCGGCAGCAGGATTGTCATGTCGTCGCGTACCGTGTCAGGTATTCGCGCGCCCTTCGCGACGTTCACCGGCACGATTTGCGCTTTCACGGCCCGCTCTAGCGCGGCCGAGATTAGCGAGTGCTCATTCTTAATGGTTTTCCCTGACGCGCCCTCCGCTGTGCGTGCCCTTATCCACGCGGCGACCATCCGGTCTGTGACCGCATCGAGGGGCATCTGACCGAGCGGATACCCAGATAAGCGCTTCGCCATGCCCCGGTAGCGCTTGATCGTGCCCTCGGTCACGCCTGACAGCGCATCGACGTGCTGGACGATGTACTCAGCGAGGTTCGGCATATCCGCATCTGTGTCGTCCGCGGCATTCAAGATTTCGAGGGCATGCTCGACACCGAGCTTCTCGACGTTGCGGTGGAAGCGGCGTTGCCCTTCGACCGTGTTGAACGTTTCGGATCGCTGTCGTCCGGCGTGGCGGAATAGGACTTGGTAGGAGACGGTGCCGTCTGCGCGTCGCCGCTGTCTCATTGATGCCATGTGGGCCACTTCCGTCCTAAATCTTGTTGACGCCGTCAACACTTAGCGCCTATTTGATGCCTATTCGACTACTTGGGCGTGGGTTGGGTTTCCCGCGCCGTTCCAACGATTATGGCATATTTGCGCGGTTTGCGCTGGCCTCGTGAGCGGGGTTCAACTCCCCCCTCGCGCACGCGAATGAAATGGCCCCTGACCTGGGATTTAGTTCTCCGGGTTGGGGGTCTTTCGCGTCGGAAGTGCTAGAAAAAGTGCTAAGCCTTGCCGAGGTGGGCGGCGAAGCGGGTCACGGCCGACCGTTGCATGGTCGGGGTGACGTGGGAGTAGATGTTCATCGTTGTCGTGATCGTTGAGTGGCCCAATCGCTCTTGGACGACCTTGGGGTGCTCGCCGAGTTCGAGCAGCAGGGTCGCGTGCGTGTGACGGAGCCCCTTGATCGTGACCCGGTGCATGGAGTCGTACTTCTTGGTGAGCCAGTTCATGCGGCGATCCCAACGGCTGGTCATCGCGTCGGGTGAGCGCAGCTTCCCGTCGTCGTCACCGAAGACGTAGGCGTCGGCCTTGGCGAGCGTGAACGAGAGTTCCGCGCGGGCGACCTTATAGGACGCGAGCACTTTCAGGGTGTCCTCGTCCACGTCGATCACGCGCGCGTGGCCGGTCTTCGGGGGCTTGGTCTTCGTCCAGTCGTCGGTATCGACCGCGCGGCGGATGCTGACCCGCATTGCCTTGGTGTTGAGGTCGCTCCACTTCAAGGCGAGGGCTTCGCTTCGGCGCATGCCCGTGTAGGCGATGAGTCGCCACATGGGGAACAGCTCGTCTTTCAGCTCGTCCTCGTTCCAGGTGAGGAACAGGGCGAGCTGTTCGCTCGTCCAGGTGACGATCTCGGGCTTCTGCGCCCGCACCTCGCTCGTCGTCGGGGCCTTGACGGTACGCTTCTTCTTCGCCGGGTTCACGGTCAGGTGCCCGTCGTCTATCGCGGCGTCGAGGATCGCTCCGAGCACGACATGCACCTTGTGAACCGAGTTCGCAGAGAGGGGTTTGCCCTTGCCGTAGGTGTCTTTACGGCCGGACTTCTCCAAGTCGCGGTAGTGGCGGGCGATCCTGGTGGCGGTGAGTTTGTCGAGCCGGATCGTGCCGAGCTGGGGCTTGATGTGGTTGCGGATGATCTTCTTGTATCCCTTGATCGTGGATGCCGCGAGCTTCAAGCCCGCCGCCCACTCATCCGCGTACGCGCCAATGGTGGGCACCTTGTTTCCGAACTTCTCGTTCTGCTTGCGCTGCTTCAATGCCTCCTGCAAGGCATCATTGGCTTCGTCGGTGCTCGTGAACCCGGAGCGGGTGAGGCGGCGCATCCCCATCTCGGGGTACTCGGGGTCTTTCAGGACGTAGATTTGGAACCGCCACCGCTTTCCCTTGTCGGTGTCGTAGCCCTGGATCGAGCCGGGCTGCCGGGAACGCGAGCGACGCTGCTGCTTCTCACCCCCGCCGCGCTGCTGGTCGGGCTGCTGCTTTGCGGTCATGACCGTGTGCTCCTTGCTGTCGTCGTGCCGGGCTGGTGAGTCTGGGCGTAGTTGTCGATGTAATCGGCGGCGTTGAACACGCGCCCCTCGGGGTCGAGTTGCACGCCTCGTTCGCGGATCACGCGCGCGCGTGCCCGCGCCGTCTCCAAGCGCTCTTGATAGGCGGCGATGGTCTTGGGATGCGCCTGCGTCTTCTCGGGATCATCCTGGCTCGGGGCGGTCATGCCCGCGAGCGTCGTTTCGAGGTAGTGGATGCGGTCGGTGCAGATCACCCATTCCTGCTGCCAGTAGTTGAACAGCCCATCATCGGTGAGCACGAGTTCCCCGCGCATCCATCGGTCGATCTCTTCCGGCTCGTACCCCTCCGGCACGCCCGTGAGGGTCGTCTGCTCGTCCGGCGGAGTCAAGAGCGCGGCCGGGGTGGTGCGCAGGAGGTAGGCGATGACGGTGAGGTCGTCCACGTCCACGCGACGATCCCCGGCTTCGAGTTTGCTGATCCCCGACGGGGAGAGCTTCCGCCCGATGGCGGCGATTCCGTCGGAGAGGGTGCGCAAGTCCATGCCGATCGCCTGCCGGGCGGTGCGGATGTTGTTCGCGACGTGCGTGTTCGTGATTCCTGCGGGATTGCCCCGCACCCGTTCTGTTTCCATGCAAGAAATCTACAACGCGGTGCTTGACAGCGCAAGCCCCGTCGTTCTATCTTGGTATGCACCCCTCGCGCGCGTAACTGGAACGGATGGTGTGATGATGCGGCGGAGCACGCTCGATATGGAAGACCTGCGCAGGCGGCGCAGCCTGGTCATCACCCGGAAAGAGGCCGCCGAGGCGCTCGGGGTCGATCCCCGCACGATCACGACGAGCATCAACGAGGGCACGATCCCGCATGTGAAGCTCGGGCGGCGCATCGTGATCCCGCGTGAGAAGTTCCTCGCACTCTTCGCCGACACCGCGCCCGAACACGACGGGTCGTAGGCGGCGCGCTGCGGCGGTGCCGATTCGGCACCCCCGCGCCGAGTTCCCGGAGGAATGTCGGCGGTACGACGTAGACTGAACCCGTAAGGCCGACCACAAGGAGGCACCCCACATGGCTACCAAGACTCGCGTACCCGAGGCGCACGTTCAGCGCGTCCTCGCGGAAGTGCAGGCCGGGCAGCAGACCGCGGGTGCGGAAATGTCGCCCGAGGGCCTGGAACTGCTGGCGCGGCAAGTGCGGGGCGAGGTCACCGCGGACGATGCCGTGGCCGAGGTGATCGCACGGGCCGAGGCTCGTTTCGCTCCTGCGCGGTAGCTCGCGCTCATGCCGGATCACTACACCTATCCTGGCTCTGATGTTCTGGTCAACAAGCTCGGCATCACGGACTACGAGCACTGGAAGTTCGTGGAAACCGAGGTCATCGGCCAGCGCATGGGTGAGCTCCGCGAACACCCGATCCTCGGTCGTTACGACCTCGCCCACCTGCTGGCGATCCATCGGCACCTGACCGGTGACCTGTACGACTGGGCGGGCGAAGTCAGAGACACCGACACGCACCCCGGCGGCACCGGCATCATCCACTGCCGACCGCAGTTCATCGTCAGCGAGGCCGAGCGTGTCTTTGGACAGCTCACCGCCCGCGACTACTTGCGTGGGCTGGATGCGGACGCGTTCTCCGATGGGCTGGCCTGGGTGTGGGGCGAGACGACCTCGATCCACGCGACCCGCGACGTGAACACGCGCAGTCAGCACATCTTCTTCAACCAGCTCGCCCGCGATGCGGGATGGGTCATCGACTGGTCGCAGATTCCCGGCGACGTGTTCGCCCACGCCCGTACCCTCGCCATCGTCAAAGACTCCTCGGGCCTGGACGCGCTGATCCGCCCGAACCTCGTCACCGTCGAGGACGCCGCACAGCAAGACCGCCTGATGGGGCTATTGGACGGGCATGCTCGGGGCTTCACGACGCGCCAGGTCACCCGTGATCCTGCCGTGCTCGACCGGGAGCTGGACGCGGCTCGCGAACGTCGCCGTGCTCTGCCTCCGCTGGATGCGTTCGGATACGAAGCCCCGCCCGGCGGCGACCGTGGCGGCCCAAGCCTCGGACGGTAGCCGAGGCAAGGGCGCGACGCGCCCGCGGCAGCCCCCACCCGTGCCGTGTCACAGACCGCGTGCCGGGCCGTCATGCCGGGGCGTGCTCCGGTGCTGCTCCTCATAGTCGTGCGACATGGCCCGCTCTCGCTCGGCACGCTGAGCTTCCCGCACGGCCTGCGCTGCGCGGGTCTGCTCGATCCTCTCTGCGGCCTCGGCAGGGGTGAGCGCGCGAAGCAGGGCGGCTTCCTCCCGCGCCTGCTTCGCAGTCTTCGCTGCTCGCGCGGCTTGTTGCGCGGGGTTGGTGGTGAGGTGCGCCTGCTGATTGCGGATCACCCGCTCCGAGCCGAACACTCGCGCGAACGCGACGAGTCGTTCGGTCTGTGCTCGCTCTGGCCGCTTCAGCAGCGCGTCGCGTGCCGCCCGGTGCTCCTGCTCGGCGTCGAGCACGCGCGGGTCGCCGTCGATCCGGGGGCGGGTGACTCGCTCCACCCACGCACCCGCGCGTTCGTTCCACCTCGGCGGCTCACCCCACTCGCTCGTCACCTGCTGGCGTGCCTCGGCCGTTCGCGCTTGGGCGTTCTCGTGCTCGTCGCGGGCGCGGCGCTTCCCGAACCACGACGACGTCCGCACCTGCTCGCTGGCTTCCTGTTCAGCGGCTCCGGCCTGCTCCCACTCGGCGAGTGCCCCTCGCGCCGCGGAGACGACCGGCGCGGCGACCTCGACACGCACTTGCTCAGCATGCTGCCGTGCGGTCTGCTCGTCCGCTCGCGCCCTCTCCCGTACCTCGGCCTCACGGTCACTGAGGTCGGCAAGAGCGGCGCTGACCTGTTGCCAGCGTGCCGCCTGCGCTTCAGCCGTTGCCGCACGCTTGTCGAGCGCCGCTATCTCGTCGTTCACGAACCGCACGGGGCCCTGCTCGACCAACCCTGCGACTTCCTCGACGGCGCGGCGGGTGGCGTCGGCAAGTCCGCGGTCGGCACGGTCGCGCTCCATCGCCTCGATGAACTGCCTCCTAGCGTCGGCCTGGTTCCCGGCGACGACATGCAGCACGTTCGACTCTCGCCCGCGGGTCATGCCGACGTACACGCCCGCGGCGCTGGTCGCGTCGGTGAGGATCGTGTGCGATCCCGGCACGGTCGCGCCCTGCACCCCGTAGGCGGTCGCCGCATACGACAGGTGCGCGTGCTCGGCCACATAGTCGGCGGGGAGCCTGACGGTGCGCTGCCGCTTCCGCCCGCTCCCGGCCTCGCGCACGGAGAGCGCGCCGTCGTCCTCGACGTGCTGCACGACCCATTGCTGCCGGTTCGCCACGCCCACATCGGTGTTGTTCTTCCGCGTCTGAATCACATCCCCGGCCCCGATGGGCAGGCCGTCGCTGCCGTACACGGTCGTCGTGTCGTCGACGACACCGTGGGAGACTCGTTCCTCGCGGATGCGGGCGTTGACGATGCGGGCCTCATCGTTCGTGCTGACAGTGACGGCCTCGCTGTCCTGCCGCTGCTGGGCGATGTGCTCGCGCGTCTCGTCACCGCTGTCGTGCAGGCGGATGAGCCCGAGCCCGGCAAGCTGCTCGAACACCTCGCCGGGCTGGTTACCGTCGCGCATCCGTACTGTGACCTCGGCGTAGGCGGGGTCAGCGAAGCGGTGCACCTCGGCCATATCGAACGTGCGCCCCCGAATGTGCGCGGCCATATCGAGCACCCCGCCACGACCGACCGCGGCGAGCTGCGCGCGATCCCCGACCAGCGCGACCGTCGCGCCCGCCTCGGCGGTGACGGTCAGGAGGGCGAGGGCGGTGTCCTGGTCGAGCATCCCGGCCTCGTCCACGATCACCCGCTCACCCCGCACGAGCCGCGCATCCTCGGTCGGGCCGCGGTAGGTGCGGCCGGTCTCGGGATCTGTGTCGCCGGGTGCGAGGCGCGCCCATACGCCGTCACTGTTCCAGCGCCACCCGTGCGCGTGCACGAGCGTCGCAACACTGCTCGCGGGCACGCCGAGTTCCTGCTGCGCGACCTGCGCGGCGCGCAACGTCGGCGCAACCACCCGTGCGGCGTGTCCGTGTTGCGCTGCGACCTCGATAGCGACACCGAGCATCGTGGTCTTGCCCGCACCCGCGGCACCCTCCACGACCACGAGCGGATCGCGCGATGCGACCGCGGCGGCGGCGCGCTCCTGCCCGGCATCCAGGCCCCGCGCCTGCGCTGCGCCCTGCACGTCGGGGTGCTTCGGCTCCCGCTTCGGCACTCGTGCGGTCAGGAGGTCGCGCAGTTCCGTCTCGGCCTGCACCACGCGCAGGCTCGTGAGGTGCGCCACATGCTCCGGGGCCGGTGCGCCGGACGGGAGGATCGAGAAGCAATCCTCCATCGCCAACGCCGTAGTGATGCGCACGAACTCGCGCACCTCGACCGGTGCCGCTTGCACGCCGTACTCGGTCATAATCCGGGTCGCGTGCTCCTGCACCGTGTGCCGCGTCCACGCCGACCCGCCTGCGGCGCACCGATCCAGTGCCCGGTTCGCCACGGTCTGCACGGAGAGGTCGTCCAGCGACGCCGGCGCACGGCGCACGGGCCGGCGCAACGTGGCGGGGTCGTAGCCGGCCTCTCGCAACTCCGTGATCCACGCCTGTTCCTCTTGCAGGGTGGTGGGCTTCTTCGCGGGCCGCTCATGCGCCCACGCTTTCGCCGCGAGCCGCGCGGAGACGACCGGCCCCATCGCCTCGCCTGGATGCGTCGTCTCCCACTCGGCCTCGAAGCGTTCCAGGTGCTTGCGCACTTGCTCGCCGCGCTTGCTCATCACGCCGTTGAACCGCTCGAGCTCGACAACCTCACCCGACACCGGATCAAGAGTCAGACCGTGCCGATCCAGCACCTCCGCAAGCTCCGGGTGCGCGGCGATCACGGCGGTGCCGAGCGCGCGGATCGCGCCCTGCTGCCGGAACAACGCCGCCGTGTCCAACGCCCGCCACTTCTCAGCCGCCCACACGCGCGTGCCGATCTGAAAGTGGATATGCCGGTGCGGATCACCCGCCCGGCTCGTGCGGTGCGACACCGCCACCGTCTGCAACTGCTGGACGGGCACGACCTCCTGCTTGCCGCGCGGCCCGACACGGGTCACGGAGTGCAGGGCGAGCCACGCCTGAATCTCTGCCACCGCGTCCTGCTGCGCCGCATCGAGCGCTTCGGAGACCTCCGGGTGGAGCGCTGCGGCAATCGAGAGCGACTTCGGGGCATTCACCACCATCTCTGCGAACCGCGGCGACCCCTGTTTCCCAACACCCGGGAGACGGGGCGTGCCCATCGACTCGCCCGTGACCGGGTTCACCCAATCCACCCACGCCGCATACGCCTCCGGGTCGAGCCCGAGCCTGGCGGTCACGTTCCCGGCACTATCGAGCGCAGTGAACGCCGCCACAGACGCATCTGAGCCGAGGTAATAGTCATCGGCGCGGGAGCGGTCGGCCTCGACGTAACGGCGCGCGTCGGCTCCGGTTCCCCGGAACAGGATCACGCCGCCGTGCATGAGGATCACCACCAGATGTTTCTACTACAGAAACTTACGTATCTACCACGGTAGCATACGTTCATTCTGGAGAACAGAGCGGGTATCGACCGGAGTAGCATCAGTTGTCTGGTTGCTGGTAGACGTCAGGTATGCCGTCGCGGTTCTTGTCGATCGCGTCGGCCAGTGCGATCTTCCGGTAGCGGCGGTTTCGGCTGATGAGCAGGATCGACGCGATGACAGCTGCTATGACCGAGGCGAGGAGGATCGCGACTTTCGCGTGGTCGTGGTGCGGCTCGGTTGGGGTGAAACTGAGTTCGGTGACTAGCAGCGAGACGGTGAAGCCGATCCCGGCCAGGAGGCCGACGCCGGTGATGTCGACCCACCGCAGCGAGGGGTCGAGGCGGATGCCCCGGACGCGGGTAGTCAGCCAGGTCGCCACGACGATGCCGACCGGCTTTCCGATGACCAGCGCCGCGATGATGCCGATGGTCACTGGATCGGTGAGCGCCGAGACGAAGCCCTCGGCTCCTCCGATGGCGACGCCTGCGGAGAAGAACGCGAACACGGGCACCGCGAACCCGGCCGAGAGCGGCCGGAACCGGTGTTCGAACTCCTCCGCGAGACCTGGTTCGGAGTCGGGCACGTTGTCGCGGCGGCGGTGGATGACCGGGATGGTGAAGCCGAGGAGCACGCCGGCGATGGTGGCGTGGATGCCGGAGGCATGCACGAGGGCCCAGGCGATGACACCGATCGGCAGCAGGATCAGCCAGGCGGCGGGGGGCTTGAGGTGGAAGAACTGCCGGTACCGCTGGGCGAGCACGGCGTAGATGGCGATCGCGAGCAGGCCGAGCAGTAGCGGCACGATGGCGATGGTGTCGGTGTAGAAGATCGCAATGATGCTGATCGCGATGAGATCGTCGACGACGGCCAGAGTGAGTAGGAAGATTCGCAGCGGCGGCGGCAGGTGGGAGCCGATGAGGGCGAGCACCGCGACAGCGAAGGCGATGTCGGTAGCGGTCGGGATCGCCCACCCGCGCATGAGGCCGGGGGTCTGGGCGACGATGGAGACATAGACCAGGGCCGGGACGATGACCCCACCGGCGGCGGCCACGACCGGAACGATCGCGGTACTGAACCGTCGCAGGTCACCGGCGACGAACTCACGCTTGAGTTCGAGGCCGACCAGGAAGAAGAAGATCGCCAGCAGTCCGTCGGCGGCCCAGGCTCCGAGGCTCAGCTGCAAGTGCCAGGGCTCGTATCCGATCTCGAAGTCGCGTAGCGCGAAGTAGCCGTCGGCCCAGGGAGAATTGGCCCACAAGATTCCGATGGCTGCCATGAGCACGAGGAGTCCGCCGCCGACAGTCTCCTTGCGCAGCAGCGAGCCGATGCGTAGGGCTTCGGCGTAGCTCCCGCGGCGAGGGAACAACTGTCGTTCGGGAGTGGCGGGTTCAGGGTCGCGTGAGGTCATGAAGCAGTCCGATCTGGTCGATGAGTACAGCGTCGACCAGGCTTCCCGACTCTCCTCCGCCAGCCTACACATATGCCGTTCGGTACCCGCTGGGATTGTATGTGCTCAGCCGGCTCATGCTCGCGAGCTGCATCGGTGCGGTCGGGCAATGCGTTCCTGTGGGGCCGCGCGTCAGCCGTTGTTCGCCGCCGTGGCTGCCGCGATCGACGTGTCGCGAATGTCTGACCAGGTGAGCGCTGCTGCGGGGTATCCCCCGGCAGTGCCGGAGATCCGTTCGAGGAGGCGATCGGCGAGCCGCTCGGCGTCATCGCAGGAGGTCACGTCGAGCAAGGTCACATCCACATAGCGAGCCCGGCGCTCAAGCTCGGCATGTATGCGCAGAGAGAGCCCGTCGGCGGTGCTGAGGAAGCGGCTCTGGGTGACATGCGGGGGCAGGTGAACGGCGATCAGCAGGTGAACCGCCGAGGGGTATCGGCGTAGTTGCTCGCCCCACCGTACGGCTTCCTGTTTGAGGAGCGCGCGCGTCTTTCTCGGGGACACGCTCTCGCTCAGGTCCAGGCCAACGACGAGACCGCGGCAGTGGCGACGCAGTTCATCGGGAAGATCATCGTCAGCGGTGACAACACCCGCACGCCGGATCAATGCCTGCAACCGTTCTATGGGGTCGCCGTGGATAACGACCGTGTGCGTCATGGGGATCCTCCGTCTGTTCGTCGTTCAAGCGGTCGCTTGAACGCTGCCGACCAGACTTCCCGGCTCACCGTCAGTCCCTGTGGGGACATCAAGCTACGTTACTCCTCCGTGTTGGTGCGGAAGAGGTGCACCACCGAAAGGTGGACCAGCTGCCTCGTGGATGTGTGCCTTGACAGCCAGCATCAAACAGTTGTTTAATGCTGAACATGAGTTCAGTCCGACGTGCTCCGCACACGGCCCCCGAGACGGCAGCCCGTATCAGGGACGCCGCGATCGTCCAGTTCGCGGCGCACGGTTTCACTAGGACCACCGTTCGCGGGATCGCGATGGTCGCGGGCGTTTCACCGGGGCTGGTGATCCACCACTTCGGGTCGAAGGACGGCCTGCGAGCGGCATGCGACGATTTCGTGTTCGACACACTTACTGAGACGAAGCGCGCGAACACCTATCGCTCTCCCCTTGTGGTCGCGGAGATGTTCAGCGACGGTCCGATGCGCACCAATGCCGAGTATCTGCTCATGTCCCTGCTCGACCCCTCCGAGCAGGGGCAGCGATTCTTCGACCACTACGTTGAGGTCATCGAACAGATCGTTGAGGAGGGCTTCGCCGGGTACGTTCTCCGCAAAGCGGAGGATCGGCGTGCGCAGTCAGCCGCTATCGCGGCGCTGGCGCTCGCGCCTATGCTTCTTGAGTCCAAGATTCGAGGCGTTTTGGGGACAGAGGATCTGTTCGGCACGATGACCCGCCTCACTCCCTACCTCCTCGATCTCTACCTGCATGGCCTCATTGAGTCTTTACCGGAAGGGCAGGAGACACCAGGGCCACGGGCCACGCCGGGTAGCCAGCACGATCCGCCAGTCTCGTCCGCCCCGGAATCCGACGCTCAAACTTCTACCGAAAGCACACGATGACACTCGTCACACATTCTGATGCACCAGAGCTGGCCATCAGCATCTCGAACCTCACGAAGAACTACGGTTCCGTCCGAGCCCTCGACGGACTCTCCCTGGACGTCGAGCAGGGCGAAGTCCACGGCTTCCTCGGCCCCAACGGCGCCGGGAAGTCCACCACGATCCGCATCCTGCTCGGCATCCTCAGACACGACTCAGGCAGCGTGCGCCTCCTGGACGGCGACCCGTGGAACGATGCCGTGCCGCTGCACCGTCGCCTGGCCTATGTTCCCGGCGATGTGGAGTTGTGGCCCAACCTCACCGGCGGGGAGGCCATTGACCTGTTCGCGCGCTTGCGCGGTGGCGTCGACACGCGCAAGCGCGATGAGCTGATCGAGCGATTCGACCTCGACCCCCGTAAGAAGGGCCGAACCTATTCAAAGGGCAACCGGCAGAAAGTCGCCCTTATCTCGGCGCTGGCATCGAACGTCGAGCTGCTACTACTCGACGAACCCACAGCCGGCCTCGACCCGCTCATGGAAGCGGTGTTCCAAGAATGCATCCGCGAGGCAAAGACCGCGGGCCGTACCGTGCTGCTCTCCAGCCACATCCTTGCCCAGGTCGAGGTGCTCGCCGACCGCATCTCGATCATCCGCAAGGGGAAGATCGTCGAGTCCGGCACTCTGGACGAACTGCGCCACCTCTCGCGCACCGCCGTGATCGTGCAGACCGCGACACCGCTTACCAGTTTGGTCGGGCACGCCGGAGTGCACGACTTCCGCGAAGAGAGCGGACAGCTGCGCTTCGACGTCGACACGCCCCAACTGCCGGAAGTCATGCGCGAACTGGCCTCCCACGGCGTGCAGGCCCTCACCGCGACCCCGCCGACACTTGAGCAACTGCTCCTGCGCCACTACGGCGACGAACTACACCGGAACGCCTCATGACCGCCGCGATGCAGCGCCCGCCGCTTACTCAAGCGAGAGATGACCGCGGGAGATCTCTTGCCGGCACCGGGAAGCTGCTGCTGTTCATGCTGCGCCGCGACCGCATCCGATTCCCAGTTTGGGTGCTCAGTCTCGCCGCCATGATGGCGTACTTCGCGAACGCGCTCGGCTCGCTCCTCGACGAGGAGGCACTGGGAAGCTTCGCTGCCCTCGCGATGAACCCCGTGATGGCCCTCGTTGGCGGACCGAGCTACGGCTTCGAGCAGATCACGGTCGGGAAGATCATCGTCGGACTCTACGGGGTCTACTTGATGATCGGCGCCGCGCTCATGAGCATCATGACCGTCTCCCGACACACCCGGGTAGAAGAGCAGACCGGCCGAGCCGAGCTCGTGCGCGCCAACGTCGTCGGCCGTCACGCGCAACTCGCGGCCGCCCTGATTCTGGTTGCGCTGATGAACATGCTCATGGCGGGGCTCATGGCCCTAGCGTTCCACTTCTCCCCGGTCGACCCCGACTCATTCGCGGTCTCGCTGCTGTTCGCCAGCAGCATCGGAACCGCAGGGCTCGTGTTCGCCGCTGTCACAGCGGTCACCGTTCAACTGTCGACGTTCTCCCGCGCCGCATCAGGAATGGCTGGCGCGGTGCTCGCGGTGAGCTTCACCGTTCGGGGTCTGGGCGATATGTCCTTCGTGCAAGGCGGGAACCTCGACTGGCTCTCCTGGCTCTCCCCCCTCGGATGGTCGCAACAGACCGCTCCGCTCACCCTGGACAGGTGGTGGCCGCTCGGTATCTCGCTCGCCGCAACCCTGCTGCTGACCGTTGCCGGATTCGTGCTGCAATCCCGCCGCGATCTCGCTGCGGGCATCCTGCCCGACCGGCTCGGCTCCGCAGCAGCCCCCTCCTGGCTACGCAGCTCACTCTCGCTGGCATTCCTCCTGCAGCGTTCCGCGCTGCTGTGGTGGTCGCTCGCGATGCTCGTGGGCGGCATCACCTTCGGCGCCTTCGTGCAACCGATGGTAGAGAACGCCGCGGGGATGCCGGCGGAGATCATGGTCATCTTCGGCGGCACCGAGGGCATGGTTGAGGGCTACCTCGGATTCATGGGCATCTTCTATGCCATCATGGTCGCGGTCTTTGTGATCCTCTCTGTGCAGGCTCTCCGCGGTGAAGAACAAGGTGTGCGCACCGAACCCGTGCTCGCCACTGCCGTCTCCCGTACGGGTTGGCTGCTCTCCTGGGCGCTTATCACCGCGCTGGGCTCGCTCTGGCTGCTGGTACTCGCCGGACTCGGCAACGGAATCGGGGCAGCCATCGCTACCGACGACTGGGGGCTCCTCGGAAAAGTCATACTCGGGCAGATCGCACACGTGCCCGCCGTCTGGGTACTGCTCGGACTCGCTATCGCGCTTTACGGCTGCGCGCCCCGGCTGATCGGCCTCACCTGGGCCGTGTTCGCCTGGGGAACCGCACTGAGTATGTTCGGCGACATCATGCAACTCGACGACGCTGTGCTCGACACCTCCGTGTTCCGCCACATCGGTCAACATCCAGCCCAGGAGATCTCATGGGCCGCAGTCGGAGTGCTCAGCGCCATCGCGGCAGCCCTCACTGCCATCGGCGCCGCTGGCTTCCGGCGACGCGACCTGATAACGGCCTAAGAAGTCATCAACGCTGTCCGCCTCACACCGGGAGAGGACGGCGAGGCAGACAGCGACTCCCGCCGTGCAAGATGGGTAGGACTTCGATGGAGCACCGGCACTTTGGCCGCCAACAGCAGCCGTGAGGAGCCGGGGATGGGTGTTGCACGGGCAGCGAAAAGTGCTAACGAAAGTGCTAAGCAACCGGTATCTTGGCGTATCGCGGTGGAGTTATCCACAGGTCATCTGTCGTAGATCGTTGATTTTATGCGGCAGAACGCTAGGTCAAGACTCGCGGCGCGAGGGGGTCGAGGTCAGTTCAACTCCCCCCTCGCGCACCAGTGAGCGATGTTGTAACCCGGGCCTAAAGAAGCAGTTCCTGGGTTACGACATCGCTCTTCTTGTTGCTGGCGGTGTGCTGGTCGGCCCAGGCGATGGCCTGC
>Ga0209487_1002184_pt1 | contig 16058 bp, 11 predicted proteins | sample Poulit2012_FD_187524 | JGI IMG/M metagenome (GOLD analysis project Ga0209487, IMG submission 187524) | Agricultural soil microbial communities from Georgia to study Nitrogen management - Poultry litter 2012 (SPAdes) (version 2) | ecosystem: Environmental > Terrestrial > Soil > Agricultural land...
TAGTCGATCAATAGCGCCAGTACCGACGTCAGCACCGCGCCGACCAGTTGGATGGTGAACCGGTTGGTGGCAAGGCCCGCAGCGATGAGGTCACCCAGACCGCCGGCGTTGATGTAGGTGGCCAACGTGGCGGTGCCCACGTTGATCACCAGTGCGGTGCGGATACCGGCGAGCATCACCGGGATGGACAGGGGCAGTTCGATCTTGCGCAGCACCGTTGACTTGGACATCCCCATACCGCGACCGGCTTCCAGGATGTTCTCGTCGACCTGTTCGATCCCGACCATGGTGTTCAGCAACACCGGGACGATCGCGTAGAGCACCAGGCCGATGACTGCGATCCAGAATCCCAGGACCAGGAACACTACGGCGAGCAGCACCAGGACCGCGATCGTGGGTACTGCCTGCAGCACGGTCAGCACACCGATGATGAACGGACTCGACCGGCGGGCGAAGGGGCGGGTAAGGACGAGGCCCAGCGGTATGGCGATCAGCAGGGTGATCACGGTGGAGGCCACAGTGAGCAGGACGTGCTCGCGAGCGGCGGTGAGGATCCGAGAAAGTGCCAGCGTGCGAGTCTCGATCGAGTCCAGTTCCTGGCTCGACACGTACAAGTACAGCGCCAGCACGACGGCGGCCAGCAGCAGGGGCATGAGCAGGTAACTGCCCACGCTGCGCCCGCTGCGCTCGGCCACGGTCGAGGCGCTGGATCTGGCTTGTGCCGGGGGAGCCTCGGTCATGTCCGCTCCTGGACTCCGACTCGCGATTCGCCGACCGCCGAGGCGCGCATGGTGCGGATCGCCTCATTGATCTGGTCGATGTCCACCACGCCCTGGTACACGCCGTTGTCGTCGACGACCAGTGTGATCGCGTAGCGGGCCGTGATCAGTTCGTTGAGTGCGTCGCTGAGGGTGGCGCGGGGCTCCACCACGGCTCGCGGCGCCAGGCCGACCTCATCGAGGCGGCGCCCGTCGGCGCGCTCGAGGTCCTCGGCACCGACCCACCGCCGAGGGCGGCCGGCCTCGTCCAGGACCAGTAATGAGGACTCCTCCACGCTCCGCAGCGTCTGGGCCGCCTCGGCCACCGGGGCGTCGATGCTGACCGTGGGCCATTGTCGCAACTCGATGTCGGAGACCCGGGACAGGTTCAGCCGTTTCAACGAGGCGCCGCGACCGATGAACTCCGAGACGAAGTCGTCGGCCGGGGCGGTGAGGATCTGTTCGGGGGTGTCGTACTGGGCCACATGCGAGTTCTGATTGAGGATCGCGATCCGGTCGCCCATCTTGATCGCCTCGTCGATGTCGTGGGTGACGAACACGATCGTCTTGCGCACCTCGTCCTGCAGGCGCAGGAACTCGTTCTGCAGCCGGTCGCGGGTGATCGGGTCGATCGCCCCGAACGGCTCGTCCATCAGCAGCACCGCGGGGTCACCGCCGAGCGCCCGGGCCACCCCCACACGTTGTTGCTGACCGCCGGACAGTTCCTTGGGGTATCGGCTGCGGTAGGTTTCGGCCGGCATGTTGACCAGGTTCAACAGTTCATCGACCCGTTTAGCGGTGCGGGATTTGTCCCAGCCCAGCAGGTTGGGGACGGTGGCGATGTTCTCCCCGATGGTCATGTGCGGGAACAACCCGATCTGCTGGATCACGTAGCCGATCTTGCGCCGCAGTTCGTCCGGGTTCGCTTTGGTGACGTCCTCCCCGGCCATGATGATCCGTCCGTCGGTGGGCTCGATGATCCGGTTGATCATCTTCATCGTGGTGGTTTTCCCGCACCCGGAGGGGCCCACCAGCACCACGATCTCTCCCTCGTAGATCTCCAGGTCCAGTCCGTCCACCGCGTTCCTGGACTGGCCCGGGTAACGCTTGGTGAGACCTTCCAGGCGGATCATCACCTTGCGGTCATCCCGGGTGGTCGGTTCAGAAGTCGTCATCGGATCCCCTTGGAGGTCGTCAGGCGGCGGGCGGAATAGAACAGGAGGTCGAACAAGACGGCCAGGATCATCACGCCCACGATGCCGGCCAGAACCAGGTTCACAGCGACCGGGGTCCCCACCCTTCGGAGGCCCTCGAAGATGAAATCCCCGTAGCCGGGACCGTTGACGACCGCGCCGATAGCGGCGATTCCCAGCAGCACCAGGGTGGTGACCCGGATGCCGGTGATGATGACCGGCCAGGCGAGCGGCAATTCGATCCGCAGCAACTGCTGACGGCGGTTCATGCCCATCCCCTTGGCCGACTCGATGACCGCGGGGTCGACGCTGCGCAGCCCGGTGATCGTGTTGCGTAGGACCGGCAGCAGGCCGTAGCCGGTGAGCGCCACGAGCACCGGTTGCCACCCCAGCCCAAGGGGACCGAGTAGCAGCACGAACAGCGCGAAGGACGGGACTGTGAGGATGACCCCGGCCACCGCCAGCACCAGTTCCCGCGGCCGTTCACTGCGATACGTTGCGATGCCGACGCCGACGCCGATGAGCGTGGACAGCAGCACCGAGGCGCCCACGATGACAGCGTGCTCCACTCCGAGTTCGATGAAGTCATCGCTGCGGTTGGAGAGGAACTGGAAGAAGTTCACCGATCTGCTCCCTTCTTCTCAGTACGGCGGTGCGGGTGCTGATTCGCGCCGTCGTTTGCGGCTGGGTGAGCCCGGAATCGCCAGGACACCTGCTGGCACCTGCTTAGCAGTCTACTGAGGGACTCGTTACTCGCTACTGAGACGGGGGTCAGTCGCGAACGAGGGTGGCCACCTCGCGCAGGTACTGGTCCACCCGGGTGTAGGCCTCCCGGGTGAGGGCGCGCCACAACTCGAGCGCCAGTTCGGGGCTCTCCCTCTCCAGTTCGGAGATCGCCTCCTCGGTCAGCACCATCACATCCACCGGCCCGCGGGCGCGTTGGGTGGTTTGTTGCCGCTCCTCCCGGCCCAGGGTCAACTCCCCGAACGTCATCCCGGCGCTGAGGGTGGCCAGGCGCACCCGGTTGCCGTCGGCGTCGCGCGCGGTGGTCGTCACGGTGCCGGAGATGATGAAGTACACCCCGTCGAAGCGTTGCCCCATCCGCCGCAGCACCGTGCCGTCGTCGTACCGGCGCTGCTGCATCCGCGCCACCAGCGCCTCGGTGTCCTCCGGAGCCAGCATGGCCAGCGCCGGGGAGTTGACCACCGGCACCCGCTTGGGCACCGCCAGTTCGGGAAAGTAGTCCCGCAGCAGTTGCTCCTCGCAGTGGGCGACGGCGGAACTGCGGGTGGCGAACACGGCCACCTCTTCCCGGGGCAGGGCCGGGGAGAGGGTCGCCTCGGGGTCGATGAGCACCAGGTGCCGCCCGGCGGCGGTGAGGGCGCGTTGGGCATCGCTCAATAACCCGAAGCACATCGAGCCCACTTCCCCCACCCGGCGGGCGTCCAGCACGATGTACTCCACCTCATCGGGCAGAGCGCTGATCTTGCGGATCATCGACTCGGTTCCGGCGAACAGCAGGTCACCGGCCAGTTCGATCACCATCGCCCGGTCACCGTGCTCGCGTAGCGCCTCGTCGGCTTCCTCGGTGCGGCGCACATCGGAGGGCACCTGGGTGATGGGATAGCGGGCTCGGATGGCTGATCGGCCCGGGCGGGCGGAACGCACGAAGTGCATCTCGGTGTCGGCCGACAGGCGCCGGCAGGTAGCCACCCCACGTACGCTGTTGCCGTGCCGGTCCAGGGGCGGAGAGAACACCGCCAAGCCGGCCTGGCCGGGGAGCACCGCCAGCGTGCCGCCGCCGACCCCGGATTTCGCCGGCATGCCCACCGTAACCATCCAGTCCCCGGCGTCGTCGTACATGCCCGAGCCCATCATCACCGACAGCACCCGCTCCACCTCAGCGATGCCCAGGGCCTGTTCGCCGGTGCGCGGGTTGACGCCGCCGTTGGCCAGTGTGGCCGCCATCATCGCCAGGTCCCGGCAGGTGATCTGGATGGCGCACTGCCGTAGGTAGGTCTCCAACGCGGTGGTGGGGGAGCCTTCGATGATGTCGAAGGAACTGAGCAGGTAGGCCAGGGCGTGGTTGCGGTCGCTGTTGCGCCGCTCAGCGGCGTAGACCCGGCGGTTGCTGCGCAGTGACCGGCCGGCGAAAGCGGAGTAATGTTCCTCGATCCGGGTGATCGCGGACTTACCCCCGGAGCCCTTGATCAGCCCGGACACCGCCAGGGCGCCGGCGTTGATCATCGCGTTGGCGGGGCGCCCGGTGCCGGGGGCGAGGGAGATCTCGGTGAAGGACTCCCCCGAGGGTTCCACGTCGACCTTGGCGTCCACGGCCGCGAACCCCAGATCCTCCAGGGCGAGGCCGTAGCTGAACGGCTTGGACAGGGACTGCAACGAGAAGGGTTTGCCGGTGATCCCGGCCTGGTAGAGGTAGCCGTCGGCGGTGGCCAGGCAGATGCCGAAGTCATCGGGGTCGATGACCGTGCCCTTGGGCCCCAGCGTGTAGGGCTTACCCTCACGGATCTGGGCCATCTCGCCGTGCAACCGGCGCAGATACTGGGCGATGGGGGAGTCCATAGTGGTTGGAGCCTAACCACTGACGGTCCGGTTCGGGCGGTCGAACGAGGCTGGTTCCAGGTCGCCAGGGCTGGTGCCGGGGTCGCGAGGTCGCCGGGAGCCGGTGTCAGGTCGCGCGGCCGCTGGGCGCTGGTGCCGAGGTCCGGGGCGCCGGCCGGCCCGGGACCGGGATTCTGACGGGTTCGGACTGTGTGGTCAGAAATCGTGCGTGCTGGTGACGGCGACGCGGACGTCGCCGAGGAACACTTCCGCGGGCGGCCCCGGGAAGCCCGGCAACTGCGCCACGTCGTCGGCTGTTTCGGTGATGTCCGCTACGGACACGTCCACTGGATCGGTGCCTTGCACGTGCAGTTCCACGTGCAGTTCCTGTCCGGGTGGCAAGCCGTGGAATTCCACGGTGGCCGCCGGGTCGGGAACCTCGCGGTCGTTCAGGGTAAGGGCCGCCGCGCGGCCGGGCAGGCCCAGGTGGATCAGTGGTGCTCCGCGCGGGGAGGAGACGGTCAGGTTCAACACCCGGTGCTCCGCGCCGGTTTGCTCGGCGGTCAGCTCAACTCTTGGCGGTGCCAGGCCTGCAGGCTCGGCGGCGCCGATGTGGGCCTGGCCCGAACGGCCCGGCGTCGGGTCGGGCCTTTGTTGGTCCGCGAACTCCGCCACCCAGGGGTGGGGCAGGCCCCCGGGGCGGTTCGACGCCGGCACGGCCCAGTTGGCCTGTCCGGCGCCGGGATCCAGGGTGTAACTCAGGTGAACTGGCACGGGTTGGCTACTGTCCAGCGGGTTGCGCGCTATCCCGATCGCAGTGGCAGCCACCACACCGAGTGACACCACTGCGACGGTCAGCCGTGCCGGGACGCTGCTGCTGGGCCGCTGGGTGCCAGCGCCCTGGCCGGCGGGGCGCTGTGTGCCGGCAGCCAGGCTCGGGGACCGCGGCGCGTCAGCGCCCGGGCTGCGGCCGGGTGAGATGTGCGCGGCGCTCGCGGGCGGCTGGCCACCCAGCATCTCCAGCAACGGTAGGGCCAGGGCGAACCCCAAGGCTGCGAACGGCGCGACCACCACCGGACTCAGGGAGAAGCCGGCCTCGAAACTGACCCACGCGGCCGGGAGCACCAACATCGCGGCCGGTACCAGCCCCAACACCGTCAGTGCCACGTCCCGTGCGGTGCGTCCACCATCCGCCCTGAGGGCGACCGCGGCAGCGGTGAGCCCTGGCACCACGAACGCCACGGCCGAGCCCGGCGCCAGGGCCGCGGTGCCCGCACCGAGCACGACGACGAACGCGACTGCGCCTAGAACCAGGCCGCCGCCGCCCACCCACCCCCGGGTCAGTCGCCACCATCCCAGCGCCACCAGCAGCACCAGGGCCACCATGCCCGCCTGGAACGCGACCGGTTCGTACGGGGTCTGAGTGAGCAGGTCGGTGAAGCCCGGCCGGGCCATGCTCACCAACCGCCCATACGCCCACGCGGCCCCCACCGCCGCCATGATTAGCACCACGGTCGCACCGGCCCCGAGTGCCACCCGGGGCAGCGAGGTGAGTCCCCGCCGTCGGGCGCGCCACACCCCCGCTGCGGCGAGCAGCACGCCCAACGCTCCCAGCGCCTGCAGAGCCCCGTGCGGGATGATCAGGAGCAACCCGGGAGGGACGTTGGCGTACGCCACCTCCACCCCGGCGTCGACCTGGTGCAGATCCTGCCCACCGAGGTCAGCGGCGAGGGCCAAGGTGTTGGCGCCCATGTGCTGAACCGAACGGGCGCTGACGTTCTGCGGCATGTCCAGCGCGCTGTGGTAATACGCACTGGAGCCGGCGTAGGCGAAGTCCATCCCGAGGAAGCCGCCGCCCTCGAAGGCCACGAAGTCGGTGTCGTTGGGAAGGAGTGCGAAGGCGTCGGCGATCGCCGAGTCCGCCACCGCCGCGGGGCCCGCACGTCCGAGTGAGCGCACCAAGGCGCCGGAGTTCGTGCGGAACATCATCGCCGCACCGGACCCGCCGCGGGCCTCATGGTTGAGCACCACGCCGCCCTGTGCACCGCGCGGGTGGGAGTGCACGAACGCCTCCGCACCCACCAGCCCTACTTCCTCACCGTCCGTGAGTAGCACCACCAGATCGTTGCGGACGGGGACCGGGCGCATGCTCAGTGCCCGGGCAACCTCGAGTGTCACCGCCACCCCGGCGGCGTCATCGTTGGCGCCCGGGCTTGCGGGTACGGAGTCATAGTGGGCGGCCAGCACCACCTGCCCGGTGGGGTCGTTGCCGGGGAACACCGCGACGATGTTGTGCACGTTCCCGGTGGTGCGGACATTTTCCGGCCACGGCGCGAACCCCACCGCCTCGTGCACCTCTACCTGCGCGCCCAGTGCCCGAAGTTCGCCCACGAGGTACTCCCGGGCACGGGCGTGCTCGGGGGTTCCCATCACCCTGGGTTGCGCGGCCAGCACCTCGATGTGACGTCGGGCTCGTTCGGCGCTGAACTCCTGCGCCGGGGCGGTGGCGTCCCGGGCGGGCGGGGGCGACAGGTCGGCCACCGTCCACAGGCTCACAGCGGCCAGCACGGCCAACCCGGCCACCGGCAGCCACGCGGTCCGACGCCGCTCAGGGGACGAAGCCGGCGCGGGCGAAGAAGCCTCCTTGCCCATGGGCGAATCCTGCCACCCGGGGGACCCGGGAACAACGCTATTGTGCGCTAATGGGGGCTCGTGGAACCGACAGCATCACGAGGTGGGAGGAGCGGACGCCGGGCGGTCGGATGCCCACGGCGGGTTCCGGTCGGCCCGCTTGGCTTCCCGCAGGATGTTTCGGGCCATCGCGGGGAAGATCAGTGCGTGGAACGGCAGCAACGCCGCCCAATAGACCCGTCCGAGTAGACCGCGAGGGAAGTAGATCGCCCGCTGCCGGTACCGGGAGCCTCCCCCCGGCTCAGGGGTGACCGAGAGTTGCAGCCACGCCCGGCCCGCCGCCCGCATCTCCGCGCGCAACGTGAGTTCTTCACCCGGCACCACCGACTCCACCCGCCACCAGTCGATGTGGTCGCCCTCCTGCACCGTGTGCGGGTCGGACCGACCGCGGGTGAGCCCGTACCCACCGGCGAGTTTGTCCAGCAACCCGCGCACCTGCCACAGCACCGCGGGGGAGTACCATCCGCTGGGCCCACCGATCGTGGCGATCACCCGCCACACCCGCTCCGGCGGCACCGGGCTGGCCCGCTGACGCTCATCGGTCAGCACGGTGTGCCCGCTCCATTCCGGATCGGACGGGAGCGACTCGGCCGGTTCGAGGCTTGCGCGCACGTCGTGGTCCCAGGTGGTCTCCACCTGCCCGCGTATCTGCCTGCGGATCGCCCGGCGGCACGCCTCCCGGTACGAGGTGAACCCGCCCGGCGGGTCCGGGATGAGGCCGACGATTTCGTGTTCGCTGGTCACCGCATCGTCAGCCATCGACGCCGCCAGCGGCATCGCGATACCCCGCGGAATGGGCGTGGTCAGCCCGATCCACATCCCGGACAGTCGGGGCGCCGGCACCGGGAGCGCGAATACCCGCCGGGGACCGAGGCCGGCCACCTGGGCGTAGTCGGTGAGCAGTTCCCGGAACCGCTGCGGCCTACCGTTGCCGATGCCGTAGTCATCGTTCACCGGGTCCGGTAGCGCGCTGGCGTGCGCCAGGTAGTACAGCACGTCCCGGATCGCGATCGGCTCCACCCGGTTGTTCAACCAGCGCGGCCCGGGCATCACCGGCAGCACCTCGGCCAGGTGCCGGATCATCTCGAAGGAGACCGAGCCGGAACCGATGATCACCCCGGCCCGCAACACCAACGCCGGAACCGGGGCATCGAGGAGGATCTGCGCCACCTGTTCCCGGGAGCGCATGTGATCGGACAGGTCCTCCGGCGCGGTTTCGGGAGGATGCAGCCCGCCCAGGTAGACGATCTGGCTGACCCCGGCGTCCCGCGCGGCCGCGGCGACGGTACGCGCGATCTGTTCCTCCCGATGCAGGAAGTCGGTGCCGGTACCCATCGAATGCACCAGGTACAGCACGGTGTGCACATCCTGCATCGCCGCGCGCACGTCATCGGCGGACTGCAAGTCGGCCTGGGACGTTTCCACCTCGGGAAACCAAGAGCGGGCCTGTAGACGCTCCACGTTGCGGGCAGTGGCCCGGACGGTGAAGCCGGCGGCCAGCAGTTCCGGCACCACCCGGCCGCCGATGTAGCCGCTGGCGCCGGTCACCAGCACGCGCCGGCCCTGCCCTTCCGGAAGTGCCAGACGCAGCGGGGAGGCGGGACCATTAGCCATGCGGTCACGGTACTGCCGCGCCCGCCCTGGCGCCCTCGGAAGCCCCAGTGGATACCGGCGGCGCAGCCCAGGCAACGTAACCCAGGTGGCATAACCAGGTCGAAGTGGCGGCGCAACCCCGACGGCGGAATCCGGGCGGCGCGATCACGCGGCACCATCCCGGTGGGGCCCGCGCTGCGACGGTGGCCCCGCTAACCTCGACAGGTATGAACGCCCCGCCAGGCCGCGTCGTCGTCGTCGGTTCGCTCAACGTCGATCTGACCGTGACCGTGCCGCGCCATCCCCGCCCGGGGGAGACTCTCACCGGGGCGGGCGGCACCTACGCGCCCGGGGGCAAAGGTGCGAACCAGGCGCTCGCGGCCTCGCTGGCGGGTGCCCCCACCTCGATGGTTGGCGCGGTGGGCTCCGACGCCAACGCCGTTACGGCCATCTCGTTGTTACGCCGCGGCGGTGTGGGCCTGGAGGCCGTGGAAACCGTGCCCGGACCCACGGGTCTGGCCGTGATCGCAGTCGATGAGGCCGGGGAGAACACGATCATCGTGGTCCCCGGGGCCAACGGGCAGGTCAGTGCCACCACGGTGGACGCACATGCCGGCACCGTCGGTGATGCCGAGGTGGTGATCAGCCAGTGCGAGATCCCGACCGAAGCGATCACCGCCACAGCACGCGCGACCAAGGGGCGGTTCATCCTCAACCTGGCGCCGGCGACCCCGCTGCCGCTGGAGGTGCTGCGGCGCGCCGATCCCCTGGTGGTCAACGAGCACGAGGCGCAAGTGTTACTGCACCACCTCGAGCACGGCACAACCGACGACGGCGCAACCGTGGTGACGGCGGACGAGCGCCCTGGCGGCAGCGGGCCGCTGCGAGTCGACGACGGCGCCCCCGATTACGCCGAGGTCGCCGCCCGAATTCGCCGGCGCGGCATCGGTGCCGTGGTGATCACCCTGGGCGCGGACGGCGCCCTGGTCGTAGATGACGACGGCGCCACCCCGGTCCCCTCCCCGTCGGTGCAGGTGCTCGATACCACCGGCGCCGGCGACGCGTTCGTGGGCACCCTGGGCGCACACCTGGCCGTCGGAGTGGACCTGCGCACTGCCACCGCTATCGCGTGCCGGGCCGGGGCGCTGGCCACCACCGCCCCCGGAGCCCAATCCTCCTACGCCGCCGCCTTCGCTGCGCTCCGCACCTGACCGCCGTCGTTCACAATCCCACCGGCACCCGGGGCGGACTCAGCCTTCGAGTGTGAAGACCAGCACGACACCGGCGGCTGCGGCCGCGGCAACCAACATTGGGCTCACGCCGTCTCGACCTCTCCGGCCACCATGCGTCCCGCGCGCAGTACCGCCATCACATGGTCCAGCGCTCCCAGATCAGCGAGCGGGTCGCCGTCGAGGATCACCAGGTCCGCCGCCCGCCCCGGTTCGAGCACCCCGATCTGCTCGGCCCCCAACACGGCAGCGGCCTGGGACGTGGCTGCCCGCAACGCCTCACGGGTGGGCAACCCGGCCGTGCCGAGCATCTGTACCTCCCGAACCAGACCGCTACCGAAGCCCACGCCCGGGACGGCGGCGTCGCTACCGGCGATGATGGCCACGCCGGCCTCGTGGGCTTCGGCCAAGCGCTCATACACCCGCTCTACCAGTCGCGCGCGGCCTGGGGGCTGCTCGGCCGGGGCGCCGAGTTCCACCAGTAACGTCGGGTCCAGCGCTACCCCACCGGAGGCCATCTGGTCCAGTAGCCCGTCCGGCCAGCCCATCGCCGCCGTCTGGATGACCTGGCCCCCCGGCGCCGCGGGATCCCGCAGGGACAGGTGCTCGATGCCGTCGACACCGGCACGCACAGCCTGGGTCAGGTCGGTTGCGGTGCCGCAGTGGGCCGTCACCGGAACACCCCGGTCATGCGCGGCTGCGGTGATCGCCTCCAGCACGTCGGGGCCATGGGAATCCAGTGGCCGGTCGGGAGTGCCGCTCTCCTGGATCACCTTGATCACATCGACCGGATCGTCGTCGTCGCACAGTTCGGCCACGATCTCCTCGGCCTGCCCCGGACTACCCGGAAGCCGGATGCCATCGGATCCTGCCGGGACGTTGAATGTGCTGATCGGGTGCCCACCGGGTGTGGTCAAGGTTGGGCCGGCGAAGAACACCCGGGGCCCTTCCAGCGTGCCGTCGTCGATGCCCTGGCGCAGTTCGCGCACCCAGGCGAGTTCATCGCCGAGGCTGCGCACCGCGGTGATGCCGTGGTTGAGGAAGTTTCGGCGGCCCTCGGGCAGGTACCGGGCCAGGTCCCAGTAGTAGCCGGGCATGTCGGACAGCCCGAACTCGCCGTCCGGGTCGTCCACCGGGGGGAAGGACAGGTGGGTGTGCATGTCGATCAGGCCGGGCATTACCGTGGCGCCGGGGGCATCGAAGATCTGGGCGCCCTCCGGTGTCTCCAGCCGGGACCCGACGTCAACGACCCGACCGTCGCGGACCAGCACGATCGCATCGGCCACCGGCTCCAGGTTCTCGCCCGTCAGCGCCGTGACCCCGCGCAGGGCAAGCCAACCAGCGTGCGCCTCACCGCCGGGGAAGCGGGTGGCGTAGTAGGCGGCCGCGCCGCCTGCTATCGCCGCAACCGCGCCACCGGCCAGGACCCCGCCGGTCCACAGCAGCCGGCGCCGGGTCAGGCGGCGCGGCTTGGCAGGCTCCTGTTGCTCAGGTTGGCCGGCCTGGGCGCTGTCGGCGACCGGCGCGGCGGCTTCGGCCCGGGCGGCACTTACGCCACCTTCGGCCTTGCGCGCCCTGCGGGCTTGGGGCTTGCTGCGCACTGGCGACTTTCCTTTCCTCGGGGGCCTGCCACGGGCCACATTCCCAGGAGCGAAGCCGGCAGATAAGTGCCAGAAGTCATCGACCCGTGCCGGCCGCAGCCCGGGTGGTGGTTGCGCGTCGCAGGCAGTGCCAGAACCGCGTTCGTCATATCGACGGGGAGAGGGGCATGTAGGCCTACCGCCACCGGCTGGCCGGCGGCGCGCCTACCATGCCAGATGCGGCGCTGCCGCCGGAGCCTGCGAACGATGAGGGAGACCCGCGATGACTGAGCGAACGACGAGTGCGCGCATCACGCCTGAGCCACGCCCGATCATTCTGGACTGCGACCCGTGGCACGACGACGCGATCGCGATCATCCTCGCCCTGGGGCACCGGGGCATCGACCTGCGCGGCATCACCACGGTGGTGGGCAACCAGACCCTGGAGAAGGTCACCCGCAACGCCCAGAGCGTGCTCACCCTGTGCCGCCGGGACCAGGTGCCCGTCTACGCCGGAGCGACCGCGCCGCTGATCCGTCCGGTGCGGGTGGCGGCCGACATCCACGGCGACAGCGGCCTGGACGGAGTGCTCCTGCCCGAGCCGACCCGTCCGCTAAGCGACGGGCACGCGGTGCAGTTCATCGTCGACCAGGTACTGCGCGCCGACCCGGGGACCTTGACGTTGGTGGCCACCGGCCCGCTGACGAACCTGGCGCTCGCCGCCCGCTTGGAACCACGGATCATCTCGAGGGTGCGCGAAGTGGTGCTCATGGGTGGGGGCGCTCAGCGCGGCAACCGCACCCCGGTGGCCGAGTTCAACATCTGGGCGGACCCCGAGGCGGCGCACATCGTTTTCGATGCCCCCTGGCCGGTCACGATGGTGGGGCTGGACCTGACGCATCAAGCGTTGGCCACCGAGCAGGTGCGCGCGCGGATCGCCGAGATCGGCTCACCCCTGAGCGAGTTCGTGGGCGGCGTGCTGGAGTTCTACCGCGGCGCCTACGTGCGCGCGCAACGCTTCACCGACCCGCCGGTGCACGACCCATGCACCATCGCCTACCTCATCGATCCCGACATCGTGCAGACCAGGCGCGCGCCGGTGAGCGTGGAGTTGAACGGTATGCACACCGCCGGGATGACGGTGGTGGATCTGCGCACAGCAGCGGGCCCGGATTGCCATACGCAGGTTGCCACCCGCTTGGACCACGAACGGTTCTGGGACCTGGTAGTCGGGGCAATCCGGACCCTGGGTTAGTGCTGCTCGAGGTTAGTGCTGCTCGAGTTCTACTTCTCGCTCCGTACTGGGCGCCTGGCGGTGCCCGCCGGCGCCAGTGGTTAGACCCGTCGTCGACCCCTGGAGATCAGGCTCAGGACGATCGAGATGACCGCCACGGCGATGCCGAGCCAGATCAGGAACTGGGCCGCTTCCACGGCCACACCGATGATGAGCATGATCACGCCGACGATGATGAGGACTAGCCACAAAGCCATATCTGCTCCTTTCGTCGCAGCGCCGGGAGGCGCTGGTCATGCACCTACAGTGGCCTATCCATGGCCGCTCCGCATCTTGAACAGCCAACTCGCGACTGCGACTTATCCGTGCTATCGCACCGTTTCCAGGTCGCGTGTACGAGCGGCCATTTCGGGTGGTACGGACGGGCAGACTCCTACGGTGGCGTAAAGTCGCCGGTGATGACTGAGGACGACACCACCCCCGAGACCACGCCAGAGCCCGCTGCCGATGTCCGTGACGAACTCGTCACCACCCGGCACACCCTGACCACCCCCGACGGGAACTTGGCCTACACCGCCAAAGCCGGCCGGGTGGTGCTGTATGAGGAGAAGGCCGACGACGGCGTGTGGCAGGGCCGTAAGCCCCGCGCCCAGGTGGGAATCACCGCTTACACGCTGGACGACGCCGACGCGGCCGAACGTCCGGTGACGTTCGCCTTCAACGGCGGTCCCGGGTCGGCGAGCGTGTGGCTGCATCTGGGTGTGCTCGGTCCGCGCCGGGTGGTGATGGGCGATGCCGGTGATCTGCTGCCGCCCCCGTACGCGCTGGCCGACAACCCCGAAACTCTGCTGCGGGTGAGCGACCTGGTCTTCATCGACCCGGTCTCCACCGGCCACTCCCGGGTGCTCGAGGGGGAGAAGGCCGCCGACTTCCACGGCTTCACCGGCGACATCGAATCGGTCGGTGAGGTGATCCGCCAGTGGGTCACCGCCGAGGGCCGGTGGATGTCACCGAAATTCCTGGCCGGGGAGTCCTACGGCACCACCCGTGCCGCTGCCCTGGCCCAGCATCTGCAGCAAAGCGGCATGTACCTCAACGGCCTGATGTTGATCTCGGCGGTCCTGAACTTCGGCCACAACCGGTTCCAGCCGGGCAACGACACCGCGTATGCGATGTTCCTGCCCTTCTACGCCGCCACCGCGCATTACCACGGCAAACATCCGGGCCGGCAGTTGGCGGACGTGATCGCTGAGGCGGAGGAGTACGCCGCCCGCGACTACCCCTACGTGCTCAGCCGCGGCAACCGGCTCAGCGCCGGGGAGCGTGCCGAGGCGGTGCGGACCATCGCCCGGCTGGCCGGGGTGAGCGAGGATTACGTGGACCGGGCCAACCTACGCCTGGAGCACCTGCGCTACTTCACCGAACTGCGCCGGGACGAGGGGCTGACCGTCGGCCGGTTGGACTCCCGGTTCACCGGGCCCGCCGCCAGCGGCATCGCCGAACGGATGGACGCCGACCCGTCCATGGACGCCATCCTGGGCCCTTACGCCACCACCTACCAGCATTACGTGCGGGCCGAGTTGGAGGTGGAGGACCTCACCCCGTTCCACGTGTTCGGCCCGGACGTGGTCGGCAAGTGGAGTTACAAGGAGTTCGAGAACGCCTCGGTGTACGTGCTGGACCGACTGTCCCGGGCGATGCGGCAGAACCCGCACCTGCAGGTCCACGCAGCGTTCGGGTACTACGACGGGGCCACCCCGTTCACCTCCGCCGAGGAGGACCTGGCGCACCTGGACATCCCCGACGCACTGCTCGCCAACATCGAGCGCAGGTACTACGAGGCCGGGCACATGATGTATGTGCACGAACCCAGCCGGGTGCAGCAATGCGCTGATTTGGCCGATTTCGTCCGCCGCGCCACCGCCCGGGGCTGAGCGCTCAAGCCACCGCACGGGACTGAGCGCTCAAGGGTCACGTTCGGGTTGAGTGCTCAAGGGGCGCCCTCGGGCTGAGTGCTCAAGGGGCGCCCTCGGGTTGAGCGCGGGTAGTCGAGTGCCCACGCGTTACCCCGCGCCCAGTGCTCACGCCCGAGCGGCCAACATCTCCACCGACTCGGCCCATCCCTCGGGATTGCGCCCATCGGGAACCTGCAAGAGTCCCAGTGCCAACATCATGGCGGCCAACCATGCCGTCTCGGCATCACTGAGGCCCCGGGCCGACCGGTAACCGGCCACGAACGCTGCATGAGCGGCGGCAGGTGCCGGGTCCCAGGTGGTGAACCGAGTGTTCAGGAGCGTGGCCGCGCGGGCCAGGTCCACCACCGGGTGGTCGATGGCCATCTCGTCGAAGTCCAGCACCGCGGTGACCTGGGAGTGCAGCGTGAGGATATTCGTGCTGCGGAAGTCGTTGTGTACCAGGGTCGCCGGGCCCTTGATCGCTGGTAGTCCGGCCAGCAGTCTGTCCAGGGTCCGCAGCGGCTGCGGAATGCGCTCGAGGGCCGGCGTGCGGTGCAGGCGGTGTGCCACCCGGTGCAGCCGAACGTGCAGATCGGTGGCCCCGGCGTGGAACCCCGCCGACCGGAGCGCGGGCACCATCGCAGCTCCAGCGGTGTGCAGGCGGGCCAGTACCTTTCCGGCGGCGGCTACTGCCTCCAGATCGGTCACGTCCAGCAGGTCCCCGGCGACGGCGGGTTGGAGGATGACCGACAACGATCGGGTGCTGCCGGTGACTTGCGCCCGGGCGGCGCCGCTGGTCGTTGGCCGAGGTACGGGCACCGGCACACCGGTGCTGCCCAGGTGAGTGACGACGTCGCCGATCATGTCCAGGCGGGCGAAGCGCTCCCGGTCGGCGCAGACCTTAGCCACGAACGTGCCCGCCGTTGTCTCGACCCAGGCGAGGGCGTTGTCGGCGCTGATCACCATCCGGGGGACCGCGATCACCGGTAGGCCCCAGTGACGGGTCAGGGCGCTCGTGAGCCACCGGATCATCGCGGCCATGTCAACGAAGCCGAACCGTTCGCGCAGCGCGTCGTCGGGGTCGATCCGCTCCCACAGCATCGACAGACCCGGAGGAAACACCCTCCCGATGCTAGGCTCCGGCGGGCGGGTAGACGGCGAGGTTCAGTTCTGCGAGCCGGCCTGCCAGCGGGCCAGATCGTCCTCAGTGATCGGCGCAGTTTCGGTGGGCTGGGTGATGCGGATGTGGTTGCCGAACGGGTCCCG
>Ga0209487_1002185_pt1 | contig 16051 bp, 17 predicted proteins | sample Poulit2012_FD_187524 | JGI IMG/M metagenome (GOLD analysis project Ga0209487, IMG submission 187524) | Agricultural soil microbial communities from Georgia to study Nitrogen management - Poultry litter 2012 (SPAdes) (version 2) | ecosystem: Environmental > Terrestrial > Soil > Agricultural land...
GGATCAGTGTTCACACTGCCGAGGAAGCCGTTGCCGCGGGCGAAGAGCTCGGATGGAATGTCGTACTTAAAGCCGGTAGCGAACATTTGCGCGCGCGACCCGATTTGGCTCACGTGTGGCAACACATCAGCGATGCCGACGGCATGCGCCGCGCGTGGCATGAGTTGACCAGCTGGGCGGGCATGCGGACCGAAACCCGGTTCTTTGTGCAGAGGCAGGCACCGGCCGGAGTGTCGATCTCCTTCAGCACGACAGAAGATCCGCTCTTCGGTCCGCTGGTCTCCTTCGGCGTGGCCGGGGCACCCAGCGATCTGCTGGGCGACCGCGCGTTCGGCATCCCCCCGTTGACCGATATGGACGCGCGCGAAATGATTTCGGGTCTGAATTCGGCGCCGCTGCTGGAAGGATACCGCGGTGCCGATGCGGTCGACGTCGACGCGATCGAAGACGTCATCCTGCGTCTGGCGTCCCTGAAAGACGATTTGCCCGAGGTCAGCGAACTGGACATCGAACCGGTCATCGTTAATGCCAACGGGCTGCTCGCGCTGAGCGCCCGAGCAAAGGTGATGCCGACGACCGACCGGCGGGGACAGTGGTACGTACGCCAGCTGAGCCAACCGTCGGGCTTAGAACATCGGAGCGAAGCGATACCCTGACCAAATGGCCGATTCCAGTAGTACGCTTTATGAGCTGATCTCGCGTAGTGGTTATCATCCCGAAGTCGTGTCGGCGGGCTTACGCGATGCGCTGGCAGGAGAAGATGTCGTGCGGTTCGTGTTGCAACACGAACCCACATTCGATCGTGACGAGATCCGACGCCATATGACGGTGTTGGCGATGACTCCGACGCGTCTTGTATTGGTGCACACCGACGAGCATCCCGCCGATGAGTTGGTGTCCAGTCCGTATACGTCCACCACCTGCGAAGCGATCGGATTAGAGAAGGTGGAATCGGTCGTCGTCACCCGGATCGTCGCCGAAGGGGCCACCGAACCCACCGAGGCGGTATTGAGCATCGGCTGGGGAGCGATGCGCCGCATAGATGTCGAACCCGCGCAGTGCGCCGATCCCGAATGCGAAGCCGATCACGGTTATACCGGCGCGGTCAGCTCCGATGACTTCACGTTGAGATCCAGTTCCGCGGCCGAGGGAGGAGCCGCTGTCGCCCGCCTTATGGATTTCGCGCGGACCCTGTCCGCGGCCACCACCGCACACAGTTACACGGTGTCATGAACGGGGAAATGACGAAAATACAGCCGCAATACGGGCAACGGTCCCTGGAGACCCTGCTGCCGTCGGTGGCAGCCAAGCTGGGGATGCCGGCCTGTGCCAATACCCTGGAGTTGCCCGCGGCTGACAGCTGGGTAGTGATGGTCGTCGACGGCTTGGGTTTCGATCTTTTGACCGAACATGCCGCCGATGCGCCGTTCCTAGCCGCCCATATGACGCCCGAGCCGGTGGTGTGCGGTGTGCCGTCCACAACCGCCACCAGCCTGACGTCATTGGGCACGGGCCTCACTCCCGGTGTCCACGGTGTGGTCGGATACACCAGCCGTGTTCCGGAGACCGGCGCTCGGCTGAATGCTCTGGCATGGGATCAAAATGTCGATCCCGAACGCTGGCAGCCGCACCCGACGATGTTCGAGCGCATCGCCGCCTCCGGGATCGATGTCAGCGTTGTCAACAATCATGAGTTCGCCGATTCGGGACTGACGCGCTGCGGGCAACGCGGTGTGCCCTATATCGGCATCAACTCCAGCTGGGAACGGCTGGAAGCAATTGTCGAGGCCAGCCAGACGCGTCCGGCGGTCGTGTACGGATATGAGGCACGACTCGATCACGCGGGACACAAGTACGGCTGCCGGTCCTCGGAGTGGGTCGAGATGCTCAACGTCATCGACACCGAAATTCAGCGGCTGGCCGAGGCGCTGGACCCGGATATCGGGCTGATTGTGACGGCAGACCACGGCATGATCGATGTGCCGCGCGACGAGCGTTGCGATATCAGTGCGGATTCCTGGTTGCGCGATGACGTCACACTGCTTGCCGGCGAAGCACGGTTCCGCCAACTGTATACGCGTTCGGGGGCCGCCAGCGACGTTGCCGCACGATGGCAGGAACATTTCGGTGACCGCGTCAGCGTGCGCACCCGTGAACAGTGCCAGGAGTGGCTGGGCCCGCTGAGCACCGCCGTTGCCCCGCGGGTGGGGGACGTGCTTGTGGCGTCGATGGATGATTTCGCGGTCTTTTCAACCGCCGATTACGACCACGAACACAAGATGACCGGTTTTCACGGTTCGCTGACGCGTCAGGAAATGCTCGTGCCGCTGATCATCGCGGCTTAACGTGATCGCCGGTCTGCTAATCCGATGTCTGGCCGAACATGATCTCGTCCCAGCTCGGCACCCGGCGGCGTTCCTGCCGGCGTTTACCGGAAGACCGGCCGGGCGATGAAACGTCGTCCGGCCCGGCTGTCTTGCTGCTGGCCGGCTGCCCGGCGTCGGATGCCTCGGGACTTTCTGCCGTCGCGGGACTTTCGACTGTCTCGGGACCGTCGGCGGTGTCGGTAGGCATTTCGGGCGCCGATGAGGAATCGTGCGGCCGCGGGGAATCATCGGGCGCGGACCGGCCCGGTTGCGCCGTGGGCGTCGTCGTGGATTGCGTCGGCCAGTCATCGGATAATGCCAGCTGTTCCATGGCCCGACGCTCGCGCGCTGCCCGCAATGACGACACCCCCGGCGGCGTGCTGGCATCATCGTCGCCGGCCAGGGGTTGTTCTTGCGTCGTGGCCGTTTCGGTGCCGTGATCGCCGGTGGGTTCTTCGGCAGTGAGATCACTGTCGGCCGCATGGTCGATGGAGCCATCGACCGCTCCGCCGGGCTGGCCGGAATCGAGCGCGTCGGCAAGTGCGGTATCGGTAGAATCCGGTCCGGCGATATCGCCTACCAGATCACGGGAATTTTGATCTGCCGGTAACACATAGCGGTCTTGCACATCATAGGTAAACGCGGCGGTGTCATCGCCGGTCGATATGACCAAGGTCCAGCGACCGTCCTCGTTTCGCCAAGAATCCCATATGACGTTCTCGTTTCTGCCGCCACGAGCGCGTACGGCATCGTCGACCAAGTCCCCCAGTTTGACGCCAGGGCCGCCAACATGACGGCGTCGGATGATGGTGTCGCGAGCTTTCTCGCATACGTGTTCACGTTCGGCCAGCACCGGTATCACGTATCCCTCAATACTCTGGCGAGTTACACCGGCTGCTGTGGCGACGTCGTCGGGATCCTCGCCGCGGCGAATACGTGCCTGAATTTCCCGTGGTGTCAATGAGCTTTCCATCGCGGCCTCCCGTGGTGGCTGCGTTTGCGCTGACCCGGATTGGGCCGATTGGGCTGGTTGGTAGGTCTGACGCGCGAGGCGTTGTGCCGTGTGCCGGTCAACGTAGGAATCCGCCGGTGATCTGTCCACTGGTGTATTCGACATCGCGTCGCGGATCGCCCCGATCGCGGGACTGAAACGGCCGTCGGCGTGCACGATCATCTCCTCGCCGGTGACCAGGTCGCGCGCCAACAGATGGCGCCGATCGTCGCTCAAGCCGACGAGAGCGAGTTCACGCATGAATGCCCTCCAGTCTTACGTCGATCCCAGTCTGCTGCGTATACCACCGGAAATTGTGGCGACTCGCCGGAAACGCGTGTTTCCTGTGACGTTACCGACACGATGCCGGCCGCGTTCGAAGCGGCGACCCGATTGGGACGGCGACCGGATTGGGACGGCGACCGGCAGAGTGTCACACTGCGGGATGTGGATACAACACCGTACGATGCATTGCTGCTGGTGTCTTTCGGCGGCCCGGAGAAACCAGACGACGTCGTGCCGTTCCTGTCCAATGTGACGGCCGGACGTAATATCCCCGTAGAGCGGCTCGAAGAGGTCGGGGAGCATTATTACCGGTTCGGCGGACGCTCACCGATCAACGACCAGTGCCGGGCCCTATTACAGGCACTGCGCGAGGATTTCGGCCGCAATGGAGTCGACCTTCCGATTTACTGGGGCAATCGTAATTGGCACCCGTATTTGGGCGACACACTTGCGCGGATGAATTCCGACGGCGTACGGCGCGCGATCTGTTTCATCACCAGCGCGTACGCATCATATTCGGGATGCCGGCAGTACCGAGAAAATCTGTACGCGGCGAGCCATGGGACATCGGTGAGCCTAGACAGGCTCCGCCACGGGTTTAACCATCCGGGCTTTATCGCACCGTTCGTCGAAGGCACCGAACGGGCACTGCAAGAACAACCCGGATCGCATGTGATTTTCGTCACGCATTCGATACCCGATTCCATGAACGCCGCGAGCGGCGGGCCGGGATGCGGTGCCTACGTGCGTCAGCATCATGAAGTGGCCGAACTCATCACGGGGCAGATCGGTGTGCAAGCAGCCGACTGGAGCCTGGCGTTTTGTTCGCGCTCGGGTTCACCGCACACCCCGTGGCTCGAACCCGATATCAACGATCACCTCCGCAGCCTGCGACAGACCGGTACGGATTCGGTCATCGTCGTGCCCATCGGATTTTTGTCCGATCATATGGAGGTGATCTACGATCTCGACGTCGAAGCCGCCGAAACGGCCGCCGAACTGTCCATGGCGTTTAACCGAGTGCCGACCCCCGGGACGCACGCCGATTTCGTGGCCATGATCCGCGACTTGGTGGTGGAGCGCGCCGGAGCCGAACGAGGCGAGGCCGTCCACCGCAGTTACCTCGGAACGCTCGGGCCGCATCACGATATTTGTCCGTCCGACTGCTGTATCGGCCAGCGAGACCTGCCGACGATCTCGTGACCGGCGACGATCTCGTGACCGGCGTCGAGCCCGGAGAGTTATACGATCTCGCGGCTACCGTCGGGACGCGGGCTGCCGCCTGGGTGCGCGAGCGTCGGCCCCCCGGCCGGGTGGAGGTCGCCGGGCATAAATCCAGCGCCACCGACCCGGTGACGGCCTTGGACCGCGGCTGCGAAGAACTGATTCGCACCGAAATCCTCACTGGGAGGCCAAACGACAGCTTCATGGGCGAAGAGGGAGACGAGATCGCCGGCGACTCCGAAGTGCGATGGATCGTGGATCCCATCGACGGCACCGTCAACTTTGTCTACGGTATCGGGTCGTGGGCGGTGTCTATCGCCGCCCAAGCAGGCGGCGTCACCGTGGCCGGATTCATCATCGACGGAGTACGAAACATCGCATGGGGCGCAATCGCGGGGCAAGGCGCCTGGCGCTCCGATGATCCCGGCCGGCGTCTTTCGGCTGGCGGGGTGCGCGATTTAAGCCATGCACTGGTCGGAACGGGATTTCACTATCAACGGCACATTCGCGAACATCAGGCCGGCGCGGTTGCCGCGATGCTGCCGCATATCCGCGATATCCGGCGGCTGGGTTCGGCGGCGCTCGATATTTGCGCGGTAGCCGATGGCAGCCTGGACGCGTTTGTCGAACAAGGCTTACAGCCTTGGGACTTGGCCGCCGGCGAGCTCATCGCGCACGAATCCGGCGCCGTGGTGAGCGGCCTGTACGGCCCGGCTGATGAGCGTCTTGTGATGGTTGTCACACCCGGGCTGAAACGGGATTTTTTTGAGCTCATAAACGTTTGTGGGTTCTGAGTGTGCAAACACTTTGCGGGTATGGCAGAATCTGCGCGGCTGATAGACCATTAGGAGGGGTTCATGGCGACCGATTACGATGCGCCTCGCAAAACCGAAGAAGACGAACAATCCGAAGACAGTCTGGAAGAACTCAAGGCGCGGCGACACGATAAGAACGCGGGTAAAGTCGACGAAGATGAAGTCGAGGCCGCCGAGACTTTCGAGCTTCCCGGCGCCGATTTATCGCATGAAGAGTTGGCGGTACGCGTAATACCCAAGCAGCAGGACGAATTCACCTGCGGTTCGTGCTTCTTGGTGCATCACCGCAGTCAGCTCGCTGCCGAAAAGAACGGCTTGCCGATTTGCAAGGATTGTGCGGACTGAACGCACGTGCTAGCGACGGACGAACGACGCTCGTAGTGATGGATCCCAGCGTCCGGCATGATGAACCCATAATCTTGCCGGACCCGCTGGGACCTGCTGACAGCAGCGGCCGGCGAGCCGGAATGACCGGGAAAAGCCCGGAAATCGGCGTGGCTCAGTGATCAGTGTCTAGTTCGTCCAAGCCGGGCGGCAACTGACCGGTAGATCGCACCCAGTAACGCGCTGCACCGCGCCGGACGAGCAGTTTGGCGACCTCGGTTGTCACTCCGGTGAATACTGCCCAGGCGACCGCCTCGCGCCCGCTGATCTGTGGATGACGGGCCTCCGAAGGCGGCTTGCGGCCCGTGGTGAAGCGCCAGGCCGCGGCGGCCACCTGCGGCACCAGCATTCCGGTCACGACCACGCCGGCCTTATCCATCACCTTGAAAGCCGCCGATCCGGACTTCTTCGGGCTGTCGGCCTCTGCGGACTCGTCCCGCCCCTTAGCTGTTTTCTTCGCCTTCGCCACTGGAATCCTTCCCATCATCGAACGTCTCATCATCGAACGTAGTCGCGGTCAATGCGTCTGTGATGTCCTGCGGTCGCCGGCTTGAGACCAGCCAATAGGGGGCAGGATCACTGGGATCTGTTACCTCGACCATAACGCCTCTTTGTAGATACGGCCGGCTGAGTACATATGCGCGGGCATCGGCGGAGGGTCCCATGTAATGACGCCATTCGGCCGTGTCGATGACGGTGACCTCGCCGACATAGCGGCGGGGTAGAACAGCCGAACCGGCGTGGAACGAAGACTCGTCAACGGCAACGGTCACCCGGCCGTACAGCGCAATACCGATGAGAGTCGCGGCGCCCACGACGATCATGGTGACGAGCCCGGCCGATAGAGTCGTTGCCACTAAAATCACCCAGCCGCATGCGATTGCAAAGATCACTGCGCCCAGCCACCAGGAAACCGGAGCATGTAATCGCTCTTGAAACGCATGCATAGTTCCAGATTGCCCTATAGGCGGCTGGCCGGCACGGTTAGGGTCGAGTTGTGACCGAAGTGCGCCTCAAGCGATTACGCCCCGACGTTCCGATGCCTCGGTACGCGCACCCCGGTGATGCCGGCGCCGATTTGGTGGCAGCCGAATCGGCGTGTATCCAGCCGGGAGAGCGTAAGCTGGTACCGACCGGGATCGCGGTGGCCCTGCCGGACGGGTTTGTCGGGTTGATCCATCCGCGATCCGGGCTGGCCGCACGCCACGGGTTAACGATTGTCAACACTCCGGGCACGATTGATGCCGGGTATCGCGGTGAAATAGCCGTGACCTTAATCAATCACGATCCGGCCGAGTCGATCACGATCAATGTGGGTGATCGCATCGCACAACTGCTCATACAGCGCGTCGAGCACGCGAACTTCGTCGAAGTCGATGTGCTGGACACCTCGACCCGCGGCTCGGGCGGCTACGGCTCGACCGGCGGCCACGCCAGTCTCGCAGATACGCACTAGGAGAACGAACTATTTTCTTTCGCAAGAAGCGCGCCGGGCACATCGAGCCGCTGGCCCGCGACAGCCGGGATACTGCGGCCGATGACACCGCGCCGGAGGCCGAAGAACAGGGCCGAGCCGGACACGGTCCGTGGGATTACGATAACCGGCCGTTAGACGACGATGATCCGCGCCTGATCGACTTGGGATCCTTGATTCTGGTGGGTCATCCCGATGTGGGGGTGCAGTTGGCCGGCACCGGAGAGGGCGAGGCTCAGGTAATCCACGCCGCCGTATTATTCGCCGGCGAATCCGCATTGGAACTGCGGGTCTTCGCCGCCGCTCGGTCGGGTGCGGTCTGGGACGAACTACGTCCCGAAATCATCGATGAAATCACATCGGCCGACGGCAGTTACGAACATCGACACGGACCGTGGGGACCGGAAATACTTGCCCGCGTCCCCGTTAAAACAGAAGACGAGCGGCCCGCCATACAAGCCAGCCGCATCATCGGTATCGACGGGCCCCGCTGGTTTCTTCGCGCGACGGTCCTGGGCGAGCAGGCGCAACATCCTAGCGACGAAGGCTTGCTGATGGATGCGTTATGCGACGTTGTGGTCAATCGCGGCCACGAAGCGCGGATGGTTCGGGAGCCGCTCGAGCTGACGGTTCCCGAAAGCGCTATCCGAAACGACGGCGGGCCGTGAGCCACCGCATGCCGCGCCCCACGCCTTCACAACGACGGATCTAAACTGGTTACTATGCACGGCTTGCTATCCCGTGCGGCAGGCAGGCTCAAGCATCGGCCGACGCCGCAGCCCGAACACCAGGAGGCTGAACCGGTGCTCGCCACCCAGCCCGACCGCCAGAAAATATCGGTTACCGGCACCCTCACGCAGGTCACTCGCCGGCCGGTCGGTGATGTCAGTTCCATCGAAGCCGAACTCGATGACGGTAGCGATGCCTTGACGCTTATCTGGTTGGGTCGACGTCGGATCGCCGGTATCCGGACGGGGACACGCATGACCGTCCACGGCAGAATCGGACGGAAACACGGTCACCGTGTTTTGTTTAATCCCGGTTACGTGTTGCTCCCATGACCACATCACGTCAGACGGTCGAAGCGGTTATCCGCAAGCAGATCTCCTCGGCGCTCGGCGGCGGCAGAGGTATCGCCGAGGGAGCAATCCCCACCCTGATATTCACTATTTGCTGGCTGGTCAGCCACGAGCTAAAGCTGAGCTTGATACTCGGGGTACTTGGGACTCTGATCGCGCTGGCCATCCGGTTACTGCAGCGCTCCACCGTCCAATTCACATTCAACGCCTTGCTCGGCATTACGATCGCCGCAATCTTCGCTGCCCGCTCGGGAGAAGCCAAAGACGTGTTCCTGCCGGGCATTTTGTACAACGGCGGTTACGCCGCGGTATTCATCCTGTCCATTCTCGTCGGTTGGCCGCTGCTGGGGTTCTTGGTGGGCAGCGTCACCGGTGAATTGACCGCATGGCACCGCGACCCGGGCATCGTGCGAGTGTGTAGCAGGCTGACTTGGGTACTGGTCATCCCGTGTGTCCTGCGGGTAGCAGTACAGTACCCGCTCTATCTGGGAGACCATATCGGCTGGCTCGGGACCGCGAAAATCGCGATGGGCTGGCCGTTGCAGCTCGCTGCGTTCGTGGCCATGGCCTGGCTGTTGTCCCGGGATTCGACGCCCGTCAACGCAGAAGAACCGCAATGACCCGACGGTGCCTGGCTCGCTGACCGGTATCGCTGATTGCGTTCCGGGTGCCAATGGCATCAGGCGGACAGCAGTGCCGCCAAGGCGCGTTCGGCGGCTTCGTCGGCAACGAACAGCAGTTCATCGCCGGCGCTAAGCACGCGGTGATCATGCGGTGTCAGCATGGAGTCCTCGCGCAGTATGGCCACCAACACCACATTGTGCGGCCACGGAACCTGCCCGGCCTCGAACCCCTCGTAGGGCGAGTGTTCGAGGAGGGTCAGCTCAACCAGATTGGCACTGCTCTGGCGAAATGAAAACAACCGCACCAGGTCTCCGGTCGTCACGGCCTCTTCGACGAGCGCTGACATGAGCCGAGGTGTCGAGACCGCCACATCCACCCCCCACGCGTCGCTGAACAGCCATTCATTGAAGGGGTGATTCACCCGGGCCACCGTGCGGGGCACTGCGAACTCGGTCTTGGCCAACAGTGACACCACGAGATTGGCCTTATCATCACCGGTCGCGGCGATCACCACATCACAGGTCTGCAGACGTGCTTCTTCTAGCGAGGCCATTTCGCACGCATCCGATAAAAGCCATTGCGCACCGGGCACCAGATCTGCGCGGACCGCCGGGGGGTCCTTGTCGATCAACAGGACTTCATGGCCGTTGCCGATGAGTTCCTGTGCCACCGAGCGTCCCACGGCGCCGGCTCCGGCGATTGCTACGCGCATTGCTCAGCCCTCACTCGGACCGTTGTCGAAAACCGCGTTGACGTTCTCAACGTCGCCCTCGTTGACGAAATATGACAGGAAATCCCCGTCCTGAACAATTGTGGAGTCCGATGCGATCTGGCCGTGGCCGCGGCGCGTATAGAACGCCACCCGCACATCGGTGGCATCCTCCAGCTCGCTTATCGTGTGTCCGACCCATACGTCCGGAGCAAAGCGGGCATCCAATTGCACGTGGCCCGAAGGATCACGCCACTGCGGTTCCGAACCGGCCGGCAGAATGCGACGCAATACCTGATCGGCGGCCCAGCGCACCGTAGCCACCGTGGGAATTCCGAGGCGCTCATACACTTCCGCCCGTCCGGGGTCGTAGATTCGAGCCACCACGTTTTCGATGCCGAACTGTTCTCGTGCCACCCGCGCGGCGATGATGTTGGAGTTGTCGCCGCTGGAAACGGCGGCGAACGCATCGGCGTTATCGATACCGGCCGCACCCAGAACGTCCCGGTCAAAACCGACGCCCGTGACCGTCGTGCCGGCAAACTCGGGACCCAAACGACGGAACGCATTGGGGTCTTGATCTATCACCGAGGTCGAATGTCCCCGGTCCTGTAGATCTTTGGTCAGGGACGAACCCACGCGACCGCAACCCATGATCACGATATGCACCCCTCGACGCTACACGGATGTGCCGGCCGCGTCACGGTCCCTGCCGCGCTCACTGTGGTTGTCGCCTACATGCCGTTACGCTGAGTGGCAGATATGAACGCGATCTCGATAGCTATTCTGCCCCGCATCCCGTTTTTGTTGCGTCCCGGCGGACGGGGTTCGCTCGGGGCCCGCCTATGAGCGGGCTTCCAGTAGTTGATGTGGGCCCCCTCGCCGGTGGAGGCCATTGTGTGGCGCGGCTGGATGGGCAGGTCGTATTCGTGCGGCATGCGCTGCCCGGTGAGCGGGCTCGCATTCGCATCACCGAGCGGCGAAAGAAATACTTGCGAGCCGATGCAATCGAGATCATCCGCGCATCGGAGCACCGGATCACACCGGCGTGTCCCTACGCGGGCCGTTGCGGCGGCTGCGACTTTCAACACGTCAATTCGGCTCATCAGCGCGAGCTTCTAGCCGGGATAGTAGTCGAACACATGGCCCGTATCGCCAAAATCGACGTCGATGTCCGCATCGAAGCCGCAGATCCCGACGATTACGCCTGGCGGACGCGGTCGGACTTCGCCGTGGCGCCGGACGGCCGCCTGGGGTTTCGCGCACACCGTTCACATGAAGTCGTGCCGGTTGAGGATTGCCGCATCGCGCCCGCTAACCTCCCCGATGTTTTGGAACACACGTGGGACGCGAGCTTTGTGCGGACGGTCATGACGTCGACCGGGCAGCGCGTGGTCATCACTGACGCGAGGACACCGCCGCAGGTCGAAGCCGATGCCGTAATCGCCGGAGACGCGCCAAAGAATCACCGCGGCAATCGGGTTCACGAACGAGTACACGACACCGAATTCGAGATCCACGCCACCGGTTTCTGGCAGGTGCATCCGCAAGCAGCCGAAATTCTCGTCGACGCCGTGTCGGAGGCCGCCGCGGTCCGTCCGGGGCAACGGATCGCCGATCTTTACGCCGGCGCGGGTTTATTTAGTGTATTTTTGGCCCGCGCCGCCGGCCCTTCGGGGAGCTTGGTATCGATCGAATCCAATCCGGACGCGGTGCAGGACGCGCGTCGCAACCTCGCTGCATATGCGTGGGCACGCTGCCACCGCGGCCCTGTCGAACGGCTGCTTCCGAGACTGGATACGACATTCGACACCGTGGTGCTGGATCCGCCAAGAGCCGGGGCGAAGGCTGCAATCGAGGCGATCGTAGCCACGGGAGCGCACCGCATCGTGTATGTGGCATGTGATCCGGCAGCATTAGCCCGCGATACGGCCAGCCTGCTTGCGCACGGATACCGGCTCGATCAGCTGCGCGGTTTCCAGCTATTCCCGATGACGCACCACGTCGAGTGCGTCGCCGCGTTCACACGTAGAGACAAGAGCGGGTGAGCACCGACCGCGTGACAACACGAAGTCGGGTGTATTTGATAGCATTTATCTTGACGTCAAGATAAATTGATGTCAGCTCGCTGCAGTGCGCATATTTTGCCGTAAGGTAGCGGCAGAGCCACGTATGTACGACGGCGCAAATCGCACCGTTGAAGCAGTACCGTAAAAGGCGGGGCCACGCGGCCCGGTATGGAGGAGTAAAACAATGTCCCAGGACAGTTTCCAATCACGAGACACACTCCGCGTCGGGGATTCGTCCTATGAAATATTCCGGCTTGACCGGGTGGCCGGCGACGGCGTGCACGTGGACAACCTGCCGTTCAGCCTGAAAGTGCTGCTCGAGGCTCTCCTGCGCCGCGAAGACGGTGTCATGGTGCGTAAAGAAGATATCCTCGCTTTAGCCTCGTGGGATCCGCACGCCGAGCCGAGTAAGGAAATCCAATTCACCCCTGCCCGGGTCATCATGCAGGATTTCACCGGTGTGCCGTGCGTCGTGGATTTGGCCACGATGCGTGAGGCCATGGCCGGGCTCGGGGGAGATCCCGATAAGATCAATCCGCTGTCGCCGGCGGAAATGGTGATCGATCACTCGGTTATCGCCGAGGTGTTCGGTACTCCCGAGGCCTTCGAACGCAATGTGGAGATCGAGTACGAGCGGAACAACGAGCGCTATAAGTTCCTCCGCTGGGGACAGGGCGCATTTGATGATTTCAAGGTCGTGCCGCCGGGCACCGGAATCGTGCACCAAGTAAACATCGAACATCTTGCGCGTACGGTTTTCACCCGCGAAGTCGACGGCGTTGTTCAGGCCTATCCGGATTCTCTGGTCGGTACCGATTCGCACACACCGATGGTCAACGGCCTCGGAGTCGTCGGCTGGGGCGTCGGCGGTATCGAAGCCGAGGCGGCCATGCTCGGTCAGCCCATTAGTATGCTCATTCCGCGCGTGGTCGGCTTCAAGCTCAAGGGCGAACTGCCCGAAGGCGCAACTGCCACCGACTTGGTCCTGACGATTGCCGAACAACTTCGGAAGCACGGAGTCGTCGGCAAATTCGTCGAGTTCTACGGTGACGGCGTGTCGTCGGTGCCGCTGGCCAATCGCGCCACGATCGGCAATATGAGCCCCGAATACGGTTCGACGATCGCAATCTTCCCGATCGACGATGAAACCGTCAACTATTTGCGGATGACCGGCCGCAGCGAAGAACAAATCGCGCTGGTCGAGGCATACGCCAAGGAGCAGGGACTCTGGCATGACCCCGCACACGAACCCGAATACTCCGAATACTTGGAACTGGATCTGTCAACGGTCGAACCGTCCTTGGCCGGCCCGAAACGGCCCCAGGACCGAGTCCCGCTCTCGGAAGCCAAAGACTGTTTCCGCTCGGCGCTGACCGACTATGTCAGCGGCGATTACTCCATCCCCAAGGGCGTGCAGGATGAGGCATCGGCCGAATCGTTCCCGGCCAGTGATTCCCCGGCGCCGTTCAACGGCAGCACGGTGGAGGATCGCCCGCATCCGCACAACCACACCCCGCATCCGGGCCGAGCGAGCAATCCGCAAAAGATCAGCTTCTCCGACGGCACCGAATCCACAATCGATCACGGCGCCGTCGCAATCGCGGCGATTACCTCGTGTACGAACACGTCGAACCCGTCGGTGATGATCGGTGCCGCCCTGCTCGCCAAGAACGCTGTTGAAAAAGGATTGAGCGCCAAACCGTGGGTTAAGACGACCCTGGCCCCCGGCTCCAAAGTCGTTTCGGACTATTTCAACCGCTCCGGTCTCAGCCCGTACCTAGACAAATTGGGCTTCAACCTGGTCGGCTACGGTTGCACCACGTGTATCGGTAACTCCGGCCCGCTGATCCCCGAGGTCAGCAAAGCCGTTAACGACGGCGATTTGGCCGCCGTCTCGGTGCTATCGGGTAACCGCAACTTCGAGGGCCGGATCAACCCCGAAACCAAGATGAACTATCTGGCTTCACCGCCGCTGGTTGTGGCCTACGCGATCGCCGGATCAATGGACATAGACCTGCACAACGACCCGCTGGGCAACGACTCTGACGGCAATCCCGTCTACCTCGCCGATATCTGGCCGTCACCGGCCTCAATCGAAGAGGTCATCGCCGCCTCGATGGACCCGGAAACGTTCGCGCGCGAATACTCCGATGTCTTTACCGGAGATGAACGGTGGCAAAGCCTGCCGGTTCCCGAAGGCAATATCTTCCAATGGGATCCGGATTCGACATATGTTCGCAAGGCACCGTATTTCGACACGATGGGACGCGAACCCGAGCCGGTCGCCGATGTCCGCGGCGCGCGCGTGCTATTGAAACTCGGCGATTCGGTGACCACCGACCATATTTCGCCGGCCGGGGCCATTAAACGCGATAGCCCGGCGGGCAAGTATCTGACCGAACACGGTGTTCAGCCGCGTGACTTCAACTCCTACGGTTCGCGCCGGGGGAATCACGAAGTCATGATCCGGGGCACCTTCGCTAATATTCGCTTGCGGAACCAGCTGGCGCCGGGCACCGAAGGCGGATTCACCCGTGATTTCACCGCCGGCGGCGAAGTCACGACGGTATTCGACGCCTCCCAGAACTATCTACGGTCCGGAACGCCCCTTGTTGTCCTGGCAGGCAGCGAATACGGCTCGGGATCATCGCGCGACTGGGCTGCAAAGGGCACCTTGCTACTGGGAGTTCAGGTGGTGATTGCCACCTCATACGAACGGATTCACCGTTCGAACCTCATCGGCATGGGCGTTCTCCCGCTAGAATTCCCCGACGGCAAATCGGCCGACAGCCTGGGCCTAACCGGGGAGGAGACGTTCGACGTCACCGGTATTGGCGCGCTCAATGACTCGATCCCCGAGACGGTCCACGTCGCCGCGACGGCCCCCGACGGAACAAGCACCGAGTTCGATGCCGTCGTGCGGATCGACACCCCCGGCGAAGCCGAGTATTACCGACACGGCGGCATCATGCAGTACGTACTCAGGTCCCTGCTGTGATCTAGACCCAGGCGAGCCCGGCGCAGAGGAGGGAATCGGAGTGACGATCCATGAGGACCATCCGTTTATCCCGCCGGAGGGCGACCGTGACGCGGTGCGCCGCCTTCGGGGGCGGCTCGCCGCGCCGGTCACGGTCTGGGCCGCAGGAACGGGGCGGGACAGGGTCGGCCTTACGGTATCGTCGCTGCTCATAGCCGACGGCGATCCGGCATACGTTTTCGGGCTGATCGACGAGGACAGCGGCTTTGCCGACGCCAGGCCCGACCGATTCACCGTAAATATCCTCGCCGAACAGCACAGGTATCTGGCCGATGCTTTCGCGGGACAAGCACCCGCGCCCGGTGGCGTGTTCCGGCTCGGGGAGTGGACGGACAGCAGCTGGGGGCCCGTCTTGCAGGGATCGTGCGGCTGGTTCGGCGTTGAGCGCGACAGCTCGGCGTCAGAGCCCGATCAGTATTTAGGCTGGGCGCTGGCCGTCACCGGTGTCATTGCCGACATTCATCTGAATGACATCGACGGCCTCATTCATCAGCGCGGGCGTTACCGCACCTAACGGTTCACGCGGTTCCGGCTGGCTCGTGACGTTACACTACGGGCGGGGGACCTAGGATGGGCTGAAAGCCAGAAAGGGGATAATCGGCGTGACGGTGCTCGACGGCATCAACGGCCCCGCGGATTTGCGCGGTCTGTCCGCCGATGAGCTCACCGCATTGGCAGCGCAGCTGCGTGACCGGTTGATTCAGACCGTTTCCCATAACGGCGGGCATCTGGGGCCCAATCTCGGCGTCGTTGAGCTGACCATCGCCTTACACCGGGTATTCGACTCTCCTCGTGATCGAATCGTGTGGGACACCGGACACCAGGCCTACGTGCACAAGATGCTCACCGGCCGAGCACATCAGTTCGAGCATCTGCGTAAGGCCGGCGGGCTATCGGGCTATCCAAGCCAGAACGAATCGATCCATGATTGGATTGAGAACTCCCATGCGTCCACGAGCCTGTCCTACGCCGACGGCATGGCGCGCGCTAACCT
>Ga0209487_1002187_pt1 | contig 16036 bp, 17 predicted proteins | sample Poulit2012_FD_187524 | JGI IMG/M metagenome (GOLD analysis project Ga0209487, IMG submission 187524) | Agricultural soil microbial communities from Georgia to study Nitrogen management - Poultry litter 2012 (SPAdes) (version 2) | ecosystem: Environmental > Terrestrial > Soil > Agricultural land...
GAGCCGTAGGAGATAAAGGAAACATGCCCCTGCAAAAGGGGTATGCCGACGTTAGCCGCAAAGGCTGAACTTAGTCGGCCTTCCTTAAGTGGAGCCGTTTGGGAGGTTCAGTTAAAACCGCGACGTCCTGGGGCTGCAGCAAGCTTCGCCCCATAGAGCCCTTTGTCGCAACACTGAACTACCCACCTCCTGTGGGTATTATCGTGTCATGAGGTGAAGAAAGTCTCGCTAGTTGCTGGGCGCCCCCAGCTGAACGTGGCCAATTTCAGTATAAAGTTATCCACAGAAGTTTTAATGTTATAGTACGCTAAACGATAAAAAATGGGAAGTGTTCCCCTTGAGGCCCCTTCTACCTGGATATCAACTATTTTTTCCCATTGATTTCTTTAATTCAGCTAGTTCATCTTCTATATCATTATCCAATTTAGCAAATTCATCATCTAACGTATGACTTTCTCTAGACAGGTCTTCACTTGTTTCAGCTTCAGCTTCATATTGAATCACTCGTTCTTCCATTCTTTCAAAGCCCTGTTTTGAAGCGTCACTGCCAATTGCTGACATGGTATGATTAACTTTAGTTTTTGTTTTAGCTGATTCTGCTCTCGCTTTTAATGAATCTTTCTTTAATTTCATTTGATGATATTCGCTTTTCATCTCATCAAGTTTACTCTTAAGTTGTTCAGTATCTTGTAATGCATGTTCCCAAGAATCTTTTAAAACGTTTACTTGTTCTTCATATTCTTTTTTATTTTGAAGTGCACGACGTGCCAAATCTTCTTTGTCAGCTTCAAGGGCTTGCTCAGCCTGCTCCTGTCGCTTATTAATCATCGCTTTATTATCATCGAGCTTCCTCTTTAGTATTTTTTCATTTGCAATTTGCTTAGCAACAGCTGCTTCAACATCCCGAATATCTTCCCCCATTTCTCTCATGAACTGATCAAGCATTTTCACCGGATCTTCTGCTTTATCTAACATGGAATTCAATTCAGAACTTACTACGGTTTTCATTCTCTTAAATAATTTGAACATAATTAATCCTCCTTTTAAAGAATATATAATTAAGTGTATTCCCTATGTAATACGTGGTTATACCGAAAAAGTTTCATACGAATGAGAAGATTTTACATTTTATTATATTTTATAATTTTATCTGTCTAATAAAGCATATATTATCCAAATAAAGTTGTCCATCTTTTTCAAAAAGATGGACAACTTTACTTTTATTTACTCTGATTGTTATACGTGTAAATGTTTTTATTATTCTCTAGGTGATCTTCTACCACACCATTTTGATAACTCTCTAATAGTTGATTTTGTACATCTTGGACACCTTTTTTATCTTCAAATATCTTTTCTCGTTTGTTGTTTTTCTTGGACATAAAATCACCTCCACTTATAGTTTGCTCTATTTTAGGAGTTAACTACCTGTTTTCTTTTTCCAAAACAAGCCCTTTATAGTGTATAATAGAAGTAGAGGTTAGATTTGAAATATTTTAATAAAGGGAGAGATGAGCCGTGGAAGCAGTTGAATACAATAATATTGTCGTTGCAGTTGATGGATCAGATGCATCAAAAAAAGCTTTTAAGAAATCACTGAACATTGCAAAACGTAATAATGCTCGTCTAATCATTACAAACGTCGTAGATTCTCGTACTTTCGCTACTGTTGAAGCTTATGATCGAACATTAGCCAACCGAGCAGAAAACCATGCGAAAGAATTGATCGATGATTATGTAAATTTAGCTCATAATGAAGGTGTAACAAATCTTGTGCGTTGTATTGAGTATGGTTCACCTAAAGTGAAAATTTCTAAAGATATTGCTAAAACATTTGATGCCGATTTAATTATCTGTGGTGCTACAGGATTAAATGCGGTGGAGAGGTTTCTAATCGGAAGTGTTTCAGAAAGTATTGCACGTTATGCCACCTGTGATGTGCTTATTGTTCGCTAATATGTTGGATTTGCTCCAATGGGGGGAGCTTCCCCCCTAAATTTAACTACTGTCATTCTTTAATGTCTTTTTTTATTTCTCCTACGACATGATTGAGTTCAGGTAAAATTAATCGATTCATTGCCAGCTTCACTGCTCCTGATGAGCCCGGCGTGGAAAAAATTGCTGTATGTTTATAAACACCTGCAATAGCGCGTGACATAATAGCAGCTGAACCGATATCTTCTTGATAACTTAACATTCTAAATAACTCGCCAAATCCTGATAGTTCTTTTTCTAATAAACTTTGAACTGTTTCATAGGTGACATCCCGGTGAGATATACCCGTTCCTCCATTAATAAGTATCGCATCAATCTTTGGGTTTTCTGCCCCATTTTTTATTAACTCAGAAATCTTCTTTTTATCATCAGTCACTATATCTCTCATTTTTATTTTATGATTATTTTCGTTTAGCAGATCAAACATTAAGTTCCCACTTTTATCTGTTTCAGATGTTCGTGTATCACTCACTGTGATAATCATACAATTAACTGGCTTTTTGTCTTTTTTGTGATTATGTACTGACATATGTACTCTCCTCTTTTTATTTAATTAAAACCTAAAAGGCTCTGGTATCTTTAACATACCAGAGCCTTTATTATTTTGCTAATCTAACTGTATCCCTTGCGATCATAACTTCTTCATCAGTAGGAATCACTATAACTTTAACAGGCGAATGAGCGTAGTTAATAAACGCCTCTTTTCCCCTTGTTTTATTTAATGCTGGATCCCAGTAAACACCCATAAATTCAAGTCCATTCAAAACACTCGCTCTAACTGTATCACTATTTTCTCCTATACCTGCTGTAAAGATAATTGCATCTACACCGGACATCCGTGCGGCATATGATCCAATAAATTTGTGGATACGCTCAGCAAACACATTAAGAGCAAGATCTGCCCGTGGATTTTCACCCGCTTCTTGCTCAATGTCTCTTAAATCACTGGAAAAACCTGATAAAGCAAGCATCCCACTTTCTTTATTCAATACTTCTAGTACTTCTTCTGCTGTTTTACCCGTCTTTTCCATAATGTATGGAATTAATGCTGGATCAATATCTCCAGAACGAGTTCCCATTGTGACACCTGCTAAAGGAGTAAAACCCATAGAGGTATCAAGTGACTTCCCACCCTCGATTGCTGTTATACTTGCTCCATTTCCTAAATGACAGGAAATTAAACGTAATTGTTCTAATGGAACTCCAAGTAAATCTGCTGCACGTTCAGAGACATATTTATGAGACGTTCCATGGAAACCATATTTACGAATACCGTACTTTTTATAATACTTGTAAGGTAAGCTATATAAGTATGATTCCTCTGGCATTGTTTGATGGAATGCCGTATCAAAGACAGCAACCATTGGGACCTCAGGTAATACTTCCTGGAAGGCTCTGATACCTGTTAAATTTGCTGGATTATGCAGTGGGGCCAGTTCAGATATTTCTTCTATTTGATGGATAACATTATCATTAATTTTAACAGAGTCATTAAATCTTTCTGAACCGTGCACAATCCGATGACCAATCGCGTCAATTTCGTTTAATGATTGAATAATCCCTGAGGTTGTCAGGGAATCTAATAGTTTTTTAACAGCAACTTCATGATCAGATATATTTAAAGTCTCTTTCTTCTCAACGTCATTAACTTTTATTTTAAAGACAGAGTCAGATAATCCGATTCTTTCAATTAGCCCTTTGGCTAATACTGTTTCCTCAGGCATTTTAAATAACTGAAATTTCAAAGATGAACTCCCAGCATTAATTGATAGTATTTTAGACAAGATAACCATGCTCCTTCATTAACTGTTTAATTGGTTGTGAGAGAACCAGTTATTCATTTGTCGTAAAATATCTTCCATTGCAACCGTGTTTTTTAATGAAGGTAATTTTACGAGCAAAGGTTGTTTTGGTGCATTAGTGTTTACCCCTTTTTTCTGCAGAATTAAAATACTTTTTGCGTGCTGTTTAGATTTAAAAATCGTTTCAGGTAACTGAAGTAAGCCGACAATATGTGCGTGATTATGGATGAAAGCATGAAGCTTATCAGCTTGGTCACTTTCAAACAAAGTATCAGGGACAATTAGAACTAAATATCCACCGTTCTGGGTATAATTCATGGACTGTTCAATAAGTAAATGATGTGCGTAGGAATGACCCTCGTCAGCTTTTAATTCGAATTCAGTTGCTCTAATATCATCCGGATAATAGCCTACCGGTAAATCAGCAACCACCACATCTACAGGATCTAATAAAAACGGTCGCAAACTATCTTGTTGGAAAAATTCCACGTCAATTTTTTGCAAATTAGCACTTGCTAGTGCCAAATGAAGTAACGACCCGTCAATTTCACTGGCAAAAGCCTCTACTTGCTTTTCTAACGTTCCAACGACAGTTAATAATAAATTACCTGTACCACAAACTGGATCAAACATCCGAAACGTTTCTTTATTAGCTGTTAATTTTTCCACAAGATATTTAACCAATAAAGCCACAGTTTCCGGTGTCATCAGGTGGTGCTGTTGTGTTGAGTCTTTCATTCCTTTTAATATGGCCAATTGAATGGCTTTACGAATTTGTTCTCGATTATAGGTGTCTATATGAATACTTTTTAAGTTTTCCTCGAGTTTATGGGTCAGCAGATCGTCCATTTCTGGTGAAGTCTCACCAAAAAATAACGTTTCTAAAGCCATTGACAAGCTATCCAAGTATGGTTCATTTTCATGTTGTTGTATTGTGTTTGTTGTTTCATCTAACCAATTAAAAATTATTTCTACATTCGATTTATCCATTTTTAAAACCCTCTCTTCTAGACAAAATACAAGCAACTGGTTGCTCTTAGCCTCGTTAAAAAATGTATGATTAGAGCAAATATTTATTGACCTTATTAATCATTCGCTGTATCTACCTTATCAACCAGAAACACTATTTTATCAAATAGTTTATTGCTTGCATAATTTTAGAAGGTTAAAGATGGACCATTTCACAATATTAAGTCTCCCCCTTAGAACAACTAAGAGAGAGACTTGTAACTGCTAGTCATTTTGCCTTTTTAGCTTGAGCTAAAGCCTCGTCATAATTCGGGTGATCGGTCACTTCATCAACATATTCAACATAAGTTATTTTATCCTCTGAATCAACGATAAATATAGCCCTAGCCAGCAAACGTAATTCCTTAATTAGAACACCATATTTTTCTCCAAAATCAGCATTACGATGATCAGAAAACAAATCAACATTTTTTACGTCATTGACTTCACGCCATCTGGCTTGTGCAAAAGGCAAGTCCATACTAATCGTTAAGACATTAACGTTATCCAGTTTTTCAGCTTCGTCATTAAAACGCTTTGTTTGTTTTGAACATACGCCAGTATCTACAGATGGAACGACACTAATGAGTTTTACTTTCCCCTCATAATCCTTCGAACTAACTTCCTTTAAATCATTTGACAAGACTGTAAAGTCAGGTGCTTGATCCCCAACTTTTAATTCATTACCAACTAATGTAACTGCTTCTTGTTGGAATGTAACTTGTACCATTTTTTTCATTCCTCCCCTTGTCTAGATTATACCCTTTAATTATGAATAATAAGCGTCAACTTGTCCAATAAAGTGCAATGTTTCACAACAACTATGAAACATACTAAATCTCAAAATTAGTTGACTCTGACACACCCTTTTTCTTAGGTTTACTTTGATGATTCGTTTCTTTTAAAATTTGCTGTATTTTGTCCACTGCTTTAGGGGCAAAATCAATCATCTTTTCATAAATGTGAATATTTTCATCCAAATGAACCATTTTTACACCTTTAGAATTTACAACAAGAAATGCGATAGGAGTTATTGATACACCACCACCGCTTCCTCCTCCAAAAGGCAACACTTCTTCATTATCTGAAGATGATTGACCTGCCTCAAATTCACTCCCCCCAGCTGCAAAACCGAATCCCAATTTTGACACTGGAATTATGACACTGCCATCAGGTGATTCCACAGGATCACCAATAATTGTATTAACATCAATCATATCTTTTAAGTTTTCCATTGCCGTTGTCATTAATCCTTGTATTGGATGTTCTTCCATGTAATAACCCTCCTCTAAGTTGATTAAATAAAACTTTAATTTAGTCGGTTTGTTTTGTTTTACTAGCGCCAATCATTTTTATTAATATGAATATAGCTTTAACTATTTTAATCGAAAAAATGCACATAAAATCAGATTTAAACACTTTATGTTGAAAATAAGGAACAAGCCCTATTTGCGGCTGACAGTACAAGGTGTTAAGCAAATGTGTTGAACGCTCAACTGCTCCTTTAACTGCCCATAAGCCTCCTGAAATAAGTCCAGTTGAACTAGCATCACCTGTACCTAAATAGGTAATCCAATCGAGCTTATGTATCATAGTATTCCTTATTAATAATTCTCCCACTTGTTTTATCTCTTTTAAAAATTGAACTACGTCACAAAACCCTTTATCTATTTTTTTATTCTTCAAGCCCGTTACGTATTCAACAAGGTGTTCATCAATAATAGATGGCTCTATATCGTCTATACTGTCCCACCTTTTTTCATAAATCTTCAATTTTAGGAGTGATATCCTAATGGAAGCGAACGGTTGTCCATTTATAAAACTTAGATGAACATTGACATATATCGGAAAAAAAATAATAAAAACAATTAGTATCAATAAAATTATTAAACTAATTAATATGATCATCAAAGCCACTCCAAATATTAGTTGCCTATAGTTTGCTACATCCCCGTTATTTTTAATCATTATCTGTTTAATATTAGGAGAATTAAACAGATAATGATAATATGAAATTACAAGTTTTAGAGGAGGCAAGATCCATGACAGACAGGAAGAGTATTTTTTTCTACTATAAACCCGATGATAAGTTAAACGAAAAATTGGAACCTCTATTTGATTTAGCAACCAACAATGGATTTAAAATTGTAAATGACGCAAAAGAGGCCAATATTATTATCAGTATTGGCGGAGATGGTGCGTTCTTACAAGCTGTGCGCAAAACGGGCTTTAGGCAGGATTGTCTCTACGCCGGCATCACACGTGAAGATGAATCAGGACTATACTGTGATTTTGAATTAGATAACTTTGACAAAATGATAGAAACTATGCAGTACGCTCCACTAGAAGTTCGTCGTTTTCCAGTTATTGATGTTTGTATTAATAATGAATCTTCTTTTAAGTGCATTAATGAAGTAAGTATCCGATCACAAATCATTAAAACAATTGTCATTGATGTCATGATAGATGATATGTTTTTCGAAACATTTCGAGGTGACGGGCTAATTGTTGCAACGCCTACAGGTAGTACAGGGTATAATAAATCAACAAATGGAGCCGTTATTGATCCATTGATTCCATGTTTTCAAGTGTCGGAATTGGCTTCTTTAAATAATAATCGCTATCGTACCTTAGGTTCATCCTTTATTCTGAGCAAAGGACGTGCCTTAGAATTAGACATCATTCAAGACGGCAATGACTACCCAATCATAGGACTCGACAATGAAGCTTATTCAATTAAAAACATTAAAAATATCACAGTAACCATGGATGACAGCGTCATTAAAACCGTAAAACTAAAAGATAACTCATACTGGAACCGTGTAAGAAAAACTTTTCTGTAGTTCAACAAACTTAAAGGACTATTCTCAGTGAAGAGAATAGTCCTTATCCATCATTTTTAAGTTTTATTGATTTGAGTAACCACTATATTGTTGTTCAGCCATTTGAACAAGACGTTTAGTAATTTCTCCACCTACTGATCCATTAGATCTTGAAGTGGAATCTGCACCAAGCTGTACGCCAAATTCAGAAGCAATCTCTGTTTTCATTTGTTCTAGAGCCTGCTCTGCTCCTGGTACTACTAATTGGTTAGAACTATTGTTAGCCATGTTCTCACCTCCTTGGTACACCTTATATTGTGTACTTAGGAAGGATTTCATTCACTTAAATTTTTGGTAAGTCTTGTAAACGATAAAACGATCTTATAATCAATTTTTTCTTTATAATAAATCTTTGAAAGCATCTTCTTCATTTTTATGATCATTAACTTTAATTAACTTACTCTCTTCCACAGCGGTTCCAAGCAACTGCTTATAATCCATTTTAGCTTCGAACTGATTTACTTTGTCACGTCTTGGTCTTGTTTTAGGTGACTTAGGAACAAATACCGTACAACAATCCTCGTATGGTCTAATTGAAATATCGTAAGTCCCAATATCTTTTGATATGTTTATAATTTCACTTTTGTCCATAGCGACTAATGGACGAAGAATAGGATAATTAGTCACCTCATTAATCGCATTCATACTTTCCATCGTTTGACTTGCTACTTGTCCAAGACTTTCTCCAGTCGTGATTGATAAAATCCCTTCTTTTTCACAAATTGCTTCACTAATTCGCATCATCATCCGTCTCATGACTGTCATGGCATAGGCTTCAGGAATTTCTTTAAAAATTGCTTGTTGCAATTCAGTAAATGGAACAATATGAATCTTCACTTGATGACCGAAAGTCATTAATTCTTTAGCTAAATCAATAACCTTTTGTTTGGCTCGTTCACTTGTGTAAGGTGGCGAGTGAAAATGGACTGCCTCGATTTCAACTCCCCGCTTCATTGCAAGATATCCTGCCACTGGGCTATCAATACCACCTGATAGCATTAATAACGTCTTTCCAGCTGTTTTAACTGGTAATCCACCTGCCCCTTCAATCACACTTGAAGTTATATACGTTGCTTCCACTCGAATTTCTACTTTAATTATGACATCTGGGTCATGTACATCGACAGTATAACCAGTTGAATTCTTCAATAAATGTGCACCTAACTTTTGATTCATTTCCTGTGACTGGATGGGAAACTCCTTATTTGCACGCCTAACTTCTACTTTAAAAGTTGTTCCTGATGGATGATCAAGCAGTGTCTTTAATACCGTTTCATTGATTATTTCTAATTCATTGTCTACTTTAACTGCCAAACTCAGACTATGAATTCCGAATATTCGACGGCATTTTTCTATAATTGGTTCCGGGTCTTCTCCATTAAGTAAGATAAACATTCTTCCTTGTGTTTTCTTAACCTGAACCTCTGGGAAATCCATTAATTGGTGTCTAATATTATTTTGAAGTTGGTTTATAAACGTTCTTTGATTTCTGCCTTTTAATGCTAACTCGCCATAGCGAATCAATATATGGTCATATTTCATCATAATCTACTCCATTATTAGTTTTAATTGATTAACTATTTTCTTAAAAATATTTAAAAACGTATTTATATCGTCTTCTGTTGTTTGATAAGACATACTAATTCTTAAAGCTGTTGTAGCTCGTTCAGAACTAAAGCCACAGGCCGTTAAAACACGGCTTTCAACATTATTTTTGGAAGAACACGCTGATTTTGTCGATATAAAAATATGTTCTTCACCGAGTGAATGAATAATGACTTCAGGTTTTAATCCTAAAACAGAGATATTCATTAAATGGGGAGCCCCATTTAATGGTGTATTGATAATAACCCCTTTTATTTCCCCGAGTTCTTGTCGTAAATGATTGTTTAAATCGGTTATTTTATCTATATTCATCTTCATATTTTCCATACTCATTCTCAATGCTTTTACTAAGGATACAGCACCAGCTAAATTTTCAGTACCTGATCGATAGAATTCTTCCTGTCCCCCTCCATGTAAAAGAGGATGTAGTGTGACTCCCTCGCCAACATATAATATTCCTGTCCCCTTTAATCCGTGGATTTTATGGCCAGACATCGTACACAAATCAATACCATATTTTTTGAAGTTTAATGATATTTTACCTAAACCTTGCACATAATCAACGTGAAAAAACAATTTTGGATGCTCTTTGGCAATTTCACCTATCTCTTCGATGGGCTGAATGGTTCCTAACTCATTATTCACATGCATAATACTGATTAAAATTGTATCTTTACGAATAGACTTTTGTAATTCAGTAAGTGAAACAATCCCTTCTTCATTTACAGGCAAATAGGTAACCTTAAAACCTAATTTTTCTAGACTTTGACAAGCCTCATAAACAGATGGATGTTCAGTTTGCGAAGTTATAATATGTTTACCACGATTTTGATGTTCAAGTGCAATACCTTTAATAGCTAAGTTATTACCTTCTGTACCTCCAGAAGTAAATACGATTTCCCTCTTGTTGACCCCTAGTAATTCGGCAGCTTGTTCTCGTGCTCTTGTCAAAAGAGTCTCTGTTCTGCCTCCCAACTGATGGATGGAAGATGGATTAGCAAAAAATTGAGTTGATGCATTTTGAAAGCTTTCCAATACTTCAGGGTACGGTTGCGTTGTTGCACTATTATCTAAATATATCATTTGAAACACTCCAACTAATTAACTTTTTAAATAAGAGAAGGCTGACTTTGAAGAGGTGTACGTCACCTATTCTAAAGCAGCCTTTCGAGCCATTCAAATTATTATTTAATTTAATACAGATAAAGATTGATATTCTTCTATTTTCTTTAAAGCACCAGGCTCCACATCTTCAATCGCCTTTGCCGCTCTTTCTAAAGCTAATTCATAATCATATTGTCTAAAAAGATTTTCTGCTTCAGAAAGCTCAGCAGCTAACGCTGGGACTTTACTTCGATATCTATTGGCATATTGTATGACCTGTTCTGTAAGATAGGCTTGATCAAGCATCATATCTGTTTGTTCAATTAAATAATCTACTGCTGTCTTCGCTTCCTCTAGTGTATGCTGAACTTTGTTCATATCAAGTGGCTGTTTTTCAATAACACTTAAAACCTGTTTACATTTATTACTCGCTTCTTCCATATAACCCCAAATAAACCGAGGTACTCCAGGAATATTACTCTTTTGGATTCGCCGATTGGTTGTATTAATTTTTTCACGTAGAGCTGATAACTTTTCTTGTGCTTCAAGTTCATCTTTTCGCAAGCTTTGAATCGTATCGCGAAATTCCACTAACTCTGTTTCTAGTTCTTTAACTTGGCTAAATCCTTTTTCAAGTTGCTCTCTTAATTCCGTATGTGACGTGCCTGATTCACTAATTTGTTTGTCCATCATTTCTTTTTCATTTATTAATCGGTTAATCGCTTTATCAATGGACAAATACTTTTCTAAGTCACGATCATCAAAATAATAAGATTCCTTTAATTGCTCTACCTCGTGCTTCGCTTCAGTAAAATCATTCGCAATTACTGATAAATCCTGAGCATAAGTTGTATAATGCGTTTCAAGATAATTTCTAGCAACAGCTTCTTTTTCGAGTAACAAATACATTTCTTTTATTCTTTCATCAATATCTTTAACTGTGTTTTTAGGTTCTTCAGTTTTATTTTGTTCAAGGGCTTTAACACAGTCTGATAAGCGTTCGATGTATATGTTGATTTCTTTTTCAAATCCAAGATGTTCTACACGATATCCATCATCTTTCATTTCCCTAATGCCTCTAAGTAATTCATTTAATTGATTTGGTAAATCGTTTTTACAAGCTGTTAACAAGTCTGGAAAGTCATTAATACTTTCTTCAAGCTCTTCTAGTTTTGCATAAAGAGTTTCAACAAGTTGACTAGCCTCAATATAATTTCCTGATTCTACAAGCTCGTTATATGTATCGAGTTGAGTTTCAAACGTATCAATCTCTTCTTCAAAATGGGTAATCGCCTTACCGTACTGATACCTATTTTGTATCAATACTTTTTTTAGTGCTTTAAGATTGGGTTGGATTTCTTCTACCCTATGCCGGCTTTCTTCTTCAGAATTCATCAGCTCATCCAGCTCATTTAAGATTTGCTCTATATCATGTTCAATCGTTTTAAGAGCTTGATCTGTCTTGCTGATAGCTTTTTTAGCACTTGGAAAACGATAATGATCTGCGGCCTCTTCTGCATCAAATAGATGCTCTTCAATATCGGTCAAATCCTTTTCCACAATATGCTCCCAGCGTTCTTTCCACGATTCAAATTTCTCCTGGGTCTCACCAGATAAATTTAAACTCTTAATACGGGATAGTTCTGAGGCAATATTACGATCCATAATATCCATTTTCCAATTTTCTTGCCGATCCACTTCATCGTAAACACGTTTTCGCATAATTAATCCAACAATAATTAGTGTAATAATGACTAAAATGATTCCAATAACGTATGCCATATAAAGCCTCCTAATATATATATTTCTGGATAAAAGGAGAGTCCTTTTTTAAGTTTACAGTTAAAAAAGTCAAATAAACTCTTTTTACAGATTTAAATTACAATTTTCAACATAAAAAACGATTTTTCCTCATTATACATATGATACCATGTTCCCGACCTGTTTGGCTAAAAATATTGTATAAAATATCGATTTTATTTTTCATTATTTATTTTTGTAACAACACATAAAACTACTTGCACACCAAGATAATATTATAGTTACTACGTTTTTACTAATGCACGGTTGATATAAACTACGTAATAAATGTCTTCGTCCCGGTCTATGCGCCTTCGTATGTGAATTTGTTACTTAATATGTACTACACTGTTCGTCATCTGTTTTCTTTCTAGGATAATAAAGTCCAACCATTCTTCTATAATTTTCACATAGCGATTAACAAACATCTCATCCGAGTGGTCGCCGCCTAGTTGATTTCGCCATTCATTTTGCATGACGTAAGGTGTTAATAACATTCCTTTTAACTGCATTAATAAAAGATGGCGATCACCACTTTTATTATTATATTCCTTTAAAGCCTGATAAAACAATCGACTGATATAGTGGTTTTCTTTAGCTAAATAAGTCACCGTCATTTCCCTTACAAAAACTGAATCCAAGGAAAGCTCTCGATGGATAAAACACGTTAATTGATGATTACTTTGTTTATACTGTATAATGGAAAAAATTAATGATTTCAGCTGATTTAAAGTAGAAAGTGATTGCGCTTCTTCCAATGCTTCTTCTATATGTTCAAAATAAGTTTCATAAAATTGAGTAACAGCATATTCAAGCAACCCTTGTTTCCCTTTAAAATAGTAGCTAATCAATGATACATTGACATCTGCTTTATCTGCTATATCTCTGACTGATGTCCCGTCAAATCCTTTTTGAAAAAACAAGGCTGTTGCTGCTTTAACTACATTACTTTTAGTAGGATTAGTTGTTTTCATTGTTCTTCAACTCCTTACATCTGATTTACGACAAAAAAAATAATTATCCTGCATCAACTTATCGACAATATGTTCAGTATGTGTCGAATTATAGAATAAGGAAAGGAAAATGCCAATGTTTGAGGTTCAACAATATTCAGGAAGTCGAGAAAAAGACTACGAGCAATTATTAAAGCAGCTTGGTGCGCTCATTGATGGGGAAACCGATGTAATAGCTAATTTATCTAATGCATCAGCATTATTAAATCAATTTTTAAGTGACATCAACTGGGTTGGGTTCTATTTATGGAAAGAAGATGAACTTGTTCTTGGACCATTCCAAGGTCTTCCGGCATGCATACGTATTCCATACGGTAAAGGTGTCTGCGGGACAGCTATAGAAGAGAGTCAAACTCAACTTGTCGACAATGTCAATGAGTTTCCTGGCCATATTGCGTGTGATAGCGCCAGCAAGTCAGAGATTGTTATTCCGATTATTGTTAACAATGAAATATATGGCGTTCTAGACATCGACAGTCCAAATTATAATCGGTTTGATCAAGTAGATCAACAATACCTAGAGGAATTTGTGGCAATCCTTATAAAACATATGAACTAATCAACAGACAATACAAATTTTTAACTTTCCATTTATTGGAAAATGTAAAAAAACAGTAGCCTATTAAAAACAAGCTACTGTTTTTAAATTCTTATTTTGTTATAACTTGGTTTTTTCCCTTTCTTTTAGCTTCGTACAAAGCATGATCTGCCCGAATGAATAAAGATTTGACGGAATCTGTTTTTTCATTAGTCCAGGATGACACCCCTGCGGATAAAGTAACGAGTGGATCCGTCTTTCTTTCAACTTGTTGAGCTATCTTTTCTGCAAGCCAGTAACCTTCTTCAATAGTAGAGCCTGGCATATATATCGCCAATTCCTCCCCACCCCATCTCGCTCCGATATCATAAGGCGTTATATGCTGTCTAATTATATCTGCAACTTGTATAATTACCGTATCCCCGATGTAATGCCCGTATAAATCATTGATTCGTTTGAAATCATCGATATCAAAAAGGATTAGTATCCCTTCCGTATCCGTTTTCATGTGAAAGTTTATTTTTTCATCCAAGTAAATTCTAGAATAAAGATTTGTTAAATAATCAGTCCTTACCGTTTCTTCTAATCTCTCTCTTAAAAGTGAGTTTATTAGCGCCAATGTCAAATGTTGAATTAATGATTGCAATAATTTAAACCGGTCAAAGGTAAAGAAGCTTTCTTTCTCATGCAACATTACAACCGCTCCTAAAAATTCTTTCCCATCATTCATCGGTATGATCATTCCGGAATGAAAGTCACTGATTATTCGATTTTTCAAATTGCCGGTTATTATTGATTCTTGATTTTTAATTGACTCTGTTAATAAATATGTACTTAGGGACACACCTTCCTGCGTATAGAAATAGCCAGTACTCCCAGGTAAGATATCTATTTTATCTGTAGAGTTTTCCTTCATTAATATAAAGCCCACTTCTGAAGCATGGCAAGTTAATTTTATTTTCCCTTTAATGATTTGCAATATATCTTCCTGATGCAAATTAGAATTCAATTGATGTGTTGTTTCATTAATCATTTTCAAATCACTAATATGTTGCTTTGAGTTTTGATAGAGTATCGTATTTTCAATTGCTTTTCCAGCTACGTTTGTAAATTGTTTAATAAACTCTATCTCTTCTTTTGGATAAATTACTTTTGTTGGTGCAGTTATTTCTAAAACACCATAGACACCTTGCTTTCCGACCAAAGGCGCAAATACATAGGTGGAATTTTCATTATATTCAATTTGTAGCTCACCACCAATAAATGCAATGTAACTGGCTTGTTTTGTTGTTTCTTGATTATATTCAAGAGTTCTAATCGGTAAAGTCTCTCCCATCTCATGATCATGAGATAATAAAAGATAATAGGAAAAGTCAGGATAGACGTCACTGATCGATATTATTATCTGTTTTAATATATCATTTTTATTTTCACATGTATAAAAACTGGCTGAAAGTCTAAATAAAAAATCTTTTTTTTCATATTTAGCTTTAAGATTTGTATAATGATTCAACACATTGAGCAGTTGCTCTATCTCCTTTTTCATCAAATATAAAACAGCCGTTTTAATATCATTTTTCTCATGATCAAAAACTGTAACAATTAACCCGTTCGGTTTATTCATTGGATGAAATGGTATTAAGATACAACCTTGGGTACCGAATTGTTTATAAACGGCATCTGTTAAAAGTGATTGGTCTAATGCATCTTCAATGAATTTGTTTATACTCCAATTCGCAGTTATGTTGTAATTCAAGTTTAAACATTCACTTTCGGCTTTATATAATCCTTGCCACTCATCAAAAGTAAACATGGTTGTACAAGCATTATTATTAAATGAGTCATTTACAATCGACACCATTTCATGTAGCACTTTAGACCTATTAATTCGTGAGGGGTTAGCCATTAAACGATGCAAAAGTTCTCGCATTTTTTCTTTTATTTTTGCTTGCTCCATGTAATATACACCGCCTTTAATAATTAACTGAACACCTTTTTATGTTTATTATTTAATTAATTCACTGTATGTACAGTATATATGATATAGGTATTTTTTCCTATATTTTTAAAGGAGAATTTTCTGTATTATTAAAAGACAGGCATATTTTTGTTCTTTGATTTGAATTTATTAAGTAAAATATAAGTTTCAGTTGACATTATTGCTAGAAAACTATATACTATCACTTGTGTAAAATAATAAGGTAGCCTATGTGAACCACCGTTTATTGCATTATGTTCCTCATTCATTGAGGTGTATCGTGTAACTCTCTGCTGCTGGAGCGATGGTACATG
>Ga0209487_1002188_pt1 | contig 16033 bp, 12 predicted proteins | sample Poulit2012_FD_187524 | JGI IMG/M metagenome (GOLD analysis project Ga0209487, IMG submission 187524) | Agricultural soil microbial communities from Georgia to study Nitrogen management - Poultry litter 2012 (SPAdes) (version 2) | ecosystem: Environmental > Terrestrial > Soil > Agricultural land...
AGAATTTTAAGTTATTATTTGAATTGTGAAATTGACCCTTTTTCTTTTGATCAACTTTATTATTTTCAAAGATATTTCATTGTTTTTTCGAAGGTGAGAATAGGTCCCGTAAATACTTGACAGACTCAACAGGTTGTCTTCCCCTTGTTTTTTATGTATAAAAGTTATATAATGTACGTAGAATATGAAGTGTAAGGGAGAAATTAATCCCCCTTACTTTGTTTTACAGCCGACTATCGCTTGCCAGAGCGATGGTCTTTCTTTTTTCTATCCTTTAAGGATATACTTAGATTAACCATTGCTGTCAATAAAGCAACGACAGCCGTTAGAAAAACAATTAACTCCATATAATCACCCCCTTCCAAGCAAAGAATGCTAGGGGCAAATCTATTTTACCACCACCACTGATGCGAACAAATGTTTTGTTCCCTTTTTATCTGGCTAATAACTGCTGTTTTTCAACCAAACTGATGAGAACGAACGGGTCGTTTTGTTTAAAGCCCGAGCGGAGCCAAACGGATTGAAGGCCGCCTTTGTAAGGTAACTGGTAAATAATCTCCAGTTCTAAATGGATCGCTAATATCAAAAAAAGGAAAGCTTCTACATCCGCAGAAGCTTTCTAATCAATGACTGGAGTAATTAATGTTGAATAAAATGACGGCTTCTAGTGTTCTTAATCTTCTGGTTATGGTCGGTAATTTATTCATGTGCCTAATGAGGAGCTAAAAGAGACCATCCTGTAACGAGGGACCCTGTATAATAAGTTAAGTTCCAACCAAATACTCTCTAACTTGATAATAAATTTAAGCCATAGGGTGTTTCAAAAAACGTTAAATCAGACACATGTTTGCATGCACTGAAATGTTATCAATCAAAGGCTACAATGCGTGTCATTCAGATACTAAGTCGGTGTCCACAAATGAGTTTGATGCTATTTTCATTATTAAAGTAGATGGTAAAATAATACCGAAAGCGGGAATAAGTCCTGGAACTTTCATATAGACTAACAAGATGATGCTTAAACCAAGTAGAATTATAATAGTATTGAGTGGCCTGCCTATAGCTAAGATAAAAGAATGTTTGATATAATCAATCAAACGCATATTATAATGGACATATATTGGAAATAAATAAATGAAAATCACAATAATTAACATGATTAGTATGCTTATAAAGACCATGATGGACTGATTTAAAACACTAGCATTTAGTTGTTGTAAAATTTTTAAATCTATATATAATATGGAACCGAAAACTATGAAAGTATAACCAAGCACATTTGATTTTACAAACTCTTTTTTATACGTCATCCAAAATGTCTTAAATAATTTCTTATTCTTATTAGACTTTACCATTACATTTCTGAGTAATGTATAAACAGAGACTGTTGCAGGAAAAACGCCTAGTAACCCTAGGCCAAGCAGAGAAAACATAAGCCACAGCAGATTTAAATAGAATAACTTGAATGCCCACTCTCCAAGAAGAATATACCAATTTGTAATATTTTTCATGTTAACAAGCTCCTACATAATAAAGTTGATTAATCTACTTTATCCTTTTACTGACCCTATCATGACACCTTGATCAAAGTATTTTTGAATAAATGGATAAAGGATCAATATTGGTAAAGAAGATACAATAATTACGCCATATTTTATTTGATCTGCATATTGTTGCGCATATCCGCCCCCAGTACCACCACTGCCTGCCCCTTCAGCGAAGACCTGATTGGAGAGCAGAATATCTCTAAGCACAATTTGGAGAGGTTGCAAATTATAATCTCTTATATAAATCAGACCAGTGAAAAAGTCATTCCAATGGTACACTAAGTAATATAGACCTATAACGGCGATGACGGCTTTAGATAATGGGAGAACAATCTTGGTAAAAAACTTAAAATGTGTACACCCATCTACAGATGCAGCTTCAAACATTTCTTTTGGGATGCTTGTTTCTAAAAAGGTTCTAGCAATAATTAAATTAAAAATATTTACAGTTAGCGGATTGAAAATGAAGACCCATCTCGTATCAATCATATGCAAATCTTTCATCAACATATACGTTGGGATCAAACCACCATTAAAAAACATTACAAAAATAAAATAGAACATTAAGATACGTCTTGCAGGGAATTCTTTTCTAGATAATACGTACGCTGCTGGCAACGTTATCACGAGACTTATTAGAGTGCCGCTAATTGTATAAATGATTGTATTCATAAATCCGATCCATATTCTTGTGTCTTTAAATATCTGTGCGTAACCAAATAAACTAAATCCTTTTGGGAAAACCAGGACCTTTCCCGTTGAAACGAGAGTCGAGTCACTAATTGAAGCAATTAAAACAAAATAAAGTGGATATGCTACAACTAAAAAAACAAGCAAACATGTACCGTAAATAAAAATATCGAAAAATATATCAGATGCTTTTTTATGTCTCATCTTACTTACAACTGCCATATCTGTATCCACCCTCCCTGATTAATAATGAATTTACCACAAGCTAATTTCAGAAAATCGCCGGGCTATGTAGTTCATAATGAATAATAGAGTAAAATTAATTAATGTATTAAATAGGCCAATTGCGGCAGCATAGCTAAACTGATTAGACTGAATCCCCATTTTATATACATATGTTTCAATGACTTCTGATACTGGAAGGTTTAAAGAGTTTTGCATTAAAAATATTTTTTCAAAGCCTGTACTTATAATCGTTCCCATATTTAAGATTAAAAGGATAATAATTGTAGGTGCGATTGCAGGTAACTCTATATTTTTTATAATCTGCCATTTACTAGCCCCGTCAATTTTTGCAGAGTCATATAATTCAGTATCAACTGTTGAGAGCGCTGCTAAATAAATGATGCTATTCCAGCCCACATGTTGCCAAACATCTGAAAGAACATAAACAGGTACAAAAGCTTTTGTAGAACCTAGAAGATTAGAGCCTTCAAATCCAAGGCCTTTTATTATTAATCCAACAATCCCAGTATTCGGTGAAAGTAAGACATTAAGCAATCCCACAAGAACGACTATTGAGATGAAGTGAGGGGCATAAACGGTAGTTTGTAAAACTTTTTTTCCTTTTCGCCAATTAATTTGATGAATTAAAAGTGCCAAAATTATAGGAGCCGGAAAAGCGACTATAATAGTTGTTAGACTTATTACTAATGTATTTCTTAAAAGGTCAAAAAACATATGACTATCAATAAACTGTTTAAAGTATTTAAGTCCTACCCACTCTCCGCCAGTCAGTCCAGCTGTAAAGTCATATTCACGGAATGCCAATTGAACACCATAAATGGGGATATAATTAAAAATACCCACACAAATTATTGCAGGTAAAATCATCAACCATAACTGGTAATCATTTCGAAATGTACTAAATATAGTGTTTCTTCTATGTCTTTTTGGATTGGTATTACTTGTTTGAACATGAGCTCTTTTACTCATAATAGACATAAGATAATCCTCCCCTCATAAATCAGAGAGAAATACTTGATCAAATCAAGTATTTCTCTTTCTGCTAATGAATGCTTAGTTATTCTACTTCAGCCTTATATTCATCGTAATACCTTTGTATGATATCCAAGTTAGTTGAGAGACCTATCTTTTCTATTTCTTCAACATAACTATCCCATTCGGAATCAATCCCTCCTTCTGTAATCCAGTCACCAAATTTAGACATAGCGATATTCATAAAATCTGTATTGATCAAACTCATCGTATTATTATCTTCATCATTATACTTTAAAAACATTCCTGGAAATGCCTCATTTAATACATCAAGATCATCAAAGATTGCTTTGAAAGGCTTTTGTTGCTCATCAACATCTTGCATATCTTTGCCTAATTCAACCTCCAATGACTCGTCAATAAACATCGGTCCATTATCCGCCCAGGTAGAAGTCCATTTCCAGGTGCCCGGGTCCATTTCTTCATCTTCGGGAGGAAGAATCTTATAACTCCCATCATCATTTTCCTGAATGTTTGGTCCTATGGAACCAAACAAAACTTGTAGACTTACTTCTGGATCATATAATTCATTTATAAATTTCATCGCAGCTTCCTTATTTTCTGTATTCGCTGACATTTGAATCATGTTATTGCCGAAGTTTAAATCATTGAAGTCATATGTCCAACTCACATTTTCCGTATAATCTTCAGACATCTTCATTGGATCAAAAGTTACATATTGATCCGCTATATGAATACCAAACCTATCAGTGCTTTCCCATCCAAAAGTGTAACCTATCTTCGCCTCATCGCCATCACCACGGGCAAGAGATTGATACTTAGAGTAATCTTGAGTAAATACTTCATTGTTTATCAAATCATTTTCATACAATTTATTAAGAAATTTAACTAACTCCTTGTAACGGTCATCTACAAAAAAGTTCTTTACTTCACCATCCTCTAAGAAATATCCTTGACCTCCACCGCCTGTTATTGTCATGCCTGTACCACCTAGCAAGGCAGTAGGGTGAAAGAAGCCAAAGCCGTCTGTTCCAACGGGTGCAAAGTCCATAGGTATTTCATCATCAGGATCACCATTTCCGTTTGCATCCTGCTCTTTAAATGCCATCAAAACATCAAATAATTCATCCCAATTTTCAGGTATCTCTAAGTCAAGATTATCTAACCAATCTTTATTAATAAATTGCATCGTTGAGGTTTCAGGCCAAAATCTTTGGTATTTTGGTAAACCAAAAATTTCCCCACCGGGTTGTGTAGCTAAAGCTTCTGTTTGAGGTTCTTGTTCAAACATTGATTTTACGTTAGGAGCATATTCATCAATTAATTCAGACATATCTTGAAATAAACCAGTAAACTTAGCAAAATCTGCGTCAGTTATTGCATTTGGTCCAATTATTAGATCTGGAACATCTCCACCGGCCAAAAGAGCACCTTTTTTTTGATCCCAATCTGCTGATACCTCTTCCCATTTGATTTCAACCCCAGCACGTTCTTCTGCTTCTTCCAACCATTCCATTTTACTAACATCTTTTGTTAATGGATGTTTAGTAATGAGTGCAGTTAATTGTACAACACCGTCTTCATTGTTCTTCTTCTCGCCATTACCTGTTTCATCATTTTTACATCCAGCTAAAAGTAATATAGAAAATAACAAGACAATGACAAAAGCCAAAGAAAACTTTTTCATTTAAATTCTCTCCCTTTTCTTTTGAATGGGTAAAAATGAAACCAAACACGATACCAAATTATGTGATAGTGCCTATATTTTGTTTACATAATCAACAACACAAAAAAAGCTTGTTTACTTATCGAATGAATTTGAAGCAGTATGTAGGCATTATCCTGTACCATTGTATGCATCTATAAAGAAATCAAACGAACTGATAATAAATACATATAGTCATTTATGCGATTTTATAACTTAAAGTTTTGATTCTTTATTAAATGGTCCAGTTAGGTCTGAATATGGTGGGTTGAAAGTCGCTTTCATAGATGTAACTGGTAATGGAAGTGAGAATTTTTAAAGAATCTGTAATGGCGTGTGAGGGATGAAGGGAGTTTTAAAGACAAAGATCGAAAATTTCTTAATATGTAAATGATCCAAAACCTTGGATTACAGAAGATAGCGTTATTTCTCTACCACCAACTCTTCCATTATTGCAAAATAAAGACTCTACTGATGGTGTATTACTAGACTCAGATAGTGGTAAAGACTCTGATGGTGGTGTAGTAATAGACTCAGAGTATAAAGATTCTAATGCAGAAAACACACTACCAAAGACAGCAACGAATGCCTTATATGATTGCTATTGGGTTGCTTCTATTAGTGCTTGGGGGATAACATACATTAACAGACGATTATCAGACAATGACATCCTCAATTATTAGGAATGTCAGATAGACGGATGAGGAAATTGCGTATCAATCAATTCCCTCATCCGTTTATTTTATTCTGTTGCTTGTTTTTTTAAATTTTTATATTCCTTTTTGTAAGTGGCACCGTCATGTAAAAAAGAGATTTTGTTTTTCAATGTATAACTAATACTATCCGCTTCACCGTCTCCTTCTTGCTTTGTCCATCTAATCAACAAGTCTATATAATCAATATACTCATGCTTAGCTGTTAATCCAATGGCAATAGAAGCATAATCTAGCTGATCATAGTCAATCTGAAGTTCATCATTTAAGAAATCACTAAACGCTTCTAAGTCATCATCTGAAGTAAAACTAATGAGAAGCTCCTTATTGTCGGTTAAACCATATTTATGAACCGGGCCTATAAATTTATCTAAACCTTTTAATTTATCTGCTAAAAATGTAAAGTGATATATCTCATCTGTTGTCAGATTAGTATATTGATCATTTTCATATAATAACGGAAATTCTCCTTCAACCTTCTCATCAAAATGCGTCGTTTTTACGACATGACCATAGGCGGTATCGTTTTCCGTGTTATACACGCCAGAAAAAATGAGTCTGACAGTATCGGTATACGAAAATGATTCCGCTATACTTGAAGATTCAGCGTTTGTATCAATGAGATCCTCAAAGAACCTCAGTGGTGGTGAATCAAACGCATCATCCCCCATGTTTCTAGAACCTTTTCTATTTAATTGAAGCTCGTGTCGGTATTTTTTATACCCACTTTCAGTAGCAATAATGTCATTTAAATCTTCACTATTTAATGTATCCATCGTTGGTTTAGGGTCTATTTTTCTTTCTAAGTTCGAATCGAAACCAAATAGTTCACAAGCACCCAATACGCTAATGGATAAAGTAATGAGTAGCATAAACGTAAATTTCCTCATCGTTTTACCACCATTGGTAAACGTTCATGTACCAGGTCATAAAATATAAAACCATCACAGATTTTAGCCGTTTGATTCATTATTTACGTCCCCTTATCATTATCTAATTGTTGTGTAGATTGTTGAAGACCGTTCCCACTGAAAGCACATTTAATTTATACATCAAGTATAGCATTTCTAAATTAAAATACGTATGGTATTTTAACCTTAGGTATACGGTCGGGTGAGCCGGCAACCTGCATAACTTGAGCAGAGTGTTTGTCTGAAATGTTAGTGGAGTGTTAACGTTCGAAAGGTTCGAAGCATTAATATCTGATATATAATCTCTGAGTGTGAATCTGCTTCAATGCCCTGAAGCAAATCATAACCTCGGTGAATTTCAAATACATAGGCATCTTGAGTATCTGAAATGGTATAATGTAAATGCGGTTATCCTAACCATTAGAGCTGGAGGTTGTTTTTATATGTCAGTGGATGCGCCTAGTGGCTTGAATGCACTTTTTTCGAGGAAAACACTTAGATCTTTACTTAATGGCAAATCAGAATTTAATTATAAAGAGAAAATAACTTATGAAGAATATATTATTATAGTTGGCAATTTGTGCTCTATTGGAAAACGATCGATTAAGTGAACAAGTAATTCCAGTAATTGAACCAATTAAACCGACACCCACTTTTAGGAAGACATTAGAAACTTTTCGGGATTATGGACATAATTATTCATTGTTTTTAATCCACAATCATGCAATGAAAAAGCCAAAGAAATGAAAAGGTTGTGGCAGAGGCTGGGTAAATGAGTTTCGAAGTGGAAAGTGAATGCAGTTGATACTTTGCTAGACATTATGTGATGTTTAACATGGCATAATATCTGGTTTTTTTATTTTTTAGGGTGGGGATTTTATAGGTTATTGGACCCGAAAACTGCCCTACTATTTGAAGGATATCATTTATTTGGTAATTGCCAGTCAATTTAATTCAGAATCTTACAAGTATTTGTTTAAACATTTAAACAAACATATTAAAATATTACATTAACTTAGTAAGCGATTTCATTTATTATGGATACAACGTTAAGGAGGAGGGAAAAAATGAATGAGTGAGCAACAACTAGCAAAGAATCATAAAGCAAACAGGAAGTTTAAACTCAATAAATTGATTCCTTATTTGTTTATCTTACCTTCATGTATTATTATTGTAGGTTTTTTATTTTATCCAATGGCAACTGTTTTTTATTACAGTTTTCAGCATTATGATATTTCAGCACCTTTTTATAATAGTTTTGCTGGATTTGATAATTTCATTAAAATTTTTACGGATGATGCCATGTTCATACCCAGTTTGCTTAATAGCTTAAAGTGGGTTGTTTCCCAAGTGGGGTTACAATTGGTATTTGGTATGATATTTGCCCTTTTATTAAATCAAACGTTTAAATTACGAGGTTTGGTTCGTGCGGTAGCTTTCTTACCATGGGCAATTTCAGGCGTGCTTGCATCTGTGATGTGGTCTTTAATGTATAACGAGCATATGGGTGTTTTTAATGATTTGTTGATGAAAATAGGTTTGATTGATGAACCAAAAGCTTTCTTAGCGAGTACGTCAAGTGCTTTTATAGCAGTAATTATTGCTGAGTTATGGCGCGGTATTCCATTTTTTGCGATTACACTACTTGCTTCTTTGCAAAGTATCCCAAAAGAATTATTTGAAGCTGCAGATGTAGATGGGGCAAGTAAGTGGAAAACATTTATCTTTATAACATTACCGCACCTTAAAAATACGATTGTTTTAACAACGTTGTTAAGAGTTGTTTGGGAGTTTAATAATGTTGATTTAATATTTAACTTAACAGGTGGCGGTCCAGCTAAATCTACAACAACTTTTTCAATGTATATTGCTGATTTGGCGGTTTACGGAAGTAACTTTGGTTATGGTTCTGCGTTAACGGTCATATCTTTTGTACTTCTATTTATTTTTGCAGCGGTCTACTTAAAACTGTCTGGGTATCTGAAGGAGGAATGATGTCATTGTTTAAAAGTAAACGAGCTAACAAAACGATTTTTTTCTATCTTCCTCTAACCTTAATGTTCACATGGACCGTTTTTCCGCTCTATTGGTCATTAACGACGGCATTTAAGAGTGAAGGCGACATTATGAAACGACCGTTGGAATATTTACCGGTTTCACCAACGATTGAAAACTTTGCCGTTGCCTGGAATAATGTTGGGTTTGCTACGTTCTTTAAAAATAGTTTATTGATTGGTATTTGTACAGTTTTTATAGTTGTGTTGTTATCAACACTTTCAGGTTATGCCATCAGTCGTTATAAGTTTAAAGGTAAAGGTTCCTTTATGCTAATGTTACTGAGTACACAGTTTATTCCGAGAGCGATGTTAATCATTCCATTGTTTATTATCTTTAATAAATTGGGTTTGATTAGTAATCCACTTTCATTAATCATTACGTATACAGCAGTAGAAATTCCATTTACAACGATATTAATGAGTGGTTTTATAGGTAATATACCTCGAGAATTAGAGGAAGCAGCGTCAATAGATGGTTGTAATCGAATTCAATCGATACGACATGTGCTTCTGCCATTATTATTACCGGGGATTGTTGCGACAGGTGTCTTTACATTTATCTATACATGGAATGAATTTTTAATCGCACTGATGTTAACGAATCAACAATCAAAGTTAACATTGCCGGTTGGTCTCAGTTTCATGATGGGTGAGTTTAATGTTAACTATGGCGCTCTAGCTGCAGGTAGTGTGATCGCGCTTGTACCAGCGATTATTTTATTTTCATATGCACAAAAACACCTTGTCAGTGGACTTGGCGGTGCAGTAAAAGGTTAAAATTGAATATCATTTATTAAAGCGAGGGGAAGGAAAAATGATGAAGCGTTACTTAAGTTTAATTATGTTTCTTCTAGTCATTGGTTTGGTGGTAGGTTGTGGTTCTGACAACAATGGAAATAATGAAGGCGAAAACACGGATGCGAATAATAATTCCTCGGAAAATAATAAAAATTCGGATGGAAAGGTCCAAATATCCTTTTGGGATGAGAATGCGGGGCCACAGCGAACGCCGATTTGGGAAGAATTAATTAGTCAATTTGAAGATGAAAATCCTGATATTGAAGTTGAATATCTAGGGTTACCATCAGATTCATCAAAATCAAAGTATGATGCTGCGATTGCTGGTAATGATATGCCAGATGTTGCTTCTGTTCAGACGAGCTGGTTACCAGAATTTTCAATACGGGAGGCGTTGTTGCCATTAGATGATTATTTGGCAGAGTCTGAATTAAATGGTTTAATCAACGAAGGTGCAATAGAGTTCAACCAAAAGATTGTTCAAGATGATCAATTATATGGTATTCCTTATACACAAAACTTAGATGTGATGTGGATCCGTTCAGATCGATTTGAAGAAGAAGGTGTCAAGGTACCTGAAACATGGGATGACTTTTTTACCGCTGTTGAAGAGATGACAGATGATGAACACTATGGCTATACAATTCGTGGAGGTGCAGGCGGCTCATTTCAGTTACAACGCCTAATGTTTGCTTATTCTGGTCATGAAGAGTATATCGATGATGACGGTAATGCAGTCATCAATGATCCTAAACATGTCGAGTTTCTTGAAAAATACTTTGATCTTTATGACACATATACACCTAAGAGTGATATTACAAATGATTACAAAGAAATGATTGCTGGTTTTGATACTGGTGTTGTGTCAATGGTTCATCACAACATTGGATCATTTGGCGAACATAACAAGAGCTTTGATGAAGACCAGTTTGAGGCCATTCCATTACCAACGACAGAAGACGGAAAATATGTAGCTGAAGGTGGTAATACAATTAATATGTCCATTTTTAACACAACAGAACATCCGGATGAGGCATGGAAGTTTGTTGAATTTATTAACTCCGCAGATAGTCAAAGCTATTGGAACGAAGAAGTTGGACAAATTCCTACAAATTCCGATGTGTTAGATAAAGACTGGATAAAAGATGCACCACATATTCATACGGCATTTGAAGTATATGATGATCCTGACACCATTTTATATGAAGCGCCATTTTACTTACCAGATTATCGTCAAATTTTAGATAACACGGTTGATTCTGGTATACAAGCGGTATTAAGCGGTGATGAAACTGTAGAAGAATTCTTAGATAAATGGGCAAAAGAAATAGAAGAGTCAGAGGAGAAGTACAGAGACGCGTTTGACTAATTTAATAGAAGCACTTAACAGGGGTATTAATGTTTAAACATTAATACCCCTGATTATACTATTGAGCTTTGTTTATTTTTGACTTTGACAAGTTTAAGGCACCTTTCTATACTAAAATAACATAGCATGTCCGTTATTGGGTTGTTATTTCTATAATGATATCACACTGCCAACTATGAAGGCGCCTACATTATTATGAGGTTATCGATTTAATGATTTTATTTATGTCGTAAACCCTCGATTCTGTTTAATTAACATTCAGTGGGTGGTGAAACAAACAATAAATGAAGTTTCACTTTATGATTGTGGCTAAGGAGACAATGCAGCATGCTTTTGGAAAAACTAAAAGGCTTCTTACAAAAGAATTTATTTGGGTCGTTTAAAGCAACCATCAATACGTTTTATATTTCAATTATTATTATTCTAGTTTCAATTACAGGTGGTGTCTCCTATTATTTGGCGACACAACAGGTAGAGGAAAATGCATACAGAAATATAAACGATACGGTACAACAAACAACAAATTATTTGGAGTTGGTTTATTCGGATGTTTTTGAGCAACTTGTTTCGTTGTCCAATGATCCTCAAATTACATCATTAATCTATCATAAGGGAGAGAATATTAGTCCCAAGACTTATACTGAAATCGATGATACGTTCAAAGCAATTTATAATCGCAATAGTCCGTTTATAGAATCCATTTATTTTGATCTGGATGGTTATTTCACGGTCTATAAAGGCTCTCAACAGCAATTAGATCCAGATGTTTCATATGATGATTACTTTGAAACATATACGGGAAGTAAAGAATCATTTTATTGGAGGAACGTTCACGGGAATGATTTTTTTGTAAGTGATGAAGAAGTCATGTCGGTTTTTAAATTAATTGGTAATTCGGAATCAGAAACCCAAGGTATCTTACTTTTTAATTTAAACCCTGATGTGATAGAGGGGGCTTTTAGTAATCTTGATATCGGTGAAAATGGCTATTTAACAATTCGGAGTTCTGATGGTCATTTTGCCTTAAGGGAATTAGATGAGACATACCAATTGGATAAATCTTCAAAAGTATTTCTAAAAGAAACAGAAGAAACAAGTGGCGAGTTCTCTTTTACAAATGATGCAGGCGAAGATATGACTGCTGTTTATAATACGGTTGGTGTAAATGATTGGAAGGTTGTGGCAGTCATACCAGAAAGCGAGCTTATGAATAAAGTCAACTATATTAAAATTTTCATTATCTGTTTTATTATGTTTATTATTTTAACAGGCATGTTTCTCATTAATATTGTTGGGAAATTCATATCTAAACCAGTTATTGAGCTAGCAGATAAAATGGAAACCGTCGATGAAACACATCCAGATATCACAACGACTAGCTTTGTAGTACCACAGGAACTTCAAGTCGTTCACCAAAGCTTTAACAACTTGATGTTAAGAAATCAGGGCCTACTGGATAAAATTAAAGATAAACAAAAGGAAGTCCGTCAACTAGAAGTTGGTATTATCCAAGCACAAATGAAGCCACACTTTTTATACAATACACTTTATTCTATTAAAGGTTTGTGTGATATGGCAGATAATAGGGGAGCAAGTGAAATGGTCAGTGCACTTGCAAGTTATTACAGAACAAGTATTAGCAAAGGCGAAGAAGTTATTATGATTTCAGATGAAATCAAAAATATTAAGAGTTACTTATTTATTATGGATATGCGATATGGTGACCAATTTACGTACGATATTCAGGTAGAAGATAAGCTATTATCTTATGATATTATTAAACTAACATTACAGCCTATTATTGAGAATGCCATTTATCATGGGGTAAAAGAAAAACGGGGTCAAAGTAAAATTACATTAGACATTTTTCAGGTTGATGAAAATATCCATTTAGTTGTTGCGGACGACGGTATCGGTATTGGCGTAGAAAAAGTTAGCAAGATTCAGGAAGCGTTAGATGCACCCTATGAAAATTCGAACAGACGAATGATTGGGATTGGTTTGAAGGGCGTTCATGAACGCATTAAAAATCATTTTGGAGCTCAGTATGGTTTGCACATTGAGAGTACAGTAGGTAGGGGAACAAAAGTCATCATTAAAATTCCTAAATTGAAGGGAAGGCACTCAAAAGATGTATCGGATTATAATCGTTGAGGATGATAGGCTCATTCGTAAAAGCTTGATGAAAGCGCCGTGGGAGGAACATGGTTTTACGATAGTAGGTGAAGCAGGTAACGGAGAAGACGCTATTGCAATAATTACTAAGGAACAACCCCACGTCGTTGTCTCGGACATTCATATGCCCTTTACGAGCGGCTTAGAAATGGCGAAATTAATTAAGGAAAAAAGTAGTCATACAAAGATTATTTTTTTAACAGGTTTTGAAGACTTTAACTATGCTCAGGAGGCTGTTAAGTTACAAGTGTTCGACTATTTATTAAAACCCATTGAAATATCAAAATTGATAGGTAAAGTTAAATTAGCTGCAGAAGAATGGGAAATGGATATGCAAAAGGAGGCTAATTATCAAGCATCTTTACCCATTTTGCAACAAAACTTTCTAGAGAAATTGAAAAGTAACGATACCGCAGAAATGGACCTGGAAAAAGAATTGACTGATTTGGATGTATATTTACCTGGTCCCTATTATGCTGTCTTGTTAATGCAATTGACTTTAGAAGAAACGCTAGATGAGGAAGTTGAACAAAAACTTGAAGAGATGATTACTGATGAGATGTTAAACCTGAATACACATGACTATGGTAGTCAATTGATGCGGTCAGGTCGGAATGAATATGCACTTCTACTTTCCTTGGAAAGTGATGATTCGGGAATAAAATTAGGTATTGCACAGTCTATTTTGAATGAAGTTGATGCCAACATGACGATTACAATTGGACGAACATATCAGCACATATATGATATCGGAACTTCATTTATCGAAACATATATGGCTATGGGACTCAAACATGTGATGGGAACAGGGACGGTCTACTCTATTGATGAGGTTGTTCCAATAGAAACAAGCGAAGAGGATACGCTTGAGCATTTAGATCAGAAATTAGAATATCATATTGAGCTCGAATTACCAGAAAGTGTAGAAAAAACACTTGAAGAGATTAAACAAACAATTATTAAAAGTAAAACAGTTCCTTTAGCTGAAACAAGGTTATTAATGATTAAATATAGCACCCTTATTTTTTATGAAGTGAAGAAGTGGGAACATGAAGACAAAGGCGGAATGGATGCATTATCGTTATATAATTCGATTATGCAAATGGAGTCACTTGATACCATGGTTCATTTACTAAAGGAACTAATTTCATTGTGGTCTACGTTAATGGTGCAAGCGCAAGATCAAAACTGGCAGACGCTAGTGGATCAAGCTATGGCATACATGGAGAAGAATTATCATGATGCAGAATTAACGCAACAGCGTGTTGCGGAAGAAGTATTTGTGACTGCACCATATTTAAGTAATCTATTCAAAAGTGAAAAAGGCTTAAATTTCAGCGAATATTTATTAGATTTACGTATGAATTACGCTCTAAAGTTATTAAAAGACCCATCCGTTAGTATATCTCAGGTAGCGGATGCCGTTGGTTATAATAACTCCCAATATTTTAGTGTGTCTTTTAAAAAATACACTGGGGACACTCCTGGTACCTATAGAAAAAGACATACCATGAAAATATCCTAACGTATTAATGTTAAAAGAGATAAGGAAAAATTAATGACCTAAGCACAGTAGTACCTGCTACTTCCTGAATGGCAAATTTCCAGGTGTAAAACTTTTAAATTTATGGTATAATAAGTATGGAAAATCATATCATATAAAAACCGTTCCATGCGCGAACATGGAACGGATACAATAAGACAAAACCCCATCAAGAGGGGCTAGGCACAAGAGAGAATAATCCCTCAAGCGTCTGCTAAGTTGCATGAGGGGTTATTTCTTTTGTTCGGACATGATGAAAGCAACTAACATGCCGAAAGAGATCATCAGCGAAAGTGCTATTTCCACGTCCATAAGCAACACCTCCCTTATGAAATGGAAGGAAAAAACAGTGTGCCCAACCCTTCATGTGAAGCTGGTTTATTGTAAATTCATTATAGCATAACAGAACACTTGTTTCTATACTTGTGTGTGATTTCAGGTAGATGATATACGCATGCCTAATTTTGAGTCATTTTTAAAGTGCCCGAACGACGGATTTATAATCAAATCAAACGTTTTATTATGACGATTTTACTCACAGCGGGAAGTTGTTCTGCGGCAAACCTACCAAGGTTGTCAACCTGTAAAAGGGAATTTGAGCATGGTTTTAAACTATCAAATGCGCTATAAACTGATAGATTTGCAACGTAAAAGATTTGTGAACAGAATGACGGACCGGTCAGAAAGTAGGCGTAAAATGGCTGGTTGTTTAGCAAAGGGGATTCCTACGAGATCTGTTGGATAGTGAAGAAATGAAAAAGTTGTTAGCAGAAGTTGGTTAAGTAAATATTGAACCTGAAAAGTGAATATAGTTGATGTTTTGCTAGATATTATGTGGTGTTTAACACGGCATAATATCTAGCTTTTTTAACTAGATGATTCATCAAATGATTCTATGGGCTTTCTCGTTCGGAAAATCTGTAAATTTATTGCTATACTAAATAGACAATATATGGACAAACCATATTTATATTCAAAAATACACTAAAGGAGTGGTAAACGTGACTAAACTTGGTAGAAATGATCCGTGCTATTGTGGCAGTGGAAAGAAGTATAAGAAGTGTTGTTTGGCGAAAGATGAGAAAGTGCGGTTCGAAAAAGTAAGCGCTCCAACAGAAACGCCGAGTATATTTAATCATTTATCATATGAAGAAGTGGACGCGTACAGTACAAAAGAAATCATTGATACGTTGCGAGGATATGGCATTCCTTTTGATAAAACTGTTTTTTTGGATGATGTCGAAACGTTCTATTCTGCAGAAGGTGTTTCTGAGAACTGGTTTGAT
>Ga0209487_1002189_pt1 | contig 16032 bp, 13 predicted proteins | sample Poulit2012_FD_187524 | JGI IMG/M metagenome (GOLD analysis project Ga0209487, IMG submission 187524) | Agricultural soil microbial communities from Georgia to study Nitrogen management - Poultry litter 2012 (SPAdes) (version 2) | ecosystem: Environmental > Terrestrial > Soil > Agricultural land...
AAACGAATCGGTACTGTAACTGCTGATGGCATGTTAACTGTAGAAAATGACCAAAAAGAGACGATCCTTTCCGAAACTGTTGAACATCTTAAGGAAATCTGGGATCAAAGTATTGAAAAGTCATTGAATTAATATAAAAGGAATGGTTAAATGTTTGGGATATGGGGTCACAAGCAAGCTGCTGAAATAACATACTATGGCTTACATGCGATGCAACATCGTGGACAAGATGGCGCTGGAATCGTCGTAAATGACGGTTCTAGCCTCCATCTTCATAAAGGTGAAGGGTTAGTTAACGACGTATTTAAACATTTTGACTTTACGAAGTTTAAAGGATTTGCAGCGATTGGAAATATCCGGAACCAAACTCAAAATGATAAAGTATACGACAACGTACAACCACATGTTTTCCATTCATTGGATGGAAGTATGAGTATCGCTCATAATGGACGAATTATCAATGCTGATGCGATTCGTCGTAGTCTGGAAGATACGGGAAGTATTTTTCAGACAACTTCCGATACTGAGTTACTTGCCCATTTAATGCGTCGTAACGGAATCGAAAATTTTGAAGATTCGTTAATTGAAGCATTACAACAACTTGTTGGAGCTTATGGCTTTCTTCTAATGACGAATGACAAAATGTACGTTGCTCTAGATCCTCGAGGAATTCGTCCCTTATCAATAGGACGCCTTGGTGATAGTTACGTCGTCGCTTCAGAAACATGCGCCTTTAGTATTGTTGGTGCTACTTTTGAAAGGGAAGTTAAACCAGGTGAACTAATTATCATCAGTCATGATGGAATCGAATCAAAGCGATTTTTAACACAAGAGAAACGTAGCTTATGCGCCATGGAATACGTTTATTTTTCTCGACCGGATAGTGATTTGAATTATGTGAATGTTCATTCAGCTCGAAAACGAATGGGAATTGAGTTAGGAAAAGAACATCCCGTCTTCGATGCCGATGTTGTCACTGGTGTCCCTGATTCGAGTATTTCCGCTGCAATAGGTTACGCTGAACAGTGTGGCCTACCTTATGAAATGGGAGTTATAAAAAATCGCTATATAGGACGAACCTTCATTCAACCGTCTGAACAGTTACGGAATCAAGGAGTAAAAATGAAGTTATCCCCTGTAAAAGGTGTCGTAAAAGGTAAGCGTGTCGTGATGATCGATGACTCAATTGTCCGGGGTACAACGAGTCAACGAATCGTTACGCTATTACGGGAGGCAGGAGCTAAGGAGGTCCATGTACGTATCTCTTCCCCTCCAATTGAAAATCCATGTTATTACGGAATCGATATGTCGACGAAAAAGGAATTAATTGCAGCGAATAATAAGTTGGAACAAATGCGCAAATTAATCGGCGCAGACTCGTTGCAGTTTTTATCACAAGAAGGAATGAAAAAGGCAATTTTAAAAAACGAAACAGTTCATCAAGGTATATGTGCTGCCTGTATGACCGGTAGTTATCCAGTATTAGAAGAAGATGATGTCGGATATTATCGTACGTATTAATAATTAATCTATATTATAAAAAATAGGGAGTAGTAAGAAATGTCAAATGTATATAAACGTGCAGGAGTCGATGTTGAAAGAGGTTATGAAGCTGTCGAACGGATGAAAAAACATATCGAAAAGACGAATCGGCCAGAAGTCATCGGTGGTATCGGTGCGTTTGCAGGACTATTCGATTTATCATCATTACAATATGAAGAACCAGTTCTCGTATCTGGAACCGACGGTGTAGGAACTAAATTGATGCTCGCTTTTGAAATGGACCGTCATGATACGATTGGAATCGATCTTGTAGCGATGTGTGTGAACGATATCGTCGCTCAAGGGGCAAAACCGTTATTTTTCCTTGATTATATCGGTTGCGGTAAAAATAATCCCGCAGTAATTGAGCAAATTGTCGCCGGTGTAAGTGAGGGATGTGTCCAATCGGGGGCAGCTTTAATCGGTGGGGAAACAGCCGAAATGCCAGGAATGTATAAAGAGGACGAGTATGACTTAGCTGGTTTTGCCGTCGGTATTGTAGAAAAAGAGGATATTATAACTGGTGAAAACATTAAAAAAGATAATGTTATCGTCGGACTATCATCGAGCGGTATTCATTCGAATGGCTATTCTTTAGTTCGACAAATAATACAGGGATACGATTTAACAAAGCAATATGATGGATTATCTGAACCATTAGGCGAAGCTGTATTACGTCCAACTAAAATTTATGCAAAAGTGATAGAAAGTATTTTACAAACGTCTAAAATTCTCGGTATAGCCCATATTACAGGCGGTGGTTTTTATGAAAATTTCCCACGAATTTTACCTAAAGGTTTAGGGGTAGAATTAGATCCATCGACTTGGGAAGTACCGGAAATTTTATCTTTTATTCAAAAGGAAGGCAATATAAAAGCTGAAGAAATGTACGGTATTTTTAATATGGGAATTGGTATGGCATTAATTGTTGAAGAAAATGTCGCCGAACAATTAGTTGAGCAGTTGACATCCTTAGGAGAAACTGCGACTATTATTGGAAAAGTAATCGATAAGGAAGGGGTACATTTTATATGAGTTTTGATGTAAGGCCACGCGTGGCTGTGTTTGCTTCCGGTACTGGGACGAACTTTGAAGCGATGATGACGAGCGATGAGCGACAGTTCGATGTCGTCATGTTAATTTGTGATCGGCCAAAAGCACACGTAATCGGTCTAGCGGCAGGATTCGGAGTAGAAACAGTCGTATTAGATCCAAATCAATTTAGTTCGAAGGAAGAATACGAAAGAACGATTTTACAGCGTTTAAAAAGAGCAAACGTCCAGTGGATTGCCCTAGCTGGATATATGCGACTCGTTGGAAAAGAGTTGCTCGATGCATATCCAAATCGAATTGTAAATATCCATCCATCTCTTTTGCCGGCTTTTCCTGGCAAAGATGCTGTTAAACAGGCTCTTGACGCGGGAGTCAAGGTATCCGGTGTAACGATTCATTATGTCGATGAAGGAATTGATACAGGGCCGATTATCGCTCAAGAACCTGTGACAGTTTTCCCAAAGGATACAGTCGACTCATTACAAAAGCGAATCCAACAAGTTGAGCACGTATTATATACAAAAGTTATTAATGAAATTACACGTTCGTAAGGATAAGGAGAAGAGAAATGAAAAAAAGAGCATTGCTTAGTGTATCAGATAAATCTGGATTAATACCTTTTGCTCAGGGACTTGAAGAGTTAGGTTATGAAATTGTTTCTACAGGTGGAACATTGAAACTTCTAAAAGAATCCGGAATAAAAGCTATTTCGGTAGATTCTGTTACTAATTTTCCGGAAATATTAGATGGGCGTGTAAAGACACTCCATCCGAAAATTCACGGTGGTTTACTAGCAAAACAAAATGTCGATTCCCACGTAGAAGCATTGGAAGAAAATGATATTACACCGATCGAGCTTGTCGCTGTCAATTTATATCCATTTAAAGAGACGTTGGCTAAAGAAGAAGCGACCCATGAAGATATCGTTGAAAATATCGATATTGGTGGCCCAGCGATGTTAAGAGCCTCGGCAAAAAACTATGAGCATGTAACAGTAGTTGTCGATCCTGAGGACTATGAAAGTGTTTTAGAACTTTTACAGCAAGGTGCGCTCGAACTTGAAGTACGTAAAGAGTTAGCTGCAAAAGTATTCCGTCATACGGCCAACTATGATAGTGTAATTGCCCAATATATGACAGGACAAGTATCGGATAGGGAATTGTTCACTGAAACATATACCCGTACATATGAACAAGTACAACAATTACGCTATGGTGAAAACCCACACCAAGAAGCAGCTTTTTATGAAATACCGAATTATAAAGGAATAAGTTTAGCAACAGCAAAACAACTTCATGGAAAAGAGTTATCGTATAACAACATACAAGATGCAAACGCCGCTTTAGAAATAGTTTTAGAATACGATAGTCCGACGGCTGTTGCGGTAAAGCATATGAATCCCTGTGGAATCGGAGTTGGCAAAACATTACAGGAGGCGTTTCAACGGGCTTATGATGCAGATCCGATTTCAATTTTCGGTGGAATTATTGCTGTAAATCGTCCAGTAGACAAGGAAACAGCAACTAAAATGTCTGAAATCTTTCTAGAAATCGTCATTGCTCCGAGTTTTACAAAAGAAGCCCTAGATATTTTAACTGAGAAGAAAAACATTCGTCTGCTCGAGATTCCGATGAATGAAGATGTTGAAGTGTATGACAAAGTGGTTTCAGTAAAAGGGGGTCTACTTGTACAAACGAACGATGCAGCGACAATTACCGAAGAGGATCTTGAAGTCGTTACAGAACGCACTCCAACGAAAGAAGAAATAGAGAATTTACTCTTTAGTTGGAAAGCTGTAAAACACGTAAAATCAAATGCAATCGTACTGGCAAAAGATAAGCAAACAATCGGTATTGGTGCTGGACAAATGAACCGTGTCGGTGCTGCAAAAATCGCAATTGAACAAGCAGGAGAAAAAGCAAAAGGAGCCGTTTTAGCATCCGATGCCTTCTTCCCTATGCCAGATACGGTAGAAGCAGCTGCAAAAGCAGGGATTACTGCGATTATTCAACCGGGCGGTTCTAAGCGAGATCAAGATTCTATCGATGTTTGTAATGAGCACGGGATAGCGATGGTCTTTACAAAAGTACGTCATTTTAAACATTAAATGGTAAGGGAGATAGGGATGAAAGTATTAGTCGTTGGCCGAGGAGGCCGAGAACATAGTGTCGTCGAACAAGTGAAAAAGAGTAGTTTAGTTAAGGAAATTTATTGCGCTCCAGGAAATGCTGGAATCGAGCGAGTTGCCACTTGTATACCAATCGATGAAATGGAGATCGATGAGCTAGTCAAATTTGCTAAGGAAACAGACATTGACTTAACAATTGTTGGACCTGAGAATCCATTAAATGCAGGCATTGCAAACGCGTTTCAAGAAGCAAATTTACCGATATTTGCTCCGACGAAAGAAGCTGCCTTATTAGAAGGTAGTAAAGAATTTGCAAAACAATTTATGATGAAATACGATATTCCAACGGCAGCTTACGAGTCGTTTACCGACGCAAGTGCAGCTAAGGAATATGTTAAAGATAAGGGTGCACCAATCGTAATTAAAGCCGATGGTCTAGCTGAAGGAAAAGGTGTAGTAGTTGCAGAAACTGTTGAACAATCTCTTGAAGCAATCGACTTTCTAATGGTCGAGGGGGCTTTTTCAGGTGCGGGTGAAAAAGTCGTAATTGAAGAGTTTTTAGAAGGAAGAGAGTTTTCTTTAATCGCTTTTGTTCACGAACATCAGGTGTTTCCAATGTTAGCAGCTCGCGATCATAAACGAGCCTACGATAATGATGAAGGTCCAAATACGGGTGGTATGGGAGTGTTTGCACCAGTTCCAGATATTTCCCAGGAAATAATCGATTTTACGACAAAAAATGTATTGCAAAAAGCAGCAATTGGAATGATGAAGGAAGGTCGTCCGTTTACGGGGATTTTATATGCTGGAATGATGCAGACAGCAGACGGGCCAAAAGTAATTGAATTTAACACTCGTTTTGGTGATCCAGAAACCCAAGTCGTTTTACCTTTATTAGAAAATGATCTTATCCAAGTAATGCTCGATGTGATGCAAGGTAAAGATCCAAATTTACGTTGGCGAGATGACGCTTGTGTCGGTGTAGTCGTTGCTTCGAAAGGGTATCCAGGTGATTATGAAAAAGGTAAGTTAATTCCGGAAACAAATGTACCAGAAGATACGTTTATTATCGAAGCTGGAACGAAACGAACAGAAGCTGGCCTCGTCTCCAATGGCGGTCGAGTACTACTTGTTGGCGGGATTGGTAAAACTTTAGAAGACGCTCGTGATAAAGCCTATAGTTATTTAACGATTTTCGATGATAATGATAACTTCTTTTACCGAAGGGATATTGGAACGAACGTGTAAACCGTAAAGAAGCTTGTGAAGTTATGTCGCAAGCTTCTTTCTTATCCTTACTCCCAGTTTGAAAAAATTCACTACTTTTTCACAAAACTTCATATTTTTTATAAAAATAGCTTTAAGCGACGAAAATAAGCAACATTTATGCTAAAATAGATTTATATGAAACCGAATTCACCTATACGATTTAATGATATAATAATGATTGTGTAACTGGAGAGTTGAATATGTTAGAACATGGACAGTTTTGGAGAAATAAAGAATTACGTGAACATATAGCTGTAGTTGATAATAAAATTGCTCCTCATATCGTCTTTAAGAATAGTACGTATTTAAATGTCTATACGAAAAGGTGGGAGAAAGGGAACGTATGGATTTATAAAGATCGAATCGTTTACGTTGGTGAGCGTTTACCTGAAAAGACTGACGGGTGTGAAATAATCGATTGTACTGGTCAATACCTAGTACCGGGTTATATCGAGCCCCACGCCCATCCTTTTCAACTTTATAATCCAGAATCTTTAGCATATTTCGCAGCAAAATACGGTACTACGACGTTAATTAATGATAACTTGCGAATTATTTCGCTCCTAGATACCGATACAGCTTTCCGCTTAATTGAAGACCTACATGAATTACCGGTATCTAGCTTTTGGTGGGGGAGATATGATTCGCAGACGATCATGCGGGATGAAGAGGCTTTTTTAAATACCGATGAAGTGTTATCATGGCTTTCCCATCCTTCCGTTATTCAAGGCGGAGAGCTGACATCTTGGCCACAATTATTGGCGGGTGATGACCGACTTTTATACTGGCTCCAGGAGACAAAGCGTCATCATAAACGAATCGAAGGTCATTTTCCAGGTGCCTCTGAAAACACGTTAACTAAACTAAAACTACTCGGTGCCAGTGCAGATCATGAAGCCTTAGACGGCGAGGAAGCATTACGTCGCTTACGTCTCGGTTATCATGTAACATTACGTCATTCTTCGATTCGACCGGATTTACCAGTGTTACTCGATGATCTACTCGCTGAAGGGATTGATGCGTTCGATCAACTAACATATACGACAGACGGACCGACTTCGACCTTTATTGAAAAGGGACTGATTAACGTCTGTATCGAAATCGCTATTAAAAAAGGTGTCCCACTTATCGATGCTTACCGAATGGCGACGTATAATGTAGCTAAGTATTATGGTCTAGATGAATTGATTGGCGGAATTGCACCAGGCCGCTTAGCTCATATTAATTTACTTTATGAAAAAGATGATCCAACTCCGTTAAGTGTATTAGCAAAAGGAAAATGGATTATTAAAGATGGCATAGAATGTACACCGACGAAAAAAATTAATTGGAAACAATACGGAATCGAACCTCTATCCTTCGATTGGGAATTAACGGAGGATGATTTACAATTTTCGATTCCTGTTGGTTTGCACATGCATAATGACGTTATTTTAAAACCGTATGCAGTAGAAATCGATATTACAGCTTCTAACTTAGGAACAGATAATAATGATGCCTTTTTACTCTTACTTGACCGTGAAGGTACGTGGCGTGTAAATACTGTACTAAGAGGGTTTACTAGAGAGCTTGGCGCGCTTTGTTCTACCTTTTCGACTACGAACGATATTATTTTGATTGGAAAATGTAAAGCGGATATGCAGCTTGCTTGGAGACGAATGAAAGAAATCGGTGGTGGTATCGTCGTCGTTCATAAAGGAAAAGTTCTTTTTGAATTGCCATTATCCCTAGCAGGAGCGATGTATGACGGAAGTATAGAGACATTAATTGAAAAAGAGTATGAACTTAAAAACATTTTAATCGATGCCGGTTATGAATTTAAAGATCCGGTTTATAATTTACTCTTTTTATCATCTGTTCATCTACCTTATATTCGAGTAACTCCTAAAGGAATTATTGATGTAATGACTCGAGAAACAATCGTACCTGCAAATATGCGTTAAACGACCTTTAAAAACGGGGGGAAAGCCATGAATAAAAAAGTGATTATAACAGTTGTCCTTTTAGTTATTGCTATATTCGGTGCTATAGGAGTGTTTGTCTTTTTTCTTGATGATCAAGATCAGTCACAAATCCTCTCCAAAAAATCAAAGGATGAAGCATCAACGACGTATACGTTTCCTTTTACTGGATTAGAGACAACTGAAGAACCAACCCATCGAGCTGTTGCCGTAATGATCAATAACCATCCCCAAGCGAGACCGCAGTCCGGCTTAGAGGAAGCGGATATCGTATTTGAACTATTAGCTGAAGGAAATATTACTCGTTTTTTAGCGTTGTATCATAGTATGGAGCCGGAACGAGTCGGACCGGTCCGAAGTGCAAGAGAATATTATGCTGACCTAGCGAATCAGTATGACGCCCTTTATATTTATCACGGAGCAGCAGACTTCGTCGATGAATTAATTGTGAATCGAGGAATTCCTTTTTTAAATGGTTCTCAATATGATAATGACAAACAATTGTTTATCCGTGAAACGTTTCGTATAGCACCCCATAACTCTTATCTACTGTTTAATGAAGTGTACCGCCGAGCCGAAATGAAACAATATGACATGGAGTATGACCATGAACCATTACCTTTTTTAGAAGAAGATGATGAAGTAACAGGAATCGAAGCACCCTATGCAAAGATTCAATATTACCCTCAATCATCGACCGTCGAATATGAATACGATGAAACTAGGGAAGCTTATATTCGAACGAGTGATGGGACGGTTACGACGGACTTAGGGACGGAAGCTCCGATTGAAATTGATAATGTTTTTATTATCGAAGCAACACATGAAGTAATCGATGCGGAAGGAAGACGAGCGATAGATTTACAATCAGGAGGATTCGGCTATTTATTACAGCGTGGTAAAGTACAAAAAGTCCAATGGGAAAACGTAAATGGTTACTTACTTGCGAAAAAGAATGAAGAAATCGTGCCGTTTGTTCCGGGAAAAACGTGGGTAAACGTAATTCAGACATCACCACCGAAAAATGTTGAACAACTTTACATACCTGAATATAATGAATAAGGGTGATATTGTGCAAATAGATAAATTACGTGGAAAACAACTTGATCAATTTTTCGATGCGATACTTTCGTTAGAGACGAGGGAAGAATGTTATAAGTTTTTCGATGATGTGGCAACAATGCACGAAATCCAAGCCTTGTCTCAACGACTTCAAGTCGCGAAATTGTTGCGTGAAGGAAGTACATATCAGACGATTGAAACAGAAACGAGCGCTTCAACAGCAACGATTTCTCGTGTAAGACGTTCGTTGGACTTTGGAAGTGGTGGCTATGAAATCGTCTTAAGTCGTCTCCAAGAAGATAAGTAAATTTTGCAGGAAAAATAAAACGTTTATGAATAACACTACGATGCTACAAAAAATAGCCGAAGATTGAGGGCCCTGTACGAAGTAGCTAGTAGTGTTTTTTGTCTTTGTTAAAAGACACATTTCTACTATAGAAAACGAAATTATTTGTTATAATAGATGAAGCAAATAGATGGGGGAAAGAAAATTGCAAATAGATATAACGAAATGGCAACACGTATTTAAATTAGACCCAGCAAAGGAAATATCCGATGAGGATTTAGAACGAATTTGCGAATCGGAAACGGATGCAGTAATTATCGGTGGTACAGATCATATTACTTTAGATGGAGTTCTCGATTTATTATATCGTGTACGTCGTTTTATGTTACCTTGCATTCTAGAAGTATCGACGATGGAGGCTATTACGCCTGGTTTTGACTATTATTTTATACCTTCTGTTTTTAATAGTCAGGATAAAAAGTGGTTTCTCGATATTCAACACGAAGCGATTAAACAGTATCAATCTCTTATTAATTGGGATGAATTAATCGTTGAAGGTTATTGTATTTTAAACGAATCATCAAAAGCATTTAAAAAAACAAATTGTAAACAAATCGATAAAGAAGACGTCGTAGCTTATGCATTAATGGCAGAAAAGTTTTTTAAATTACCAATCTTTTATATTGAATATAGTGGGACGTACGGAGATGTAAACATCGTAAAACGGGTGAAAGAGCAATTACAAGAAACAAAATTGTTCTATGGCGGTGGCATCGTAACGTTCGAACAAGCGAAAGAAATGAAACAATATGCTGATGTCATCGTCGTCGGAAACGTGATTTACGACGATATTGAAGCAGCGTTAGATACTGTACGGGCCGTAAAATAGGAGTGAGCGCACAAGATGAGTGCAATAACGTTATTACAACATTTAAATAAAGAACAAAAAGAAGCAGTCCGCCATACAGAGGGACCATTATTAATAATGGCCGGAGCTGGTAGTGGTAAAACACGCGTATTAACCCACCGGATTGCATATTTAATAGAAGAGAAGTTTGTGAATCCTTACAATATTTTAGCAATTACCTTTACAAATAAAGCAGCGAGAGAAATGCAAGAGCGAGTGAAACAATTAATCGGTAAAACGAGTGAAGGAATGTGGGTTTCGACATTTCATTCGATGTGTGTTCGAATTTTACGTCGTCATATCGATTTAATCGGTTATGATCGGAATTTTTCAATATTAGATACATCGGATCAAGAAACCGTCGTAAAACAAGCATTGAAAGAATTGAACTACGATTCTAAACAATACCATCCCCGGGCTCTTTTAGCACAAATTAGCCGTTATAAAAATGAACTTATTACCCCAGAACAGGCGTTAGAACAACAAAGGGATCCATTGGAGAAAATATGGGCTGAAGTATATGAACGATACCAACAAACCTTACGTCAAAATCACGCCCTCGACTTTGATGATTTAATTATGGAAACAATCCATTTGTTTAAACGAGTACCTGAAATTTTGGAGAAGTATCAACATCAATTCCAATATATTCATGTCGATGAATACCAAGATACGAACTATGCACAATATTACTTAGTTAAACAACTTGCAGCAGTGTACGAAAACCTTTGTGTCGTCGGTGACTCAGATCAGTCGATTTACCGTTGGCGTGGAGCAGATATTGCAAATATTTTATCCTTTGAAAAGGATTATCCAAACGCAAAAGTCATTTATTTAGAACAAAACTATCGCTCAACGAAAACAATCCTTGAGGCCGCTAATCACGTTATTAACAAAAATGAAAGTCGTAAACCAAAAAAACTTTGGACTGAAAACGGAGAAGGAAATAAAATTGTTACGTATCGTGCTCAAAGTGAACGAGAAGAAGCAACTTACGTAAAGGAAGAAATTGAGAGATTAATTGAGAATGAATCTTTTCAACCGAAAGATATTGCTATTTTATATCGGACGAACGCTCTTTCCCGTTCGATTGAAGACGCCTTACGACAAGCGCAGTTTGATTATACGATTATCGGCGGTTTAAAGTTCTATGAACGAAAGGAAATTAAAGATATCATCGCTTACTTACGATTAATTGTAAATCGTGAAGATGATATTAGTTTTGAACGTATCGTAAATGAGCCACGCCGGGGAATTGGTAACACTTCTCTTGACCGTTTACGCGCTTATGCATTAGAGGAGGACATCTCGTTATATGAAGTAATTGACGATATCGAAAAAACAAGAGTCCCAGCAAGAGCGGCAAAATCCTTATTACATTTTCAAGCGATGATTGAAGAATTTGCGTCAAAAACTGATGACTATTCCGTATCTGAACTTGTCGAGCTAGTAATGGAGGAAACAGGCTATCGCCATATGCTGATTGATGAAGCGACTTTAGAAGCTCAATCTCGTTTAGAAAACTTAGAAGAGTTTTTATCGGTAACTCAACAGTTTGATAAAGAAGCTGATGAACCTACGCTCGTGAACTTTTTAACTGATTTAGCATTAATTACAGATATTGATCAACTTGATGATGAAGAGATCGAAGATAAAGATCAAATAACACTTATGACCCTTCATGCAGCAAAAGGGTTAGAGTTTCCAGTCGTCTTTATGATCGGTATGGAAGAAAATGTTTTTCCTCATATTCGTTCGTTAGGGAATATAGAAGAGATGGAAGAGGAACGACGATTAGCTTATGTCGGGATAACCCGAGCGGAAAAAAGATTGTATATGACAAGTGCGAAAAACCGGATGCTATACGGTACTGTTAATACGAACGATGTGAGTCGATTTGTTATAGATATTCCCGATTTTTTAAAGGAGGAAAAAGGAAATGTAGCCGAATCTCTTTTCCCTTCGTTATCTAGAACAATAAATTCTAATAAACCTAGTAGTCAAAAAGAAAAACCGAAACGACGCAGAAGCAAACGGGTTTCGACAGGAGCGGAAAAGGAAGATTGGCAAGTAGGCGATCAAGTATCCCATAAAAAATGGGGAAAAGGTACAGTCGTTAGTACAGAAGGGTCCGGCGACAAATTAGAGTTAACTGTTGCCTTTCCAGCGCCAACTGGAATAAAAAAATTACTCGCAAAGCTCGCACCAATTACAAAACATAATTAAAGTAAGCGAAAGAGTTAAGTAGGTGAAATGATGAATAAAGCAGAAGCGAAAAAAAGAATTGAACAATTGGTAGAACAATTGACCCGCTATGATCGGGCATATTTTGTCGATGATGAACCGCTCGTATCTGATGCGATATATGATCAGCTATTTCACGAATTGCTTAATTTAGAAACGCAATATCCCGACTTAACTTTATCTCATTCTCCAACAAAAAGAGTCGGATCAGAACCAATTGAAGCCTTTGACAAAGTAGAACATGAAGTTGCAATGCTAAGTTTAAGCAATGCTTTTAGCGAACAAGAATTGCGGGATTTCGACCGTCGTGTAAAATCGTTATTAGACTCATCTGTTGAATATGTTTGTGAATTAAAAATCGACGGACTAGCCGTTTCCTTACTTTATGAGGATGGGCATTTTATTCGTGGTGCAACACGAGGTGACGGGACGGTCGGTGAAGATATAACAAGTAATTTAAAAACGATTCGTAGCATACCTTTAACAATCGATGCCCCTGGTCGATTAGAGGTGCGCGGGGAAGCCTTTATGCCAAAAGAAGCTTTCGAACGTTTAAATGAAGCCCGAGCACAAAAAGGAGAAAGCTTATTTGCCAATCCACGAAATGCAGCAGCTGGTTCTTTACGTCAACTCGATCCAAAAATTGCAGCTTCTCGTCAATTAGATTTATTTATTTTTGGTTATGGTACTTGGCCGGAAGAAACAATTCAACAACATAGTGAACGATTAGCTTATTTGAAAGAGCTTGGTTTAAAAGTTAACCCACACTGGAAACGATGCACTTCTATTGATGAAGTTATCGACTATGTCGAAGAATGGACAGAAAAGCGCAATAGCCTACCTTATGAAATTGATGGAATTGTTATAAAGGTAAATGAAATTAATAAACAAGAACAGCTTGGATTTACAGCTCGGACTCCTCGTTGGGCAACAGCGTATAAATTTCCGGCAATCGAAGCGGTAACAACCTTGTACGATGTTGAATTAAGTGTCGGACGGACGGGTGTCGTAACTCCCACTGCTTTACTCGAACCGGTATTCGTTGATGGATCGACCGTTAGTCGAGCGACCTTGCATAACCAAGATCAAATCAAAGCGCTAGATATCCATTTAGGAGACCGGGTTATTATTAAGAAAGCAGGAGACATCATTCCAAAAGTCGTTCGAGTATTAAAAGAAGAACGAAAAGAAGATGCAGTTCCTTATACGATGCCGGACAAATGTCCAGCTTGCCACAGTGAACTCGTCCATCTCGATGATGAAGTAGCTTTACGGTGTATTAATCCAAACTGTCCCGCCCAGGTAAAAGAAGGTTTAATCCATTTTGCCTCCCGTGATGCGATGAATATCGACGGCCTAGGAGAGAAAATAATTGAACAACTTTTCGAAGCGAAGTTAATTCAATCGATCCCAGATTTATATCGTTTACAAAAGGAACAGCTCCTACCGTTAGAAAGAATGGGAGAGAAGTCTGTAGAAAACTTATTAAAGGCAATCGAACAATCGAAGGCAAATTCGTTAGAAAAACTTTTATTCGGTCTTGGAATCCGTCACATCGGAGCAAAAGCGGCCGATATAATTGCAGCTCACTTTATTACGATGGAAAACATCCAAAAGGCGACTTTTGAGGACTTAGTTGCCATCGATGAAATTGGGGAAAAGATGGCTCAATCTGTCGTGCAATTTTTCGCCGAGCCAAAAGTAAATGACTTAATCGAAGCGTTAGCTACCCTGGGTTTAAATATGACATATAAAGATGTAGAGAAAGAAGATGTCACGAGTGCTTTAACAGAAGCTTTTCAAAATAAAACCGTCGTTTTAACCGGACGATTAGAACATTATACACGTAAGGAAGCGAAAGAATTAATCGAAGCAAACGGTGGAAAAGTGACTGGAAGTGTTAGTGGTAATACAGATTTACTAATCGCCGGTGAAAATGCTGGTTCGAAATATGAACAAGCTCAAAAATTACAAGTGCCGATTTGGGATGAAAAAACATTTATCTCAATCGTCGAAGGGGAAGACCGATGAAGCGGATCATATTGTTTTTCACAATCAGCATATTAATGTTCTTATCAGCCTGTGGCAATGTCATTAAAGATGATGTCATTGAACCGGAGGAAGAAGGGGAAACAGAGGTCTCGATCATCCCCTCGCATTCCTTAGAAGAGAACCAATATAAAATGTTACTCCCATATCGCCCGAGTGCAGCTCGCGGTGCGATTACAAACCAAGTAACTAACCGGGTCGACATTGATGAATTAGAAGAAGGTCTCAGACGTCATTCTGTCTCTGTTTTTTCACCGGATAAATATGTGTTTGAAGAAGGTCAATATTTATCTCAGGAAAAAATTTATGATTTAATCGATGATCTAAATCCGAAGTTAAAAGACTCATCGAGTAAAAAAGAGCACAAAAACAATCCACGTGTCTTTTCACATATTTTAGAGCAGAATTTTTTAGAGCGAAAAGGTGATCGAGTTGAATTAGTCGGTGTCTCGATCGGAATCTCTCTTAAATCGGTCTATCGTTACCAGACTGAAATCGGCGGTCCTTACTATTATGAAGATATACCGATGAAAGAAATGATTGAAGAAGGTGAACGGATCGCCCAAGCTGTTTTAGAAGAAATTCGGCAAATAGAAGGTTTAGAAAGTGTACCGATTATGTTTGCCCTTTTTAGAGAAGCAGAGCAATCTTCTCCAGTTCCAGGTAACTTTGTACAAAAAACCGTCGTAAAAGAAAATGAAGCAAAAATCGGTAAATGGGAGCGAATCAATGAAGAATATATTTTGTTCCCATCGAATGAAGCGAAAGATAAATATACAAACGATTATCAAAAGGTGAAAGCATTTAGTGAAAAAATTGACGATTACTTCCCGAACTATGTCGGAGTCGTTGGTACAGGCTTCTATATCGACGGTGATTTAATGAAACTTTCGATTGAAGTGCCGATTGAGTTTTTCGGTAAAGGGGAAGTCGTCGGCTTTACACAATATGCTTACGGCATCGTTCAGGAGATTTTCGATAAATATTATGATATAGAAGTAGTCGTTACATCGAGTGATGGGGCTGAAAGTTTAATTTTCCGGGATAGTGGTGAAGAAGAGCCGACTGTGCATATTTTCCACTAAAAAATGTATATATTAATTTATAAAACTAGGGGCAATCTTTCTTAAATTAATGGATGGACTGAACTACTCTATAATGTAGGAATTCAGTCCATTCTTTTTTATTTTAATTATCGCAATACTCCCCTCTCAGCTTAGTTACTATTACGTAATTTGATTTATGTGTTCTAGAATATTCGAAAAAATTGCTAACATCCTTCGCGTTAAAAACTACCTACCCTCCCTCTGCGCTAAGGTTTTTAAGAGTTCTGTTTATTGCTCTACTTTTTTGAAATACTACTGGATAAGATGATGTATTATCTTTATTTAACTCATTTGATAGATGGGTCTCCATTAAGTAGGATAAAACATTTCTGTACATGGACTTACTTATGGCTGGTGTTTATTGAGTAAGTTGGAATGTTTTTGTATGTAAGCTTACCCATGGGAGTGTTCCATTGAGTAAGTTG
>Ga0209487_1002190_pt1 | contig 16032 bp, 10 predicted proteins | sample Poulit2012_FD_187524 | JGI IMG/M metagenome (GOLD analysis project Ga0209487, IMG submission 187524) | Agricultural soil microbial communities from Georgia to study Nitrogen management - Poultry litter 2012 (SPAdes) (version 2) | ecosystem: Environmental > Terrestrial > Soil > Agricultural land...
AGCCAACAGGCCTCAGAATTTGTCCGCGCTGCGTCAGTTGATTCAGCGGTATCGGGAGCACTATAACCAGCGTCGGCCACATCAGGCGTTGCATCAATCCACCCCGGAAATGGCCTGGCAAATTCTCGAGCACACACCGGCTACCGAACCACTTCATCTGTCCGTGTTGCAGGCCAAAGCGGCTCACTATTTGCAACATCGCAGGCTCAAGCATAGTGCAGTAGATAAAGCGCACATGGTGGTTTCTAAAACAGGCCAGAGCATTGATGAAGGTCTTTTTACCGAGTCGGCAAACGTACTAGCGGCTGACCAGGTCCTCATCGAAATCAAAAAAGACCAGCGGAAAGTCTTTTATAAAGGCCAACATATCTCGGTTCCGTCATCATTGGCGGACCGACAATATGCCCGGATCGTCACCGATGACGAATTCGTGTTATTCGATCCTGACACAGGAGAGGTCGTGATGTCGTTCCCATTGCCGCTGACTGCCCTGTACAAGAGCGGAAAACTGATTGCCTCGTATTCCATCCGAGGCAGCTCCATGGTCAATGCCACAGTCACCTGGGAACGCAAAGCTGACCGCTATCGGCAAGAGTACAAGCAGCGACAACAACAAATGCCTGAGGTCTTCACCCAAGGTTGAGTAGAGACAACCCTTACCCTGCCACCAGCTACCTGTGGATGGCTGGTGGTAGTTGAGTACGAAGTCGTGAGATCGATTGTCGACGAAGTCACGAGATTCAGTGTCTACGATGTCGCGAGATTACACACTGGTTGCCCAGACACCTGGTTCTAAAAAGCCGTACTATTCAAACCCCAAGTGGATGATGCTTTATCTCCGCACCAGCCCAGCATGTATCCACCACGTCCCCAAGCAGTCACGTGACGATTGATCAATATTAGCAAGAGTTTGAGCAACTTTTCGTGTTTCGTTAGAGCTTGGGACGGCCTCGTCAAGCTCAGTAAACACGTTCAATAAGTTACAGCACCAAACAAAGGATAAAGCACAAAAGAGAATGCGGACGCGAGGGGTGTCCTTCTAAATCATCATAAGCCATTTCTCATATCGGATGGTCGAGACCAAACCTCGGACACATCACACAACAAACAGAACGCAGTACGCTTTAGTCGTTTGCAAGAGATTCTCCAACTGCACGTTCCGAGCCCGAATGGGTGTAAAAGTAGCTCCAACACGTGCGCCAGCTAAAACCAAATAAGGATGCGTGGCATACTTAAATTCCTATAAGGATCGGATCTTTACTACTTCATCGATTAAGATGCGCCACTGCCTGTCACCACGAACAATATGTAATTCAATTCTTCCGGCAGCCGTCACACGAGAATCTACTATTCCCAGAGGCATCGTTCCTTCAGCGCTAAAAAGACCCACAATGTGTGGCCGGGCTGCTGAGGATTCTACAACAATCCGATTTCCCGGAGTGAGTGTTCTCCATTTGGTACCTATCCAAGCATCAAGGGAGGACTCTTCAGCATGAACTCTAGATAGTTTTGTGCCCTGGCCCAGCCACGTCATCCAAAATCGCTTCTTTCCGATAGCGAGTCTGAACCCACGGTCTACCCTGCGTGTGCTGACTCCAGGCTCAATGTGCCAACGTTGGGAAATTCGGTAATTCTTGACGCCACCAGCGCGATCAGAAACAACCCAACAATCAGCTTCTGTGACATAAGTCACTCGACGCTTCATGGAGTGACTGCCATATCCATGATCCAATAGCGTGAAGTCATGAAACTGTGGCGTGATTTTACTGTCCACTAACTCGACGTCAGCGTTTGGATTATGTTTCACGTTGATCACATCGGCAACGTTATGCGCAGCGCGTGACACTAAGTAACGATTTTCCGGAGCAGCCGCCCGATAGCTATGAAACCCTGAGTCTATAAGCCAGCGTTGACCATCTGCATAGATATGAACGCTACCCCGATCACGGTGAGAGTGGGAACGAAGCTCTTTCCCATGACGGATCAAAGTATGTGATTCAAGAGCAAGCGGCCGAGACTCTCCCCAGCCACTGCGAGATACAATGTATCCACGATCAAGAATCATCGTAGTTTCTTTTGGAGACCGGCCATTTTTGCCTGCTGTTGCAACATAATCAGTTTCTGGTGAATGCCCTGATGCGATTTTGCCTCGTGCTGCGTCACCTATTTGGGGCAACTGTCCATTGGGCATAGCGAAATGTGCAAGAACATTCGAGGCTTTATCTAGTAGCTTTGTGACATGCTTCGGGGGAACTATTCCTTCGGCTTGTACTCGTGCCCACGCTTGCCTCCACCATATTATGTTCATTTGCTGATACGAAACGGACCCCTCGTCGTTAGTCCCTTGAGAGTCAAATGTTGTCTCAAATTGAGCTGTCATGCGGGATATAGCGGTCTTAACGGCAGCACTATCTCTAAGCACAGCACCAACCACCAATAAGCCAGCATGTTGATGCAAACCATGATTCTTCCCGACAATGTTCGATTCATCTAAGAGCCAATCACGGTGATACTCCAGACTCATAACAAACCATTGCGCGTCGGCAGGAACCAGAGGCGCGCCCAGACTAAGCTGTATCGCCCGATTTCCATCAGCCATGTCTTTCCACGCGTACGGAGAGGAACTGACGCTGGCTGGAATATTTCGTTCCACCCAAGAGCGAACCACTCTATTCCATTCGAACCTAGCCCTTTTGTCCCCGTTGATTGCCGCCCACCGCAACGGATTTAGCCATCTTAAAGTATGATGCTGAAACTGCCAATTTTTATCGGTAAAGGGATCAGCAGTCCAATCGGTGGGGTCACCTGTCCAAGCCGGATGCGGAGGCAAAATAAGTTGGCCGTTCCAGTAAACCTCAAGAACTTGGGAGAGATTTTTAGGCTTGGCATAACTGTGTAAAGACCCGAACGCATGACGTTCCGCTACACCTAAATCCAAATCTTCCACAGTGAGAACATCATAGTTATCTATCGTCATACGGACATCCTACCTTTAGACAACTTTGTAAGGTAACCACCCTGTGTGGAGAGATAACAATCAATGTTTCGCTGATCTGGGCCGCCCCCGTGTTTAGGTCCGGGCGGTATGTGAGTCATTTTTATTGATTCTATGGGTGCAGGTTTGAGCGTAGTCGACTGGGGCAATGTATCCAAGCGATGAATGCCTCCGGTCATGGTTGTATTCATATTTCCAGTCGCCGATAATGACTTGTGCATGCAACAACGAGTAGAAACTATTGATATTCAGACACTCATCACGCAATCTGGCATTGAACGATTCGACGTAGCCATTGTGCCAGGGTTGGCCTGGCGGGATGTATGACAACGCTGTCCGGTTAGCAGCCCAGGTCATCACCGCCTTGGAGATGAACTCGAGCCCGTTGTCACTGCGCAACACCGCAGGTGCGCCACGTTGGATGATCAATGTTTCCAGATGTTCGATGAATCGGTCGGCGGTAATGGACCGTTCGACCAGCCCGCCGATGCATTCGCGGGTGTGTTCATCCACGATCGAACAAATCTTGAGTACTTTGCCTGACTCACAGACATCGAACTGGAAATCGACGGCCCACACCACATTGGGGGCATCCGCTGCCGGTGCATCGGTCGTGGAGCTGCCGACCCGTTTGCGTCGACGTCGCTGCGGCACTCGGAGTCCCTCCTCACGCCACAAACGCTGAATCTTCTTGTGATTGACGGGCCAACCTTCGGCCCGGGCATCATGATATGCCCGCCGATATCCCCATCGCGGGTGATCTTTGGCGTATTGGCACAACCAGGCACGTAACGGCTGATCAGGATCAGCCACGGTGTCGTGGTTGAGCGGTCTGCGCCATGCAGATCGGGAGAGCCCAGCCAGACGGCATGCCATACGCTCACTGATCGCAAAACAGCGCAACAGGTGAGCAATGGCAGCGCGTCGTCTGCCTGGGCCTAGAAGTTTCCCTCTGCAAGCTCTTTCAACGCAGCCTTCTCCAGTTCAGCTTCAGCCAGCAACCGTTTCAGCGTGGCGTTTTGCTTCTCAAGTTCCTTCAGCCGCTTGGCATCATCTGCCTTCATACCACCGTATTGATTGCGCCACCGATAATACGTTTGCTCAGCGACCTCCAATTCGCGGCATACGTCAGCTACGGTTTTGCCTTCTGCGAGCAAGCGATCTGCTTGGCCAAGTTTCCGAACAATTTGTTCCGGTGTATGGCGCTTTCGTTGAGTACTCATTGTGTGATCCATTCTTCCTGAAAACCTCAGGTTTATGGACTCACATAAAGCATGGACCTAAAAAATGGGGTCAGGCCAATCTTTTTCACAGTAATCGAGAATGTCCATACAGAGTCCCATTGTATTTTGCTTCTACTTAGGGGGCACTTTGATAATAAGAAATTCAAAACCCGGTCGCGAGGAAGTGCATACTTTGATTCGCCAAAGGAACCGCAAGGGGCATTGGTAATTCTGAGCGTAACAGTGAACACCCACGTATGACAGCAGGTGCGCCTGGTGTCGTATTACTTGCTTTCCGAATGCGCCACGCAGCTGGAGCTTATAGTCTTGGATCAAGAACAGTGACTCAGGCTGTTCCTTGTTGGTGATAAAGCACCACCACCGACGCGTTATCGAATTGCCTGATCCGACCAGTCCTATTCACGCTCCCCAAAAGACCACGATGCTTCAACATCACAAACGTACCGAAGTATAACCGAACACAGTGTCTAGGCAAGTCGGTTACTTTTGTCGCACGATCTTATAAGATGGCAGCATTCTAGAGCTCTATTTCTCTATCCCTGTATAAGTGAAGCAAGAAGAACTTGATGTAGCGGTACTGAATTTCGAGCATGCCCCCAAGACTCTCCACGGCGCAGCATATTAGCCAGGCTACGGGCTTCTCCTCGAATATCGCCTGCTAACGCATCACTGGAAAGTGTTTGATCTGCGTCATGGAAAGCTTCAAGCAGATCCGGCCAACTACTCCTTGAGGCAACCGTATTTACGGGTCTCCCGTATATTTTGCCCACTCGCAAATTGATTTCAAACGGTCGAAGTAGTTGATCAAGAATAGTCTTACTTGGAGATTTCTCGAGAGTTTCAAAAGGCATCATCATCAGATGAGGAGCCGTCGCTCCAATTATGTCAAACAAGATCTGGCCTCGTTCTCGAGCTTCACTTCCGCTGAATTCCATCGCCTCTTCCAGAAGGTGGCTAGACAATGGTTGCATCCTCACTTGATTCAGAGAATGCAGCCCACTATGAAGCCGATCTCGGAATTCCTTGTAATGTGCCACCAAAGGATCGAAATCTGGATATTCTTTAGCCAATATTGACTCAGTTTCTTTCATCGCACTGTTCAACTCGGCGCGTGTCTTTTGAGAACGCATATTCGGATGGGTCTTGATCGGGTTCTCTAAGGTCTCATAACCATAGAAACCACGATGTCCTTCACCTCCATGACCTCCGATTTTGAAGACTCCGTTACGTCGGCTAGCTGGAGGGAACACGATAGGGCCGTAACTACCTAAAGCAAATTGATACCATCTTTGGTAGGGTGCCAGTTTTACCTGCGGCTGCCCCATGGTAGGGAGGGGACGGTTGAACCTTAGTCCGAACTGTTCGCTAATTTGCTCAGCACATTGCAAATCGAGCGAATGATTCTTTGATGAAATTACCGTCAGCCGTTCGTTTATTTCACTCTTTTGCATCTGCTTGGCTCCCAATACTAGAGCCAAAGTCGTCCGCGAGTCACGACCCCCGGTTAATTCGACTTCCAATTGGCTACTCTCGTCCTCAACAACTGTCAGCAATCTAGAGAGCCATATTTGAACAAAGTCACGCACCCCGTCTTCATACGCGAGGTGATTCTCCTGGTGTTTTGCGGTAACGGCAGACTGCCATACTAAGCCCCCACTGATACTGGCGGTTAACTCCGCTTGGCGAGGCAATAGACTAATCTCTTGAACCGCTGTTTGAAAAGTTGCCAACTGTTGCCAAAAAGTCGGCGCGGGAAGCCACATATCGAGTTGGGCCTCATTCGGCGTCACGCGCCAGCCTTGTGCTCGAACAACATGTACTAATTCGGAAAACGAATTAGAAAATGCCCAATCCAACCCATTCCGATAGATATAGATTTTACAATACCCCTTGAAATCTGCCCCCACCTTCCACTGCTCATTCTCATAGATAGCGGACATGTAGCAACCGTCCTGGCGCCCGGGAAATTGCTCTGAAGGTCGAGATAGTGTCCACTCATCAAAACCGACCTGGCCGATAACAATATCTGCGTCAACATACGCATAACCACTAAAACGGCTACGCTTTTCAAAGCCGGTAGAGGTGACTGTAATAGGTTCCAAGTCCGAGAACAAGAATACTCCTGGGAGGTAATAGTTAGCTGTTTACGCGTATCCGCAAAATATAACGGGAAAGCACGAACGATGACAGAAAGAAGATAAAACTAAAATGGTGCATTCTACACATTTACGGTCATCGTGATGTATTTGTGCAATAGTCTATCGCAAGCTAATAGCAGTACCTTGATGGCGACAACGGCGTCAAGCGCGATTTTGACCTAATGAAATGCTTTTCGGGTGTCTCGATTCCCCCCCCCATACTCGGACAATTGTTAACATTCGAACCAAAGATGCTAAGCAGACCTACACAAGCTCGACACCTAGCTACCAGGCTAATGCCGTTCGATAGCTGGCACCTTTAAACTGAAGATGACTAGACGGATGAATGCTTGTGCTGCCGAGGTCGGTGTAAAAATGAGTCCCAGCTGTATCAAGGGACAAGGGGAAGAAAACGTCTAGGGCAGAAGCGACTTTTGACGCTATTGGGCCAGCCGGAATCGTTTCTCTATCTATATGATCCGTTACGATCCGCTGCTGTTTTATAAGTATCTCTCGGTACTCTGGAGACACCATTTCGACTATCTGCTCGAACCCGAAACGAATGAAGTCTCGATTTTTCTGAGAGATCGACGCTTCCCAATCTTCGTGTCTCGCCCCAGGCTCCCAAAGAGGACGGAAACCACTTGACACAGCTGCTTTTCCGCGTTTGTCATAGTCTGATTCCCATCCATTCCGATCCAAAAATCGGTATGGAGGCTGATTAGTACCTCTAAGTTCCGCGTCTGTAAGCGGATTTTCGAAAGGGACCGCGCGTAACTGAGAATCAACACGGTCGAGGATGTCTATAACAAGCCGACCCGAGTCTTTATCTTCGTAGTTCAAGAGTTCCATGGCGCGAAGTAGATGTGGAGTAGTAAGTGACTGCATCAACATATCGTTCGCTGACGCTGATTTTCTTGCATGCCCAAAATGTCCTCGGTTTCTTGTATGACGGTAATATGTGTCTACGATTTCCCGAACGTTCACACCATCACACAAGCTGAGATTTCGACTTATGAACTCTTTTGCAATTACCTCGGATTCTTCGGACATAATGGATCCGCGAAGATAATGGTTTACAGACCATGTAATGATGTCTTCCGGCCCACCTTCGCTGACAAATTTGTTGTAACGAGACTGCGCATTTCTCGCGCCTCCGGAACCACGGAGAATTTCTCCCCCACCACCTCTCAGAGTCACGGCTGGTCTAGTGTTAAAGGAGATTGAGCTGACTGGATTGAATGTAAACGCAAAGTTCGAATTAAAGCTCTGGTGGTAAGCTAAAGACTCTTCGTAGGAGACAGATATCTTCTCTCTGGCAAGGGGACTCATCCAAGAAAGGTTATAGCGATGCCTGAGTTCGTTAGCAATCTCAATATCGGCAGTAAAAACCTTCTTCTGATAAGGAGATTTCCTTTCGCGAGGATCAATAGTCCAAAGCCCGAATTCTTTGGCCATCCCAGTAGTCAATAGAATCGCGAAGACAGATCTTGAATCAGCTCCCCCTGTTAGAGTTATCGCCGGGGTTGCCCCGGGGTGAGCTGTCATAAGTCGCTTCATACTTCGTGAAGCTATTTCGATGCCTTGGTCTAAGGCTGAATCATAATCTTGGATTATGTTTGCCCCTGAAAGTTTCTCTCTTTCGAGGAGAATAACGCTGTTACTGCTTACGTAGAGTGCTTTATTATGTGGGAGAATTCGGATTTCATTTGACATGGTCTCAGTGGAAACCAAATTTCTGAACGTTGGCGACTTGCCACCAAGTAGCGTCAAATAATTTTCAAGGTTGAGAGTGAGTTTCCCACCTAGGTTCATCACCCCCTGTACCGCACCACTGAATGTGTCTGAGACAACGGCAGCACGGCCAGGTAACAGTGAGAAAAATATCGGAGCGAAACCTGATGTGTCTCCGAAAACTAGAAACTGGTTCTTCTCTCCAGTCTTGTTACTTGCAATGGCGGTCCACTCTCCAGGACTGTCGATAATTTCGGCTACAGTGCACGGGGCCGGAAGCTCTGCTGAGTGAGACAGTGACCAATACCGGGTCGGGTCCGATAGAATTCCTGAGACACTTCTGACCCGCATATCGGTCGTCAATCCGTCGGGCACGCCTTCATCGATCATCAATGAGCCAGTATCTATCGCCGTATAGGAAATCTCAGGCAAAAGTTCCTTCAAAGTACAACCTCATCTAAAATGTATAATATTTAAAACTACTTCTAGTAACCTTTTAATTTGTCTATTCTGACATCCGACTAGACAACGCTATCTGAAATTTTACGCAGGCCTTGAACCGAAGACATGCCGCCTCAAAGGTTGAAAAATCCTCTTGTTTTCTTTCGAAGATGAAATTGCTTCACAGTCCATCAGAATGGACAACTATTGACAGCGACGACAACTGCCGCGCGAACTAAAGTCTAACGAAACTCTCTCGGAATTGACCAGAGTCTATATACATATCAGATATGGACAGTAAAAGATCTATTACAAATCTGATTTAGTTGCCGTTCTTTAGGAATTCAAATAACAGCACGAAACTGGCCTAATTTATTGGGCATAAACGGATTTTCACCGGATGCGACCCCCGAGTGAGCTATAAATGTCGCCGATGCGTTCTGAGAGCTTATTCCAGTCACGCTCCTGTACGACCCAACGGCGTCCATTCCCCGCCAAACGGTGTCGCAGCGAATCATCATCAAGAAGACGACGAAGACCAGCGGTTAGCGAGTTAGCATCACCTTTCTCAAATAGAATCCCATTAGACCCGTCAGAAATTATTTCTGCTAATGCCGCAACATTTGACGCGATAATAGCTTTGCCCATAGCCATAGCTTCAAAAGGCTTCAACGGAGAAACCATTTCGCATACTGGAAGAGGTAACCGCGGAAACGGGCAGATATCAATAATCGAGTAGTAGTCTTCCACTTCATGATGCGGTACCCGCCCTGTGAATATCACAGTGTCTGAAAGATTTTCACTTTCCACCCGCTCACGAAATTGTGCCAATTCCGCGCCGTCACCAACAAGCAAGAACGCCACATCGTCACGTTCTTGCTTCAGTTTTTGCGCGGCAGTAATGAGCAGGTCCAGACCTTCATAATCGAGAATAGAGCCGACATAACCTACGACGGTTTTGTCTTGCAAACCGTGTCTAACAGCAAGTTCATGGTTTTTTTCGCGTGGAGAAAACCGTGAGGCTTCGACACCATTCGGAACGACGGAAATTTTCTGTCCATCTACACCTCGAGCTATCAGTTCTTCACGAAGGGCATTAGTGATCGTGATGACTCGGTCAGCGTTCGCAGCTGCGTCTGCTTCCATACGTGCCATATAACGATACATACCGCCACCCATCCAGCTAGGATCTCGCGAGCCCCGTGTCACTTCCCACAGCCCACGGACTTCATAGATACTCGGTATGCCCAGGCGACGGGCCGTTGTTACAGCCGCGAGGCCGTTCCAATGGTTAGAAGCCGCATGAAGGACGAACGGCTGGTGATCTACAGCTAATTTTTGGAGCGCTTTCGAATACCGTGCAATGTACCCTTGGATTGGGCTTTTCATTTCCAGCCCCTCAGTTGTACTCAGCCGATGGTATGGAACATCATCTACCGTGACCGTTCGCTCAACGGGGCCCAGCGATTCCATTTTTGGCATGTCGTAGGGATAGCCAAGTCGCGTAACACCTTGGACATCCCAGCCGTGACCGCGAATACCTCGGAGAAGACCATGGGTCCTCGTTGCATAGCCCGCCGAGTGATGTGGCAAAGAGTTGTGCAATAGATAGAATATTCGCTGCTGATCTGGCGTGTACTTGGGTTCAGGAGATTTCTTCGGGAATGGGAAGCCCTTAGTTGCCAATTGGTAATGCGACATATATCGGTCGGTTTTGGCAACTTTTTTCAGTTGCTGACGCGACCACTCGTCATCGGGATCGAGTTTTCGATAGTACTTTAGAAGAGCCCGCGCATCTTGATTCTGTTTCAGCCGCAGTTCTTTTCGGATTGCTAACCGCATTGCTCGTTTAGGTTGCGCGTGGAGGGCCGTTTTACTTAGCAATGAGAAAGCTAAGTCATACTCGCCACGCATGAGTACGATGATGATTTTCGCTTCTATTGTCTCCAGAGAATCTGTAGCAACGGTCGATGCCCAGTCATCGCTCGGTTCAACAGCTAAATATCCGATCCGTTTAGCGACAGCATTCTCGCTATATCGCAACAACCGAATCTTTTGGTCCACGACTTCGACGGCCGACATACTTGGCAGTATAAGAGCTGCTGCGTCTGCATCAAAATCAGCGCCGTAAGGAAGTAGTCTGGCAAGGATGGTGATTGCCTCGGTGGTCGTCCCTTTGGCCGCCGGCATTAAGCGGTTTGTTTCCAAGAACATTTCCAAGGCGTCTAAATGAGTTGGATCAAGTTCAACTGCGTCGTGGAAAGCTTCTCGAGCGGCCCACGTATTGCCCTGAACAAAAGCCCAGCTTCCATACAAGTATTGCAATCTAGCGTTCGGACCGTAGGCTAAACGCGCCTGGCGCAAGACATTGAAAGCGCTGATCCGATGGCCTGCCTCCCATAGCTCTGTAGCTTGTTCTACTGCAACCGCCTGATTTTTCTCAATTTCCAGAAGGTCGATTGCAGGATTTTTAGAGTCCTGTTTCTCGCCTGTTCGATTAAGACCAACTAAGCCTAGTAGTCGTGAAACGCGGGGACGTTCGACACTCATATTACTTTCCACCCATAACTACTCTAGAAACCATTCACACATATAACTGTTTTTGTGACTACGAACAACATACATCCCAAAGCACGAAGGACGCCTGCGAACACCTTTTCTGTCACATACCAGACGAAGCACACCCGCACTAACGTGGAGTTAGACCTCCACATGACGGTCGTTCCGACCGAAACTTTCGACCACAGAATTCGCGTATAACTCAAGTTGGTCCACGCTCCACGTGTGACCATGAGTGCCACGAATTTGCATAAAATTAAACCGGTCGCCCGCGAATATACGTGCCCCCGACTGCTCTGCAGACGTGAGGAATCTCGAATCTTCTCCTCGACTCATCGGGAGAAAAGGGTTCCTTGTGAAAACTTCTCGACGTCCAACGAACGTTGCACCGGTAATGAAATCGGTAAACATATTTTCTTTCCCAGGGTTGCGAAGGGTGATCATGTCGTCGTCCGCGGAGTACATGTACGTGGCAAACTTGCCGACCAGGTCCGCGTTTGAGAACTTCATGGCGTTGATGCTGTCATGCAGGTAGTACCCACCGTAAAAATCGTCGTCGTCGAAATTCGCGATCACGTCCCCTGCCGAAGCCGCAATGAGTTTGTTCAGACATAGACCTAAGGGATCTGACTGAGGGCTGCTCAATAACGTAAAGTTCTCGATCCCTTGGTCTGCGGCGTAATCCCGCAGTTCCTTCTCTCGTTCTTCGAAACCATGGGTGAGAAGAACGAGCTCAGGGGCAATATCCTTTTGTGCACTAACAGAATCAATAGCGTGCCTGACAAAGTCGGGCCGATTCGTAGAAACAATCGCACTTACTGATGGAGCAGATAAGAACGGTGACTTGACCTCGAGTCCAACAGAGTCAAGTACCTTTGCAGCGCGATGAGCATACGTATGATTGTTCCAAATTTTTCGCTGCGCAGTGTGGACCATCCGGTCGCGTGCTTGTGGAGAGTTCAGGACGGAGCGCAGAACATGCTGGGCGGTTCTGTCATCTCTGACTATCGGCACTTGCTCTGCGCCAAAGAACTCAGGGATTGCAGCGCTCTCCCCCGACACGACCGGTGTACCTGATGCAAGAATCTCAAAAACTCTGCGAGCACACATTGATGGGCTCTCAGTCACGGAGTTCACGTTCAAAAAGACCTTGTAATTCCGGTACGCCGCAAGCATCTTTTCGTATGGCAATGCACCGATGACGTGTTTATCGAATGGCTCTGGGAATTGGTAGTTCTCATTGCCACCATGGTGCCGGGAAAAAATATCGAATTTATATTTTCCACGTTTCACGACAGAGACAGCTGCACCGAAGAGCAGGTCCATCTGTTCTCTGCGTTCAGGGAACTTATGCTTGAAGTACATGCCGGCAAAGGCCATATCTTCGGACTGGTTGAGGCCACGGATACGGATCGGATTATGCACGGATGGCTGTGCAGCGAAGCTGAGCGAATCGATGCGGTCATGCCCGAGAATTTCTTTGTACTGCGGGATGAGCGTTGAGTCTGTGGTGAAGACGTTGTCAAAAAGTTTTGCGGACTCGATGAAGTCTTCGAAGTGTGATGGGTCTTCTTTATTCCAGAACACCGTGGGGATGGAGTGTTCTTTGCAGTACGTGACCAACTCGACGATGTCTTTGCGCGGTGCTTGTGAACCGGTGAGCTGGTATTGCCATGCGCCGTCGTTGCCTGCCCAGGCTGATTCAACAAACAGCATGTCGATCGGGTCCTGGCGGAGTTCTTCACGCCAGCCCTTGGGCGTGACAACGACTGTTTCAAATTCTGGGGTCCACGCTCGCATGGAGAACTCATCCAGAATGACTCCGACTTTGAGGCCAGGGAATGACTTGGGACGATCTACCGGCAAGACTTCCGGGTATTCATGGCTGTTGACCATGTCGTCACCGTTTTTGAGACGTACGCCGGGCAAAGCGCTGTAGTCATATCGACTCCGACGCCTCCATTTCTGGAATTGTCGAAGCCCTCCTTTGCGTAGGTGCCATAGACCTTTTCGTAGGCGGCTAACATGCCGAAACATCGAGGGTATAGACCTTTCCAGGGGCGTGAGTTTCTCAAGAGTGCCAACGGTCAGGAGTTTTAAAACATTTCTGACTGCACGCCGTCATCATGTTCAAGCATGTACATCAAAACGTTCGAACCGCGATCCGCTGAACCTCCATAGTAATGCTTGAAGAGTTTGGTAATGGAGTTGAGTTAGCACGTTACGTCAGTAGTTTCAGGGCGGCACGACTAGGAGTTTCGTTTTCTTAGTAAACTTTCAGCTGGTAGTTAGGGCGTCTTGCGAACCGTATATAGTTGTTTTCATGACTGAACACACCACGGAAGTCCCAGCATCAGAAGATTGGGCCCCCGCCAAAAAGAGTAAGAAGGTTCTCTTTTGGGTACTGGGATCATTCTTGGTCGTCCTTCTGATTGCCGGTGGCATTGTTTGGGCAGCCCTGTCTAAACTTGGCGGCTTCGAGAAAATCGATAACGCCTTCCCCGAGGATGGGCTCCGGCCGGAAGTGTCTGTACCGGCAGATGGTGAAGATGATCCGGCACTCAATATCTTGATCCTTGGATCAGACTCGCGTGCTGATACGTCCACGCCGATTCTTGATGACCTTGGCAGCCGCTCCGACACGATTATGGTGGCCCATATTCCTTCGGATCGCAGTGGTGTGCAGATCATGTCCATTATGCGTGACTCTTGGGTTGAGATCCCAGGGCACGGTCACGCCAAGATTAACGCTGCTATGGCCTACGGCGGCGTGCCGCTCATTGTGCAGACCGTGGAAGGGCTCATTGACCAGCGTATCGACCATATTGCGGTTGCAGACTTCAATGGCTTTAAAAACCTCACCGAAGCTGTGGGCGGAGTTGATGTAAATAACCCGCGCGACTTCACCGTTGGTGACACGCATTTTGCGCAAGGAAACATCACCCTTGACGGAGATGAAGCACTGCAATTCGTTCGCGAGCGGTACGCATTCTCGGATGGCGACTATACTCGCGCTGCCAACCAGCAGTTGTTCCTAAAGTCCTTCGCTGGTGAAGTGCTTTCTCGCGATACTCTGACAAGCCCCAGCAAGATGAATGAGCTGCTTGACGCTACAACACCATATGTTGCTCTTGATGGTGACTTTGGTGCTTCTAAAATGTTGGGCTTGGGAACATCTATGTCTTCGGTCCGCTCCAGCGATATCACCTCGTTCACCTTGCCGACCAACGGCACCGGTACAGAGGGCGGCGGCCAGTCTGTGGTCTATGTTGATTGGGATGAACTAGAGAACGTGCAAGAACGCTTCAAGAATGATGATCTAGCTGATTACCAGCCTGATCCGTACTAAGCCCCGACAGTGTGTCTCATCGGACACGCCACTTTCACGCTCTACGATGCCTACTAGGTTCTGCTCCGCATACGATATTTGACCGTTTGTCCTGACTAAATTCAGCGCATTATGCATTCGGCAAGATTAGTTAGTTGTGCTGCAGTGCAGGTCTTTCCTTTGCGGGAAACCCCATCGGCCGCCCTTTCTTTCTAGCCTCGCGGATTATTCTTCCAAGATGACTAGAAATTTCGACGCTAGATCTGACCATGCACTAGCAAGAATGCCCTGCTGCTGGCCAATGGTTGAGGCAGCGTGTTCTATATCATTCGAATCCTCAGTGTTAAAACTCGTATGTTCATGAAAATTGATTGTGGGGCCCGGGCCACCATAAAACTCCCAATAATAGCCGAGGTACGGTACACGGGTTCGTTCATTCAAGTATGTAATTATGTGGATTACATCTAGATCTTTCTTGCCGGAAGCAATCCTTGTCATCCACGAATAATGCTGCCGATATTGCCATCTGCGCCAGGCTTTGACAAAGGCGAGCTCTATGGCGATTTTGTCAGCAGGGAGCTGGCTGACACCATTCATCATCAAGCCAAGTGCTACACCACCTGAAATATGTTTGTATTGGTCCTTCTTCGTCAACTTAATCATGGATCGAACTATAACTGGGGTAGTTGAATTGAACCCCGACTGTTGCTAATCAACGTTTTCCCGCCCCTCTTCCTTCTTCGCCGCTACCTAATATTGACTGCCGTAGAAACCCCGGAAGCTGTTCCTTCTTATTCCGGGAGCAAGTACAGTTTGAAGTCCAGGCCGGTTATATTTCCGATGGAAGAAGGGCTGTGGACATGACTGAAAACGATCCAGAATTCTACGATAACGATGATCAGCTTGATCTCGAAGAACCGTTAGATGGCCGCGATGGTCAACCAGTCACCGAAGGTTCATCCGATGATCCACATACGTTAGACAGCAACGATCCGCTACGTGATACCGATGCGATCCTCACCGAAACAACTGATCCCAGTACGATGACCGGCGAAGCGGTTGAAGCCACTGAGGACGAAGAACTGGATGAGGAATATATCCTCGATGATGAGGAAATGGAAGAGTTCGAACTTGACGAAGAGTTTCTAGATACCGAATTCGAAGACGAATAGTTCTAAGTATTTCGCTTGATACGACAAGAGCCTGATCCGCGAGGCAGCGGTATCAGGCTCTTGGTTTGTTTCGATGAGTATTAGTTCTGTTTGAGGAAAGGTTCCGAGGCTTTATCGAGTTGCCCAACGTGCTCATCGGAGAGTTGAACCTTGGGTGCAGCAATGAGCGCGTCTAGTTGGTCAACAACTCGTGCCGAGGCGATCGGTGCGGTGACACCTTTGGCCAGTAGCCAGGCTAATGAAACCGTTGCTGGTTCGGCCCCGACTTCGTTGGCTACTTTGACCAGGGTCTCCACCAGATTTAGACCGTCGTCGTTGGCATATTTGGACAACTGACCGGCACGATCCACACCTTCGAAGTCTTCCAGCTTGCGGTATTTACCGGTGAGCAATCCTGCGGCCAGTGAGAAGTAGGGGAACA
>Ga0209487_1002191_pt1 | contig 16022 bp, 13 predicted proteins | sample Poulit2012_FD_187524 | JGI IMG/M metagenome (GOLD analysis project Ga0209487, IMG submission 187524) | Agricultural soil microbial communities from Georgia to study Nitrogen management - Poultry litter 2012 (SPAdes) (version 2) | ecosystem: Environmental > Terrestrial > Soil > Agricultural land...
TCGGTGGTCTCGTCCGGTGCCTCGCCGCACGCGGCGAGCGTCAGCGCGGCGACGGCCGCCAAGGCGGTCGCGTAGATGCTCTTCTTCACGCTTGTCTCCTGGGTCATGGTCTGGCCGGGCCTCACGGGGGCTCTGGTGCCCCTCCCGCGGGGGTCGTGCCGGCTGGGTAGGGCCGAGAATAGTCCCGCGCACCCCTATCCCGGCCGCATCGTGAGATTTTTCCGGGATCCGTTACGGAAACGTTGCAGGCCGGCGTGCCGCACCGGCGGGGCTACCGGGTGCGGACCGGAGCGCCGCCGTGGCCGCTGGGGCGCGGCGGCGTGGGCCGCTGCGGCTGGTACCCGGCCACCTGCGCGGAACGGGCCAGCACCCGCACCCCGACCCCGATCGCCCGTTCGTCGACCACCAGGTCGCCCTGGTGCAGGTCGTGCGACGGTCCGCCCGGGATCCGGGTGCCCAGGCGCACCATGGCGCCGGGGACCCGGGTGAGGTACCAGGCAAAGTCCTCCCCGCCCAGAGACTGCTCGGTGAGCACGACGGCGTCGGGCGCGATGACCTCCCGGGTGGCGCCGTCGAGCATCCGGACGCAGTCCTCGTCGTTGACCACCGGGGGCATCCCGCGCTGGTGCTTGAGCTCGACGTCCACGCCCAGGGGGCGCAGCAGGTCGTGGACGACGTCGTCCACCAGAGCGCCGGCACGCTTCCAGGTGTCCACGTCCAGCGAGCGCAGGGTGCCGGTGACGGTCCCGGTCGCGGGGATGGTGTTGGGGGCCTTGCCGGCGTTGACCGCGCCCCACGTGAGGTTGGCGCCGGCGCGCGGGTCCAGCCGGCGGTCGAGCACGGCCGGCAGCTGGGTGATGATGTGCCCCAACGCGTAGACGACGTCACCGGTGAGGTAGGGGCGCGAGGTGTGGCCGCCGGTGGAGCGCAGCGTGATGGTGACGTTGTCCGAGGCCGCGGTGATCGGTCCGATCCGCGACCCGATCTTGCCGACCTCGATCTTGGGCGCGCAGTGCAGCGCGTAGATCTGCTCCACCCCGTCCATCACGCCCTCGTCGAGCATCGCCTTGGCACCGGAGGGCTGGACCTCCTCGGCCGGCTGCAGGATCAGGCGCACCCCCACCCGCAGCTGCCCCTCTTCGTAGAGCCGGGCCAGCACCAGCCCGGCGCCGAGCACCGCGGTGGCGTGCACGTCGTGCCCGCAGGCGTGGGAGACCCCCTGCCGGCGCGAGGCGAACGGCAGCCCGGTGGTCTCGGGCACCGGGAGGGCGTCGATGTCCCCGCGCAGCGCGATCCGGCGCCGGCCCTCGGCGCGAGGGTCGGGGCCGATGTCGCAGACCAGCCCGCTGCCGGTGGTCCGGCGAGGTGACAGTCCCGCGGCGGTGAGCCGGTCGTACAGGAGCGTCGTGGTGTCCTGCTCCATCCACCCGAGCTCGGGGTTGGCGTGGATCTGGCGCCGGATGCTGCGCAGTTCGTCCTCGAGCGAGGCGGTGAGCTCCACGATCCGGTCAGCGGGAGGTATCTCGTTCACCTTCCCGACCTTAACGCGCACCGCGCGGTGCCGAAGGTCACCGCAGGGCGTCAGGCACCTGGTCGACGACCGACTTGAGGTCCTGGGCCCGGTCCGTGGTCGTCACGAGGAGGGCATCGGGGGTGTCGACGACGACCGCGCCGGGCAGCCCGAGCACGGCGACGTGGCGGCCTCCTCGCGGCACGATGACGGCGCCGCTGCTGTCGCGGACGGTCGTCACCTCGGTGGCGCCCAGGTGGGCTACGCCGTCCGCGCCGGTCGGCAGCAACCCGGCCAGGGAGCGCCAGTCGCCGACGTCGTCCCAGCCCAGGTCCGCCGGCACCACTGCCACCCCGCCGTCGGCGGCGACCGGTTCGGCCACCGCGTGGTCGATCGCGATCCGGGTGAGCCGAGGCCACTCGTGGGCCAGCACCTGCTCGCGGTCCGGGCCGTCCCAGGCGCGGGCGATGGCGGTGACGCCGTCATGGAGGGTCGGCTGCAAGTGGGCGAGGTGGGCCAGCAGCACCTCGGCGCGCACCACGAACATGCCCGCGTTCCAGCGGTAGTTCCCCCGCGAAAGGTAGTCAGCCGCCGTCTCGGCGTCCGGCTTCTCGACGAAGGCGGTCACGTGCCGGGCACCCGGTGCGTCGGCCAGGTCGAGGTCGGCGCCGCTCTCGATGTAGCCGTAGGCGGTCGAGGGGTGGTCGGCGGTGATCCCGATCGTCGTCACGTACCCGGCGCGGGCGGCCGCCACGGCCGAGCGCACCGCGGTTGCGAACGCCTCGGGGCGGCGGATGACGTGGTCGGCCGCGAAGGAGCCGAGCACGACGTCACCGTGCCGCTCGCGCAGGACTGCGGCCGCCAGCCCGATGGCCGCCATCGAGTCCCGCCCGGAGGGTTCGGTCAGCAGGTTCGCGGCCGGCAGGTCGGGCAGCTGTCCGGCCACCGCCCGGGCGTGCGCCTCCCCGGTGACGACGAGCACGCCTCCCGGCCCGGTGAGCGGGACCAGCCGGTCCCAGGTCCCCTGCAGCAGGCTGCCGCCCGCGCCGGTGAGGTCCAACAGGAACTTCGGGTGGGCGCGTCGGGACAACGGCCACAGCCGGGTCCCGGCCCCGCCGGCGGGGACCACGGCGTGGAAGCCCGCGATGGGAGGCAATGACATGCCCGCAGCCTAGGGGCCACGTGGTGGCCCGACGGCCGAGAACACCCCGGCAGCTCGGCCGGCACCACTGTCGAGCGGGCCGTTGGTCCCGACCACTGCTCAGGAGTGGCTACGATGAAAGGCGTGTCTACCACCACCACTGCAGCGCGGCAGCTCCCCGGCCGGCGGACGACCGTCGCGATGAAGATCGTCATGGCCGTCACCGGGATCATCTTCCTCCTGTTCGTGCTGGCGCACATGTACGGCAACCTCAAGGCGCTGTCCGGACAGCAGGCCTACGACGACTACGCCCACCACCTGCGGGTGCTCGGCGAGCCGATGCTGCCGTACTCCGGCTTCCTGTGGATCATGCGCATCGGACTGATCGTCAGCCTCGTGCTGCACGTGTGGGCAGCGGTCGTGCTGGCCCGGCGCAACCGCGGCGCGCGCAGTCAGAAGTACGTGATGAAGAAGAACGTGGTCTCCACGCTCTCCTCACGCACGATGATGTGGGGCGGGCTGGCCCTCTTCCTGTTCATCATCTTCCACATCCTCCAGTTCACGACGCTGACGATCGAGGTCGGCGGATCCTTCGACAGCCCGCACGAGCGCTTCGTCGCGGCCTTCGAAGTGTGGTGGCTGGTGGCGATCTACGTCGTGGCGATGATCGCGCTGGGGATGCACCTGCGGCACGGGCTGTGGAGCTCGGTGCAGACGCTCGGCTGGTCCAGTCGCACGCGCCAGCCGGTGATCAAGGCAGTCGCCCTGGCGGTGGCCCTCGTCATCGTCGTCGGCTTCCTTCTCCCGCCGCTCGCCATCGCCTTCGGCATCGTCTAAAGAGTCGCTTAAAGAACTGCGGAGTAGTCCATTGTCTGACCAGCTCATCGCCGGCCTCTACCGGGTCGGTGACCCGATCGCCGACTCCAGCGCGCCCGCGGTGCCGATCGACCGCCGCTGGCGCGAGCGCCAGTTCCAGGCGCGTCTCGTCAACCCTGCCAACCGCCGCAAGATGAGCGCGATCATCGTCGGCACCGGGCTGGCCGGTGCCTCCGCTGCCGCGACCCTGGGTGAGGCCGGCTACCAGGTGAAGTCCTTCTGCTACCAGGACTCCCCGCGCCGGGCGCACTCGATCGCGGCACAGGGCGGGATCAACGCGGCGAAGAACTACCGCAACGACGGCGACTCGACCTTCCGGCTGTTCTACGACACGGTCAAGGGCGGGGACTTCCGCGCGCGGGAGTCCAACGTCTATCGGCTGGCCGAGGTGAGCGCGAGCATCATCGACCAGTGCGTGGCTCAGGGCGTGCCCTTCGCCCGCGAGTACGGCGGGCTGCTGGACAACCGTTCCTTCGGTGGCGTGCAGGTCTCCCGCACCTTCTACGCCCGCGGCCAGACCGGCCAGCAGCTGCTCATCGGCGCCTACCAGGCTCAGGAGCGGCAGATCGCGGCCGGCACGGTGAAGATGTACGCCCGCCACGAGATGCTCGAGCTCGTCGTCGTGGACGGCAAGGCCCGCGGGATCATCGCCCGCGACATGATCACCGGGGAGATCGAGACCCACCTGGCCGACGTCGTGGTCCTCGCCACCGGCGGCTACGGCAACGTCTTCTACCTGTCCACCAACGCGATGGGCTCCAACACCACCGCGATCTGGCGCGCGCACCGCAAGGGCGCCCTGTTCGGCAACCCCTGCTACACCCAGATCCACCCCACGTGCATCCCGGTGTCCGGGGACTACCAGTCCAAGCTCACCCTGATGAGCGAGTCGCTGCGCAACGACGGACGCATCTGGGTGCCCAAGCGTGCCGAGGACTGCGACAAGGACCCCCGCGACATCCCCGAGGAGGACCGCGACTACTACCTCGAGCGGATCTACCCGGCGTTCGGCAACCTGGTCCCCCGGGACATCGCCTCGCGGCAGGCCAAGAACATGTGCGACGAGGGCCGCGGCGTCGGGCCGGAGGTCGACGGCGTGCGCCGCGGGGTGTACCTCGACTTCGCCGACGCGATGGCCCGGATGGGCCGCGCGGCCGTGGAGGCCAAGTACGGCAACCTGTTCGACATGTACCAGCAGATCACCGGGGAGAACCCCTACGAGGTGCCGATGCGCATCTACCCGGCGGTCCACTACACGATGGGCGGGCTGTGGGTCGACTACGACCTGCAGTCCACGATCCCGGGCCTGTTCGTCACCGGAGAGGCCAACTTCTCCGACCACGGTGCCAACCGGCTGGGTGCCTCGGCGCTCATGCAGGGCCTGGCCGACGGGTACTTCGTGCTCCCGAACACCATCAACGACTACCTGGCCGACGCCCCGTTCGACCCGGTCCCCGAGGACCACCCCGCGGTGCTCGAGGCCCGGGCAGCCGTCGAGGACCGCATCTCCCGGCTGATGAACGCCTCCGGGAAGCGCTCGGTGGACTCCTTCCACAAGGAGCTCGGCCAGATCATGTGGGAGTACTGCGGCATGGAGCGCACCGAGGAGGGTCTGCGCACCGCGATCGACAAGATCCGCGCGCTGCGCGAGGAGTACTGGCGCGACGTCAAGGTGCTCGGCTCGGCCGACAACCTCAACCAGTCCCTGGAGAAGGCCCACCGGGTCGCCGACTTCCTCGAGCTGGGCGAGCTCATGTGCATCGACGCGCTGCACCGCCGCGAGTCCTGCGGCGGGCACTTCCGCGCCGAGTCCCAGACCGAGGACGGCGAGGCGCTGCGCCACGACGACGAGTTCGCCTACGTCGCGGCCTGGGAGTGGGGTGGCACCGACGGTGCGCCGGTGCTCCACAAGGAGGACCTCGTGTACGAGTACGTCGAGATGAAGCAGCGGAGCTACAAGTGAGAATCACCCTGAAGGTCTGGCGCCAGCCCGACGCGAAGACTCGCGGTCGGATGGTCGACTACCCGCTCGACGGCATCTCCGAGGACATGTCCTTCCTCGAGATGCTCGACGTGCTCAACGAGCAGCTCATCGAGCGCGGTGAGGAGCCGGTCGCCTTCGACCACGACTGCCGTGAGGGCATCTGCGGCATGTGCGGGCTGATGATCGACGGCGTGGCCCACGGCCCCGAGGTCACCACGGTCTGCCAGCTGCACATGCGCTCCTTCAAGGACGGCGACACCATCACCGTCGAGCCGTGGCGCGCCGACCCGTTCCCGGTCATCAAGGACCTGGTCGTGGACCGCTCGGCCTTCGACCGGATCATCCAGGCCGGCGGGTACATCTCCGCCAACACCGGCTCCGCGCCGGACGCCCACGCCACCCCGGTGCCCAAGGCCGATGCCGACGCCGCCTTCGAGGCCGCGGCCTGCATCGCTTGCGGCGCCTGCGTGGCCGCCTGCCCCAACGGCTCCTCGATGCTGTTCACCGCGGCCAAGGTCACCCACCTGAGCCTGCTCCCCCAGGGGCAGCCCGAGCGCGACAACCGGGTGCTGTCCATGGTCGCTCAGCAGGACGCCGAGGGCTTCGGCGGCTGCACCAACATCGGTGAGTGCGCCGCGGTGTGCCCGAAGGGCATCCCGCTGGACACCATCAACCACCTCAACTTCGACCTGCGCCACGCCCTCGGCAGCCGGTAACCCTCACGCGGGCGGCACGGCTCAGTCGCGACCCCGGTCGCCGCAGGCCTGGTGGGGGTCAGGTCAGTCGCGCCCGCGGTCGCCGCGGGCCTGGCGGCGTCGTTCCGCGCGCGCCGCGTAGGCATCCCGACGGTCCAGGCGTCGTTGACGGCGGTCGGCGCGCCAGCCGCGCACGGCCCCCACCAGCCCGCCCCAGTACTCGTCGGTCGCTCGCTGCTCGGCGGCCAGCCGTTCCCGCTGAGCGGCCCGCTGCTGCTCCTCCCGCCGCGCCCGCAGCACCGCCCGCCCCTCCGGGCCCTGACGCCGCAGGTCCTCGGCGACGGTCGCCTCGCGCACCTGCGGCTCGGCCTGCACCGTCCCGGTGAGCGCGTCGTACTCCCAGTCGAGGGTGCGCGGGACGGAGAGAGTGACGTAGTTGGGGCGCTCGTCGAAGTTCGTGGCGGCCGGGTCCTTGGGCTTGGGCGGTGCAGGCGGGTTGGCCGCCCAGGCCGCCACCAGGAGGGTGAGCCGGGCGATGAGGTTGATCCACAGCAGCAGCGTGATGATCGCCGCGAAGGGCGCCAGCAGCGGATCGTCCACCTCACCCACGAGCGCGGTGCCGAAGAACCGCAGGGCGCCCGAACCCACCGCGCCGACGGCGGCGGCCATCAGCAGGTCACGGCGCGGGGCGCGCACCCCCGCGAGCACCCGGAACAGCAGCACGAAGACCGTCGCGTCGACGACGAAGGCGATGAGGAAGCCGAGTGCCCGAAGCGCGACGGAGGCAAGGGTTCCCTCGATCCCAATGAGCTCCATCGCCCACTCCCCCGCGGTTCCCGCGGCGATCACTAAGGCCGCGGTGAGCACCACTGCCAGGGCGATGGTGAGGAAGCCGGCCAGGTCCCGCAGCCGGGCCACCACCGGGTTCACCCTGGGCACCAGGATGCCGAACATCGCCCGGATGGATCGCTTGAGGGCTCCCATCACCGAGATCGCGGTCCACAGCAGCACCGCCGCGGCGGCCACCGAGGTAAGGGTGAGCGCCGTGTCCTGGACCAGGGCATCCGGGTCGATCAGCCCGCCGTTGTCCCCGGTGTCGACGATGCCGGGCAGGGTGTCGTCCACCGCGTCGAGCACCGCCTGACGAAGCTCGGCGTTGTTGCCGAGGAGTGCCATGAAGGCGGTGTAGCCGATGGCGAGCGCGGCGAAGACGGAGAACAGGGCCGAGTAGGTGATCCCGCCGGCCAACAGGCCACCGCGCGCCTTGCTGTACCGCGCCAGGCCGCGCCCCAGCCGGGAGTGCTCCCACCGCGCCCTCAGCGCGGCCAGGCGGTCGGCCAAACTCCGCGTACCCGACTCTGCTGCCATGAGCACCCACCCTAGGGACCGGCGCCGCAAACCAGGTCCGATGGTTGTTCATGTTCGCTTTTGGGCTCTTTACTGGCACACTGGAGGTATGATTACTCCGGATGGCCCTCACCTTCTCGCGCGCCAGCGCCAGCAGCACATCCTCGCCGCCGTGAACGAGCACGGCGGGGTGCGCGTGGCCGAGATGGTCGACCAGCTCGGCGTCTCGGAGATGACCATCCGCCGCGACATCACCGGGCTGGTACGCCGCGGGCTGGTCGCTCGCGTCCACGGCGGTGCCGTGGCGCCGAGCCGCTCGGCGCAGGAGCCGGCCTTTGCGACCAAGGCCACCCAGCACCAGGCGGAGAAGGCGCGGATTGGCACCCTGGCCGCCTCGCGGGTGGAGGCCGGGGACGCCGTCGCGTTGTCCGCCGGCACCACCACGCTGGCCGTGGCCCGCGCTCTCACGGCCCACCCGGACTTCACCACCCTCACGTTCATCACCAACTCCCTGCCGGCTGCCGACGTCCTGCACCAGGCGGTCCTCCAGGCGCGCGAGGGCGGGCGCCCCGCACCGACCGTGGTCCTCACCGGCGGGGAGCGCACTCCCTCGGACGCCCTGGTCGGTCCGGCCACCGTGGACTACCTGCGCTCGGTGCGGGTGGACTGGGTGTTCCTCGGCGCGCACGGCTTCGACCCGGAGATCGGGCTGATGAGCCCCAACCTGCAGGAGGCCGCCACCAACGCGGCGCTGCTGGCCACCGGCCGCAGCGCCGTGGCCGTGCTGGACTCGAGCAAGTGGGGCGTGCGCGGCCTGCGCACGTTCTGCGAGCTCAGCGAGCTCGCCGTGCTCGTCACCGACGCGCCGCCCGACGAGGCGACCACGGAGGCCGCCACCACCTACGACTTCTCCCTGGAGATCGCCACCGATGATGACTGAGACCCAGCCGGTCCGCAGGACTCGTACCACCCTGGCCGACGGGCGCGAGCTCATCTACTTCGACGACTCCGAGCCGTACGTCTCCGGCGGTGCCACCCGACGCCTCGACGACCCCCGACCCCTCCCGGACCGGTTCGCGGCGGCCCCCGCCGGCTCCCCCCGCGGACCCCAGATGCGCTTCGACGTGCTCACCGGTGAGTGGATCCCGATGGCCACCCACCGGATGAACCGCACCCACCTGCCGCCGGCGGACGCCAACCCACTGGCCCCGGCCAAGCCCGGCGCGGAGTACTCCGACGGGGAGATCCCGGCGGAGGACTACGACGTCGTCGTCTTCGAGAACCGCTTCCCGTCGCTGCTACAGGTCCCCGGCGAGGAGGACCTCACCACGCCGCTGGACGGCGAGCCGCTGTGGCCCACCCGCCCGGCGGTCGGCCGCTGCGAGGTCATCTGCTTCTCCCCCGACCCCTCCGCGTCATTGGCCACCGTGGGCCATCGGCGGATGCGCACGATCATCGAGGCGTGGGCCGACCGCACCAGCGAGCTGGGCAAGCTGCCCGGGGTGGAGCAGGTCTTCTGCTTCGAGAACCGCGGCAAGGAGATCGGGGTGACCCTGCACCACCCGCACGGTCAGATCTACGCCTACCCCTACCTCACCCCGCGGACCGCGACCATGCTGCGTCGCGCCCGCGAGCACCGCGCGGCCACCGGTCGCAACCTGCTGCGCGACGTCCTGGACGCCGAGCTGCGCTCCGGGCGCCGGATCGTCGCCGAGTCCGAACACTGGGTGGCCTACGTGCCGGCCGCCGCCCGGTGGCCGGTGGAGGTGCACCTGGCCCCGCGCCGTGACGTGCCGGACCTGCCCGCCCTCACCGACGCCGAGCGCACCGACCTGGCCGACATCTACCTGCGCCTGCTCCGCGCCGGCGACCAGTTCTTCGTCACCGGCGACGGCGACGGCGAGCAGCGAGCCATCCCGCTCCCCTACATCTCGGCCTGGCACCAGGCGCCGGTCCGCGAGGGCCGGGAGGACCTGCGGCTGCACCTGCAGCTGTTCTCGATCCTGCGTGCGCCCGGCAAGCTGAAGTACCTGGCCGGGTCAGAGTCCGGGATGGGCGCGTGGATCTCCGACACCACGCCGGAGAAGATCGCCGACCGCCTGCGCGAGGTGCTCGCGTGACCGCCCTGCAGCAGGCCTGGACCGACGAGGACGGCGCCCGCCGCGCCCGTCAGCTCCTCACCACCGCCCTCCCGGTGGAAGCTCCGGCAGGAATTGAGCTGTCGGCGACGATGGCGGAGAAGATGGCGGAGTTGGCGTCGCCCACCCCGGACTCACCTCCCCCACCGACAGCTCAATTACTGCCGGAATCCTCCTCGCCGACAGCTCAATTCCTGCCCGAGGACGGTGTCGCCGGCGTGTGGGCGGCCCCGGGGCGGGTCAATCTCATCGGCGAGCACACCGACTACAACGCGGGTCTGTGCCTGCCGATCGCGCTGCCGCACCGCACCTTCGTCGCCGTGCGTCCGCGCGCCGACCGCACCGTCCGGCTGGTGTCGGCGCAGGAAGACGGCGTCGTCGAGCTGGATCTGGACGGCGTGGGTCCCGTGGGCAGCGCCGGTGAGGTGTCGGGCTGGCCGGCTTACGTCGTCGGCGTCGCGTGGGCCCTGGTGGCTGACGGTCTCATCGCCGCCGACCGCACGACGGGCTTCGACATCGCCGTGGACAGCTGCGTGCCCTACGGGGCGGGCCTGTCCTCCTCCGCCGCACTGGAAAGTGCCGTGGCCATCGCCCTGGACGACCTGTGGGAGCTGGGCCTGGCCACCAGCGACGCCGGGCGCGCCCGCCTCGCGGCCGCGTGCATCCGGGCAGAGAACGAGATCGCCGGTGCCCCCACCGGCGGCATGGACCAGTCCGCCTCGCTACGTGCCCGTGCAGGCCACGCGCTGCTGCTCGACTTCGGCGACGACAGCGCCCACCACGTGCCCTTCGACCTCGCCGCGGCACGACTCGAGCTACTGGTGATCGACACGCGCGCCCCGCACCAGCTGGTCGACGGGCAGTACGCCGAGCGCCGCGCCTCCTGCGAGGCCGCGGCCCGCGAGCTAGGGCTGGGGAGCCTGCGCGAGGTGACCGAGCTCCCCGCAGCGCTGGAGTCCCTCGCCGACCCGGTGGTGCGCCGGCGGGTGCGGCACGTGGTCACCGAGAACGCGCGGGTCGCGCGGTTCGCCGAGCTGCTGCAGGCCGGCCCGCCGGAAGGCGAGCGGCTGGCCGAGCTGGGCCAGCTGGTGAACGCCTCCCACGCCTCCATGCGCGACGACTACGAGATCTCCTGCCCCGAGCTGGACCTCGCGGTCGACACCGCGATCGCGGCCGGTGCGCACGGTGCCCGGATGACCGGCGGTGGATTCGGCGGGTCGGCGATCGCCATCGTGCCGGCCGAGAGTGCCGCCTCCGTGGCCGGTGCGGTGGACGCGGCCTTCCGCACCGCGGGCTTCGCCGAGCCGGCCTTCCTGCTCGCACCGGCGAGCGGGGCGGCCGCGGCCCTTCGCTAACGGGACCCGTCGTCTCGGCTGAGCAGCCTGCGGCCCGGTGCCCTGCTGCTCTCGGGCCGGGCGCCGCCGGTGCTCACTGGGCGACGTCCTCTGCCGGTACGACCCAGACCGTGTCGGGCACGGTCTCGAAGCGCAGGATGTAGTGGTCGCCGACGTAGGTGTCGCCGACCAGCCGGCCGGCGTAGGAGTCCCCGGTCGCTAGCGTCGTGGCCAGCGGGGTGCCGGTGCCCTCGGCGAACCAGATGCCCCAGGGCGATGCGTCGGCTTGGTCGGTCACCGCCAGGGACGACGCGAGGTCCGCCAGTGGGACGTCCGGGCCCGTGTTGCGGAGGGTGACGTCGGCGACGAAGAACGTCTCGAGCTCCGGCTCACCGGCCTCGGCGAGGTCCACGAGGTATGACTCGCTGCCGAAGTCGGCTCCGTCGAAGTCGGCGAGGTCGAGTGTCTCGGTCGCGATGAAGTCGTGCAGCGTGACCTCGAAAGAGATTCCCGAGCCCCACTCCACGAGCCCGGTGTCACCGATACCGAGCACGGTGACGTCATCGTCGAGGCCGTAGGCGGCGGGGTCGCCCACCGCGCCACCGTCCGCGGCGGCTGCATCGTTTGCGTCACCTGCGGCATCGGCGTCCGCGTCGCTTGTGTCACCAGCGGCATCGGCGTCCGTGTCGCCGGCTCCTACGGCATCCGAGTCGCTGGCCGCGGCCGCATCGTCGGCGGTGCTGTCTGCCTCGCCGGCGGCCGGGCCTGCGCCGTCATCTCCGTCTGCGCCGGAGCCGCACGCGGCGAGGATGAGAGCGATCGTTGCGGCGCCTGCCGCCTTCCATGCGCGCATGCTGGCACCGTTCGTTGTTCTTGACACTGTTGAGTCCCGCGACGCCGTCAGTTCAGGCCGAAGTCGACGACGACCGGGGCGTGGTCGGAGAAGCGCTGGTCGTAGGCGGCAGCTCGATCGACGGCCGCCTCGCGCGCCTGTTCGCTGATGCCGGCGGTGCCCAGCAGGTAGTCGATGCGCCAGCCGGCGTCGTTGTCGAAGGCCTTGCCGCGCATCGACCACCAGGTATAGGGCCCAGGCCCGGGGCCGCCGAGCTTGCGACCGAGGTCGGTCCAGCCCAGGCCGTCGAACCAGCGGTCGAGGTAGGCGATCTCGGCGTCGAGCACACCGGACGTGCGGTTGTGGTTGGGCTTCCAGTTCTTGATGTCGACCGGCCGGTGGACGATGTTGATGTCGCCCCCGACGACCACCTCCCGCTCCCCCGCGGCCGCCTGCTCCGACAGCTCGGTGAGGCGCGTCGTGACCTTGTCGAGGTGGTGGTACTTGGCGGCCATCCGCTCGGCGTCGGTGGCGGTCCCGGAGTGGATGTAGACCGAGACCGCTGTCAGAGGACGGTCCAGCCCCGGGACCTCGAGGTCCATCTCGACCCAGCGCCCGGTGTCCACCGGCGGCTCGGCCTGGCCCAGCCCCACCCGGACCGCGGTGGCCGGGAAGCGAGCGGCAACCGCGACACCGGCCCGCCCCTTGAGGTCGGAAGCCTGGTGGGCGATGTGCCAGTCATCACCGAGCAGCTCGTGGAGCACCTCGTCGGGTGCCCGAACCTCCTGGAGGAGCAGGATGTCGGGTGTGCGGTGGGCGACCCACTCGTCCATCCCCTTGCGGTAGGCGGCCCGGATGCCGTTGACGTTCACGGTGGCAATTCTCAGCACCCGGCCATTGTGGCCGAGGCCCACCGACTTCCTCGAATCGCCCTCAGCGGCCGAGGACGGGTCCCGGCCGGGCCGCACCCAGCGCCGCCACCGCCTGGAGCAGGGCGATCCCCACGGCAAGCACCAGCACGCTCTCCCAGGACAGCGCGGACCCGACCCAACCGGCGACCAGCGGCCCGCAGGCGGCCAGCGTGTAACCGAGGGTCTGGGCCATCGCCGAGAGCTGGGCGGTCTGGTCCGGGTGGGCGGTCCGTAGCCCGAACAGGCTGAGGGCCAGCACCAGCGAGCTCCCGGCCCCGCAGGCGGCCAGGGCCACCCACAGCAGCGCCATGCCGGGCACGAGATAGAGCGCCGCCATCGCCGAGAGCATGAGCAGCCCGGTCGTCGCGCCCAATGCCCGCAGGTCGGTACGCCGGCGCATCAGCTGGGTGAAGCCGATCCCCGCGGCCATCGCCACCACCTGGAACACGAACAGATGCCATCCGGCGGTGGCGGCATCCAGGCCGAGGGAGACCTCGATCGTGGGCAGCCAGGTGATGAGAATGTAGAACGTCGAGGACTGCAGGCCCATGTAGGCACTGATCAACCAGGCGCCCGGGCTACGCCACAGACCGCCCGCCGTCACGTGGCCGCCCGCCGTCACGGGAGCGGCCGCCGTCACGGGAGCGGCCGCGGATGCCCCGCCATCCCGGCCCTCCGCGGGCAGCGCTCGACCGGCCGGCAGCGGCGCGCGCAGCGGGACAGTCCGGGCCTGCCGGGCGCGGCGCAGCCACACCACGGACACGAGTGCCGAGACCACCGCGAAACCGGCCACCGGCAGCCGCCACCCGCCCCCGGTGGCATCGGACACCGGGACCACCACGCCCGAAGCCAGGGCTGCCACGACCCCCATGACCGCGGTGAACACCGCCGTCACGAGCGGGATCCGCAGCGGCTGCTCCCGCTTGATCACTGCCGGGGCGAGCACGTTGCCGGCGGCGATCCCCAGGCCGATCACGGCGCTGCCGACCCACAGCGCGCCGATGACCGGCAGCGAGCGCAGCACCAGGCCCGCCGTGATCGCCAGCAGCGCGACCGCGATCACCGCATCCGGGCCGAACCGGCGGTGCGGACGGGTGACCAGCGCCGACCCGACCCCGAAGAACAGCACCGGCAGCGCCCCGAGCAGGCCCAGCGTCGGCGCGCTCAGACCGGTGTCGGCACCGATGCGCTCCATCACCGGCCCCACGAGGGTCAACGGTGCCCGGAGGCACGCCCCCAGCAGCAGGAGCGCGAGGACCACCGCGGCGGCGCCGCGCCTCACGCTAGCTCGGCGGCGTCCACGACGTTGGCCAGCAGCATCGCGCGCGTCATCGGCCCCACCCCGCCGGGGTTGGGCGAGAGCCAGCCCGCGACGCCGGCCACGTCAACTGCGACGTCTCCGCGCAGCCGCGCCTTGCCGGTCTCGTCGTCCACCACCCGGCTGACCCCGACGTCCAGCACCGCCGCACCGGGCCGGACCATGTCCGCGGTGACGATCCCGGGCACACCGGCCGCCGCGACGACGACGTCCGCCTGCCGCACGAGGCCGGCCAGGTCGCGAGTGCCGGTGTGGGTGAGGGTGACGGTGGCGTTGACGTCGCGCCGCGTGAGGAGCAGGCCGATGCTGCGGCCCACAGTGGTGCCCCGCCCGATCACGACGACGTGCGCGCCGTCGAGCTCGACCTCATGCCGCTCGAGCAGCTCGATGACCGCCCGCGGCGTGCATGGCAGCGGGCTGGTGACCGGTTCCTTCACCCGCAGCACGAGCCGCCCGAGATTGGTCGGGTGCAGGCCGTCGGCGTCCTTGTCCGGGGCGATCCGCTCGAGCAGGGCGTTGGTGTCGACCCCGGCGGGCAGCGGCAGCTGGACGATGTACCCGGTGCAGGCGGGGTCGGCGTTGAGCCGGTCGATCGCAGCGGCGATCTCCTCCTGGCTCGCGGTGCCGGGCAGGTCGACCCGGATGGACTCGATGCCCACCTCGGCGCAGTCACGGTGCTTGCCGGCGACGTAGCTCCGCGAGCCCGGGTCGTCACCGACGAGGATGGTGCCCAGGCCGGGCGTGATCCCGCGCTCGCGCAGCGCGGTCACCCGCTCGGTGAGCTCGGCCTTGATCCGGGCGGCGGTGGCCTTGCCGTCGAGAACCTGGGCGCTCACTGCTGGAGGCCCTCGTAGAGCGGGAAGGCCTCGGTGAGCGTGCGCACGCGGGCGCGCAGGGCCTCGGTGTCTGCGGCCGTGCCCTGGGTGAGGGCGGTGGCGATGATGTCGGCCACCTCGGAGAACTCCGCGGCGCCAAAGCCCCGGGTGGCCAGGGCGGGGGTCCCGATCCGCAGGCCGGAGGTGACCCGCGGCGGGCGCGGGTCGAAGGGCACCGCGTTGCGGTTGACCGTGATGCCGGCCGCGTGCAGGAGATCCTCGGCCTGCTGGCCGTCGAGCTGGGAGTGGCGCAGGTCCACGAGCACGAGGTGGACGTCGGTGCCGCCGGTGACGACGGAGACGCCGGCCTCGCGCACTTCGGGCGCCAGGAGGCGCTCGGCGATGATCCGGGCGCCCTCGAGGGTGCGGCGCTGGCGGTCGGCGAACTCCTCGCCGGCGGCGACCTTGAGCGCCACGGCCTTGGCGGCGATCACGTGCATGAGCGGGCCGCCCTGCTGGCCGGGGAAGACGGCCGAGTTGAGCTTCTTGCCCAGGTCCTCCGCGTCGCGGGACAGGATCATGCCCGAGCGGGGGCCGCCGAGGGTCTTGTGGATCGTCGTCGAGACGACGTCGGAGTCGGCCACCGGGTTGGGGTGCAGGCCCGCGGCGACGAGCCCGGCGAAGTGGGCCATGTCGGTCCACAGGTAGGCACCCACCTCGTCGGCGATCGCGCGGAATGCCGCGAAGTCGAGCTGGCGCGGGTAGGCCGACCAGCCGGCGATGATGACCTTGGGCCGCTCCGCGAGGGCCTGCTCGCGGACCTGGTCCATGTCGATGCGGTGGGTCTGCTCGTCCACGCCGTAGGCGGCGATGTCGTACAGGCGGCCGGAGAAGTTGATCTTCATGCCGTGGGTGAGGTGCCCGCCGTGCGGCAGGGACAGGCCCAGCACCTTGTCACCGGGGCGCGCGATCGCGTGCAGGACGGCGGCGTTCGCGGTGGCGCCGGAGTGCGGCTGGACGTTGGCGAAGGCGGCGCCGAAGAGGGACTTGGCGCGCTCGATCGCGAGGTTCTCGGCGATGTCGACCTGCTCGCAGCCGCCGTAGTAACGCTTGCCCGGGTA
>Ga0209487_1002193_pt1 | contig 16019 bp, 11 predicted proteins | sample Poulit2012_FD_187524 | JGI IMG/M metagenome (GOLD analysis project Ga0209487, IMG submission 187524) | Agricultural soil microbial communities from Georgia to study Nitrogen management - Poultry litter 2012 (SPAdes) (version 2) | ecosystem: Environmental > Terrestrial > Soil > Agricultural land...
CCATGCCCGCTAACAGCACGACCAACCCAGCGATGGACTGATACGCGGCTGCTGCAGCAGGCTGGGTGGATAACAGCAACAGGATGATCCATGGGGCAACAACGGCTAACCGGGCTCCATTGACGGTCCAAGACTGTCGGGCTTCGAGTTCGGCTCGAGTGCGAGCGTCATCACGTAAAAAGTCGGATAAGGTTTCCAACAATCGGCCGATGTCCGCGCCGCCAACCTCTCGGGTAACGTGTAACGCGGCGACGAGCCGGTCAGCTGTGGGGTCAGCTAGCGTGTGCTTCAGGCGATCAAGTGCATCACCGAAACGCGCTCCTGCTCGATAATCAACGGCGAAACTAGAAAAGGCGTCTCGTAGTTCCTCTGGGCCTCGGTCTGCTAGCTGAGATAGGGCTTCCGGGAGAGTAAGGCCGGCGCGGATTGCAGAGCGAATGTTATCAATGGCATCCGGCCAGATTTCTCGCAGTGCGGTCTGACGACGTTTGGCCTGCCAGGATAGAGCGCCCCACGGCAATGCGGCTGAAAAGAGACCGAAACACAGGCCTATTGGCGCAGCTCCCGTCAGTGCAGTTAAGCAAATAAATACTATACAACCCAACACTGCCGAGAGAGTGACAACACCGGATACGGTGAGACGTGGTATACCGCTGCGCAGGATCAGTTGTTGGGCTTTCGACGGGGTCGGGTCTACAGTCCGAGGTTTTCGAGGCCAAAACGACCACCAGATTAAGAGCAACCCTGTACCCAGAGCTAAACCGAGAATTACACTCATGCCGCGTCGCCGACCACCGAACGAATATCTATTCCTGCCTGACCATACTTCGGGTGATCCATTAGGCCGGTGGGGTTGAGCATCAACTGATGATCGATCATTCGGAAAACATGAGCTGTTTCGATCAAATCAGCCTCGACGCGATTCCCTACGGACACGATTTCAGACACCTGACGTCGCCCGTTCGGATTGCGAGTGCAGTGGACCACTAGGTCAAAACAGCTAGCCACCGTGGGAGTCACAAAATCACGGCCAATGTTTGCACCAGCAAGTAGCGGCAAGGTACAGATCTTACTCAGCGCATCATGGGCAGAGTTTGCGTGGACACTACACATGCCTGCCAATCCTGCGTTCATAGCTACAAGCATGTCTAAGGCTTCGGCTTCTCGAACTTCGCCGACTATGATGCGGTCGGGTCGCATACGCAATGCTTCTTTGATGAGACGACGCAGCGAGATTTCACCAGAACCTTCCAGGTTAGGCTGTCGGCATTGCATATTGACCACATCGCGTTGCGGAATTTTCAACTCGAAAATCTCTTCAACAGTGATCACGCGTTCTCGTGGCCCAATCGAGGCGGATAAGCAATTCAACAACGTGGTCTTACCAGCCTGGGTCGCCCCTGATACCAGGATATTTAGTCCGGCTCTCACTGCGGCGTCTAGAAAAGCAGCTGCCTGGGCCGTGAGGCTACCATTTCGCACGAGGTCAGCCAGCTTATGGGCTCTGACAACGAACTTGCGAATGTTAACAGCCCAGTGTTCGGCGGTAATATCCGGAATTGCGACATGTAACCGAGAGCCGTCAGGTAAAGCAGCGTCTACAAATGGCGTCGACAGGTCAAGCCGACGCCCGCTGGTCTTGAGCATTTTTTCGACAAGGTCGGCCACCTGTTGTGAGGTCAGGGAAATATTAGTCAGTTCTGAAATTCCAGAACGAGCGCAGAAAATTTGGGTAGGTGAGTTGATCCAAATCTCTTCTACTTGTGGATCGTCTAGCAGGGGCTGCAACGGGCCAAATCCTGCGACAGCGTCAAATACAGCTTGCTGAGTGGACGCCATATCATCGAGCATCGGCAGGGGCGCTTGCATACTGCGAGCATCATAATGTGCTACTGCTGTGGCAACGAGTGCTCGCACTTCGTCAGGCTGTCCGGCTGGATCGATGCCGCGAGCTCGGATGAGTTCACGGACTTCTAGTTCCAACAACTGGGTCGCTTCCATTTGGCTCCACGATAACTAGCTGTACCGATACATCTTGAGACAACGTTTACTTTGGTTCAAGGTGGGTTAAGTTTCAACCTTTCATCTACTCCACTGTGGATAACTACCCAATTTGCTCAGTTTTCCACAAGACTCCTCTGACTGGATGCGAGCTAACAATAACTCATCAATCATGGGTCACAGCGTGATGAAAGGAGGGTCATGTACCTTCAAGTCTTTGGCTTGGCAGATGCCCCAGCTTGGTGGTTCTTGAGCCGTATCCCTGCTGGGGGTGGGGCAGAATTGTCGCGGATGCTCAGTGATATCGTGCAAACACCTGTGAAGCTAAAGTTTTATTGCAACGAGGTACTTCTGAACGATCTAGGTCAAGAGGAACTCATTGACCTCTGGGCCCATGAACCAGCACAACTTATTGCGAAACCCTATAATGCCGATCAGCCCCGTCATCTTGATCCCCAACTGCAACTTGTCACAACATCAGGGCCAGACGCAGGACGCATCTTTCCATTGACTCGCCGTAACCTATCCGTCGGGCGTGGCGGAGCGCGAGCACAAGTCCGCGATCCCTGGCTTTCGGGACATCACTTTGATATTCGTCTGAGTTCCAACGGGACGCTTCTGACTCCTGCAGGTCAGTCACCGCGCGTATGGGAACACGATGCACCATTTCTCGCCGGGTCTACACATTTCGATTTGCAGCGCGGTCCCGGTAGGCCCCTGAAAACCCCACGCGATCCAGAACACTTCGAAATCACACCGGGGCAGCCCCCGTCCCCACCAAACCTTCTGCTCCAAATTATTGGGGCCGCTGCACCACTACTTATCGGAATCGTATTGATGTTCGTGACCGACATGTGGTACTTCCTGTTATTCTCGGGGATCTCAGTCATTATCGCAGGGGTAATGATCACTCAGTATCGCCGCGCCAAACGTAAATACATTTCCGCGATTCGATCCGCCCTTGACCACACAGCGCAACGCTTATCTCACAGCTCATTTGCCCCACATGAGATGACACATGCGCTGAAGAGTCAGGTAAACGATCCACTGAATTTAGAAGGTACCCAACCTGATCATCCTGTAATTACACTGGGAACAAGTGTGCGCCAAGCAGAGATCGCTCACGTTCAAGACACCAAGCAATGGGAACCGTATCTCTACCACCGTGTGAACTGCCTTCTTCGTCTGGCACCCGGGTGCCGCACCATCGTCATCGGTGATCCTGCGAGCCGTCGTCCACTCAAGAACTGGCTAATTGCTCAAGTTTTGCGGCATATCTCCGCAACCCAAACCGGGCTGGCGGTCGAGGGCGTGCACATCGGCGGTACACGAATAGTCGTCATTACTGAAGGGGGCGTCCCCCAACCGGCGCCTGACCTACATCATCTTATTTTCGTTGATGCTATCGATGGAGCAGCCGATGAATACACCACGATTATCGACTTGAAGACGCGAACTATCGAAGGCCCTTTCACTTCTACTGCACTCATCCCTTTCGGCATCAGCACTTCCACGCTGGAGTGGTATACGAAAGAGCTCCTCCTAGATCAACCGCCAGATGATTCGCAGCTGGAGCACCTGAGCTTATCGAAGCTTCCATGGCAGACGACAGCGACACAGCAGATGCTGACGACGCTTGGTACGGGACAACTTGGGCTCACCATCGATTTGGTTCGCGATGGACCGCACGCGTTAATCACCGGTACCACCGGTGCTGGTAAGTCGGAATTACTGCTAACACTACTGGTCGGCATTGCACACCGTTATCAGCCATGCGACGTCAGTCTCGTCTTACTTGATTTTAAAGGCGGCTCATCGTTCAACGTGTTAGCACCACTGCCCCACACCATGGGTGTGGAAACCAATCACGTGGCTATGACTTCTTTTCGTTCTCTTGAGGCCATCGCGGCCGAACTGTATCGCCGTGAGGCCTTATTCGCCGAGCACGGAGTTGCCGATTTTGAAGCTTTCCGTCGTGCTTGTCCGACGTTCAGTTTGCCACGGCTGGTTGTCGCAATCGATGAGGTCAGAGTGCTGGTAGATCAGAATCCTGAAGCTGCATCAACCTTGGCTCATCTGGCTGCCACGGGGCGATCCTTGGGGTTTCATCTCATCCTTGCTACCCAACGGACCCAGGGGGCAGTCAGCACAGATATTCGGGCAAATATCGGCTGTACGATTGCACTTCGAACCGCTACAGAACACGATTCATGGGATGTTCTTGGTACCGCTGACGCTTTTCGGATATCTCCGAACACACCCGGTAGAGCATATTTTAAAGTCGGTGCCGGCAAGCCGGTTATGTTTCAAACAGCACGCTACCTACTCGATGATGAGCCGGTCGTGCTATTGCCTCACCGGCCTGACACTACAGAACTCCTGCCAATGACTACCAACTGGCCTCAGGTTGTAGAAGAACTTCGACGACGGGCCTCGGCGTTCCCACTGCCAGCGCCAATCATTCTGCCGGCACTTGAAGACCGAATTGAGGTTGCCTCTCTACGGGATCGCTTCGGATCCGGTCGCGGATATACACCGATCGGCTTGGTTGACGATCCCGCGCACTGTAATCAATATCCAATCGGCTTAGGCACCGTGGCGCCAACCTCTGATCTAAGGTTATTATCCAAATCTGTTGCCTGGATTGGTGGAGCTGATAGCGGCATCGACGAATGTGCCCACGTAGTGTTCAACCACGTACTGACGTCGTCAAAATACGCTATCCTGTTGGACGCTCGGCAGTTATGCGATGCTCCGTCAGGATGGGACCAGCAACTCGATTTTGATGCTGCTACGGCAGATGCACTCCAGACATTTTTCGAAAATTTGGCCACAATACTGACTCACGGGACGGAAACGACAATCGTTCTTACAGAGTGGGGAAGCTGGGCCAGTGCCGCCGTAAGCGGGAGTTTCTATGGATTTGAAGAGCGTTTGATACAGCTCATGCGACAGTTCGCCTCAATACTTACGGTTTACGTCTTTGGAGCTCGTGAGCTTGCTGGCGGACGCCTATTAGCCATGATCCCGGATCGGTTTTATATACCAAAAAATTCGTCTGCCGAGCACCAGCTGCTCTGGCCTACCCTCGTGCCAGTTCCCGCGGTTAAGGCCCGGGCGGTATTAGTAACGGCAGACAATGCCAGCGGAGGATTAGAGGTGCAACTTTGCACTGACTAAGGTTCGTTACGTTGGGCCATCGCCGATGAGTATAAACATATGGTCGCTGCGGTCGCGACATTCAGCGATTCTGCTAGGCCATAGAGAGGTACCGCCACTCGAGCAGTGGCCAATTTGAGTTCGCGAGAGTTGAGCCCCCGGGCTTCATTACCAAACAACCACGCAGTGGGTTCAGTTAGCAACGACCTATCCGCCTGGTCTAACATGACGTCCCCGTATCCATCAGCCGCCAATACTTGACCTTGATAATCTTGAATGAATTGAGCCAAATCCACGTTTGTATAAACGGGTAAATGGAACAATGAGCCCGCGGTTGAGCGGACAGTCTTAGGGTTATAAACATCGACGGTCTGAGTGGTGGCTAGCACGCAATCTGCACCGGCTGCATCTGCAGCTCGGATGATTGTACCAGCGTTTCCGGGGTCTTGAACACGGATAAGTCCAGCCACCAATTGGGCTTCAGGTGAGGGTGCTTCACCCCCAGAAGGCAGATTAATGACCGCGATGATATTTTGATGAACCACAGCATCCGACATCGCCTGTAATACCTCATCGGATGTCTCAGCTACAAATACGTTGCGGCCTAACCTGGCTATGAGCGCTTGTATTTCTGGATGAGTCGAGGCCAGTCGGGGCGTGTAGTATACCTCGGCCACGGTGTGGTGTTCGGGCCAGAAGCTAGCCGCAGCAGGAGATAAGGTTAACAGCCCCAGGTGTGCCCGGATCGCTTCGGTCGCTGATTGTGGTCCTTCGGCAAGGAATTGTTGTCGCCGGTTTCGTACAGCAGATCGCCCCGCCAACTGGGCGACCCGTTTCACGCGTTCAGCGTTCGGGTTGTCCATCCAGTTGACGGGGCGTTCGTGCATCAAAAGTTGCTAGCTGTTACTTAGCGGCTGGTGCGTTGACATCTGCTGGTAGTGCTTCTTTTGCCATCTTGACCAGAGCGGAGAATGTCTCTGCATCAGATACAGCAATTTCAGCCAGCATACGACGATCCAGTTCGATTTCAGCCAGTTTCAGACCCTGGATGAAACGGTTGTAGGTCATGCCGTTGGCACGTGCAGCAGCGTTGATACGGGTGATCCACAGACGGCGGAAGTCACCTTTACGTTTGCGACGGTGCTGATAGTTGTAAACATACGAGTGCAACAGCTGCTCGTGTGCTTTGCGGTACAAACGTGAGCGCTGACCGCGGTAACCTTTGGCGCGCTCCAATACAGTGCGGCGCTTTTTCTTTGCGTTGATCGAACGTTTGACACGTGCCATGCGTTCTACTCCTTTATGTGTATTCCCGGAGGGGAAGAAAACTTTTGTTTTGCTACCTAATGAGCCCTGCTAGATACCGAGCATGCGGCGGATTCGTGCCACGTCGCTCTTGGCAAGTGCTACGTCTGGTTTGAGACGACGCTTATAGCGTGAGGATTTATGCTCGAGGTAGTGACGGCGGTTTGCACGCTCGCGCATCAGTTTTCCTGACCCGGTCACGCGGAAGCGCTTGCGGGCACCGTTATGAGTCTTCATTTTCGGCATAAGGGCCGTTCTCCTTCTTGTTGTTCGCTGGCTTCCGCTTGAAACCAGCACAGTCTTGTGGCAAGACCTTGTGTCCCAGCATCATGAAATGATTCGGGCAAACTTCATCAAGTGATTGAACCGATTACGACCGCGGGCCTGGTTTTGGTCCCTCGGAGGCTTTCTTCGCCTGTTCTTTCAGTTCTTCTGGCATAGCATCAGCTACAGAATTTTTTGTATCTGCTTGCTGGGCTTGTTCTTCACGTGCCTGGCGAGCAGCTGCAGCTCGACGGTCTCGACGGGAACCGCCGCCTTCACGTGGTTTGTGTGCTCCGCCTTTACCCCGAGTGGCTTGTGCGCCGCGCAGCGGAGCAACGACCATGACCATATTTCGGCCATCTTGGCGAGGTTTGGATTCTACTTCACCAAATTCTGCTACATCCTCAGCGAAGCGTTCCAATAGTTGCACACCAAACTCCGGACGCTGTTGTTCACGCCCACGGAATTGGATCATTGCCTTGACCTTGTCGCCAGATTTCAGGAAACGCTGAGCTTGCGAGACCTTTGTCTGGTAGTCATGGTCCTCAATTTTTAGACGGAAGCGTACTTCCTTCAACTGTGTGGTTGCTTGGTTCCGGCGTGATTGGCGGGCCTTAACTGCGGCCTCGTATTTCCACTTACCGAAATCCATTAATTTGGCAACAGGTGGTTTCGCCTTTGGAGCGACTTCCACTAAATCTAGATCAGCTTCAACAGCCAGCCGCAACGCATCTTCAATGCGCACGATGCCGACCTGTTCGCCCTCTGGGCCAACTAACCGGACCTCGGGCACGCGAATGCGTTCGTTTACTCTTGGCTCGCTAATGAGATATCTCCTTGTTTAGGTGTAATACTAGTAGTCGCCAACTCCCATTGGCTGGCTTCCAGGCAAGGCATAAAAAAATGCCTCCCTGTAAAGACAGTGGAGGCTCTTGCTGTCACAATAAGCTTGTGAACAGGCAACAGACGCAACCATAAAGATTGCGTCTGAGCTACCCGATAACTAGATTTGGCATCCGTCGGCGGGTGGGAGGTTTCCTCCACTTGTCATACATCAGCCGATTCTAGCATGACCTATCGAGGCTATCAATTCGTTGCCATGCCCAAACAGATACTCTGAACACGAAAAATTCGTCTCCGAACTTTTTTAAAGTCTAACGTGTGCCAAGCTTAGACGTATGACTGAACCACATGACCACGCCTCCGAAGGCGTCTACGAATTTGGTCTCGACGACGTTGAAAATCAAGTTCGCGAAATACACGAAGTCCCAGCAGCAGAGATTATTTCCACCACGGCTGTGCATCTTATGACTGCTGCTGCGGTCAAAGTCGGCTTGGGCGATATGCCCAATGCGCGCGACCATATTGACCTCGATGAAGCACGGAAACTCATTACCGCCCTTGCGGGCCTCGTAGTCGCAGGGGCGCCTGATATGGGTTCAGCACATGCTGCTCCCCTACGGGATGGGTTACGTTCGCTGCAACTAGCCTTCCGCGAAGAATCCGTAGTGCCCGATCCACCCGGCCAAGGACCCGGTGAGAAATACACCGGTCCGGTCAACTAAGTATCAAAAGTCCCCCGGCGCTGCACCATGTGTTGCGTGAGCGCCGGGGTAAACAACCCAATGAGCACGACCGCTCCAGACAGCACCAGGGCCAGAGCCAGAACGATCTCGCCCATTTGAAAATACGTGAACGAGACAATCACGGCTAATAGCTCAGCCACAATGAGTGCACCCCGCGGCCACGCCTTGCCCTTTATCACTCCAATTGCGGCTCCAATGAGCCAAGTTGCCCCAAGCAGGTATAAAAACACCAAGAAGAACAGCGCCGTTCCGGGTAGTTGCCCAGAGTTGGCATCGAAGACTGTCAAAATAGCGTTGAGCAATAATGCGAGCGCTTGGGCGACTACAACCAGAGCGATGAGCAACACCGCCGGTGCCGGCCGACTGGGCTGCGACGGCTGCGACATAAAACTTCGTGACCCCTATCTGGCTTCAGCAAACGTGATCGATCGGGCCTAAGCCTACCGTTATTCATCGCCATTTAACGTGATCGAAGTATCACCGTAAGGGAACTTTTACTTGAAATGTGATTAATCACTCGCGATTTCGGCGAATTTTCTTCGAAAAGCTCTTGAACGCGTGCAGACTCCATGGAAAGCTGGTTCATAACATACTAATGGAGATCCGTAATCAGTTTGTCATCGTGGGACATAAGACGTCGTTGTTTTGACTAGACCGTTTTGGATTACCGATCACCACATCACTTGTACTAACGCTGAGAAGGCGTTTTCTTAGGGAGCGATCATATGGATTGGCGCAGCCGAGCAGCCTGTCTGGATAAAGACCCGGAACTCTTCTTTCCGGTAGGAAATACTGGTCCTGCACTCTTGCAGATTGAAGAGGCCAAAGCGATTTGCCGTACCTGCCCAGTGCAGGAAGTGTGCCTCCAATGGGCCATTGAGACCGGACAGGACGCAGGCGTGTGGGGCGGTATGAGCGAAGACGAACGCCGCGCTCTGAAACGTCGTAAGGCGCGTGCACGTCGCGCATCATAATCACACACGTCCAACAGGCGGTGTTGCACGAGGTTGTGCAACACCGCCTGTTGTTTAATGATCCAACGGAATCAGCACCACGGCCCGAGTTCCGGCAGCGCCACGCTGATCGGGCTGCCGTTCCCAAGTGATAGTGCCTCGCAAATCTGATTCAACTAAGGTCCGAATAATTTGAGTGCCTAGGCCGCTGCCAATAGTCTCACTTGCGATTGGCCCATCAATAACACCTTCATCGATGACTTCAACTTTCAGGTAGGGGTAGGATTGGTCCGCCCGCTGCAGACGTTTGGTCAACAATGTAATCGTGCCCCCGACCTCATCTGTTCCGTGCTCCACCGCATTGGTGGCCAGCTCGTTGACTACCAATGCCAAGGGTGTGGCAAGCTGACCTGGCAGCTCACCGAAACTGCCCTCGATGTGCGTCGTGACGGGTTTGGAACCAGCTGCAATGTCTACCGCCATGGTGAACTGCCGGTGCAACAGGTCATCCATATCCACCGTCGAATCCATGGTTTGTGACAACGTTTCGTGTACTAAAGCAATTGCATCTACCCGTGACATGGCCTGTAGCAACGCCTGACGGGCGCTATCGGATTGCATTCGTCGTGATTGCATGCGTAATAAAGATCCCACCGTCTGCAGATTATTTTTGACGCGATGGTGGATTTCACGAATCGTTGCGTCCTTACTGATCAGCTGCTCATCCCGGCGCCGGATTTCTGTGATGTCACGTAGCAACACCAGAGCGGCGAAGCGCTCCCCTGCCTCATCTACGAGCGGGATAGATCTGGCTGATAGGACCACCTTGCGTGTTTCGATGTCGACACGCGCAGATTGTCGACCGAACAACACGGTCGGCATGAGTTCATCGATCGGGGTACCCGGGTCCAATTGATTGGTAATCAACCGTGATAATTGTCTGCCGTCCACAGCTTCACGAATACCCAACTTTCGAAAAGCCGAGGTCGCATTGGGCGACGCATAGGTGACCAGGCCATGAGCGTCGATGCGCACCAGACCATCGCCGACTCGCGGATTGCCATGACTGGTGGAGGAAGCTTTAGAATCTTGTGCCGGCCATTCGCCCTTGGACATCATGACAAAGAGATCATTGGCCGATTGCCGATATACCTCTTCTAATCTGGAGGCGTGACGTTGGGAGACCAGGTTTTGGTGTACAGTAACCACCGCGATCGGAGCGTCTGCCCCCATTACAGGCCAGGCGGAGACCCCGGGAGGACCGCCGGGATAGTCACCGTCTTGCGCCACGGGAGTACCCGTAGTAAAAACGTGTCGCAGTAACCCGATAAGGCTACCGGGTGCTGCACCGCCTGTCATATCTTGCGGCAAAGTCGTTTGCGCGGTCACTGGACGAGCTTGCGCGAAGGCCACATACGTGCCTTTTTGGGGGTACCAAAGGACCATATCGCAAAAAGACAGATCCGCAGCGATCTGCCATTCGGCAGTGATCAGCTCAAGCCGACGACGATGGTGCTCGTCGATAAAAAACCCGGAAGTCGAGGTGTGCATGTTTGTAGCGTAGTCACGACTTCCGGGTTTTACGAAGTTATATCGCTGTTACAGGATGAGTGAGCGCAGACGTCGTAATACAACGGTCAGCATCGACAGGTCCGTGTAACCCGTATCGTGAGCTTGACCCTTGAGTTGTTCCGCTACGCCGTTGAGGAAGCTTCTTACTCGCGCGACACGACGACGGTGATCAGCTTCCCAATGCTCAATGGCTTCAGTAGGGCTGAGCCCCTCGGTGCCTTCAGTGGACAGAACCTCGCCGGTGAGTTCGGTCAACCAGGAGTACAGGTCTTCGCGCATTGAGACACGTGAGAGGGCGTCCCACCGCGTCCGGCGCGAGAGTCCACTGATGAAGTCTAACAGTTCGCTGACATCAAACTCGTCGTGCAGCGCGAAGAAGACTCCGATGACGCGCTTGGGCTCGATCTCGAGGCGCTCGGCCAGGTCCACGATGTCCATCAGGGAATAGGCTTCGAACATTCGAGCGGTTCGCACGGCCAATTGAGGTGGGAAACCAGCTTCAATAAACCGGTCGCGATCTGTTTCAAACCGTTTCTTCGTGTCTCCAATAAACGCCCCAGAAATTTCGGGGATAAGCGCTACAACTTGATCCTTATAGGCATCAATGCGCTGATCCATGGTCAAGTCTGCGCGCTGATGATGAATAATCCATCGGGTAAGTCGGTCGGTCAGTCTGCGCAACCGATAGCCGGACTCCCAGCGCACTGAAGCATCCATGGTTTTTGGCAGAGCATCGAGCTCTTCTCGGTACTCGTCGATCTCGTAGATCGCCTGGGCGGCCAGGAAAGACTCCACCACAGTGTGCGTATCTGCACCCGTTTCTTCTTGTGCTCGGAAGACTGTAGTGATCCCTCCGGTATCCACGACGTAGTTGGCTACCATCATGGCAATAATGTGTCTGGCCAGCGGATGATTGAGCACCGTAGTGCCCGCGCGTTCTCGGAGTGTTTTCGGAAAGTAGGAATACAGCCACTCGTTAAACCATTTATCCTCAACCGTGTCCGAGTTCAACAAGTCATGCATCAGCTGAATCTTGGTGTACGACGCAAGGACTGCCAGTTCGGGGGTAACGAACCCTTCACCGTTGCGCATTCTCTGGTTCAGCTCGTCTTCGGTAGGAAGTGCTTCTTGTTCTCGGTCTAGTCCCGCGTGTTCTTCTAACCATGCGGTATGCCGGGCGAGGGTCGGGGTCCAGTCCCCATCGAGACACTCTTCAAGTCGTAGCAATGCGTTTTGAGCGATGTTCGTCTCAAGTACGAGTTCTGCAACCTCGTCAGTCATCGATAGCAACAGGTCGGTGCGTTCTTCGGGACGAATCAGATCGTGTGCCAACATTGTGTCTATCAAGATCTTGATGTTGACTTCGTGGTCAGAAGCATCAACCCCGCCGGAGTTGTCAATCGCATCCATGTTGATACGTACACCGTTTCGTGCTGCTTCAACGCGACCTGCCTGAGTGGCACCGAGGTTACCCCCTTCACCCACGACTTTGGCTTTGATCTGGTTTCCATTGACACGAATCGGGTCATTAGCGCGATCGCCCACCTCCTCATGAGACTCATCGGTTGCTTTGATGTAGGTTCCGATGCCTCCGTTGTAGATCAGGTCGACGGGTGCTTGCAGCAGAGTTTTGATGAGGTCGTTCGGCGTCATCTCGGTGACGCGTTCTTCAATATTGAACACCGCTCGCATCTCTTCGGTGATATCGATAGACCGCGCAGTGCGATCAAATACTCCTCCGCCTGCAGAAATTAACTCGGGATCATAGTCGGCCCACGAAGAGCGCGGCAGGTGATAGAGGCGCTCGCGTTCTTCGAAAGCAACTTCGGGATCCGGATTCGGATCGATGAAAATATGCAGGTGGTTGAATGCGGCAACCAGCTTGGTATATCTCGAGCGACGCATTCCGTTACCGAAGACGTCACCGGACATATCTCCGATGCCCACCACGGTAAACGGCTCATTTTCAACGTCCATGCCAAGTGTGCCGAAGTGAGATTTGACGGATTCCCAGGCCCCGCGAGCGGTAATCCCCATGGCTTTGTGGTCGTAGCCGACGGAGCCGCCCGAGGCGAAGGCATCACCGAGCCAGTGATCGTATTCCTCTGCGATTTCGTTGGCAGTGTCAGAGAACCCTGCGGTACCTTTGTCAGCTGCGACGACCAGATAGGTATCGACTCCGTCGTGGCGAATGATGTTATCGCGTGTCCAAGTCTTGACGTCCCCATTGACGGTTTTCTGGTTGTCGGTGATATCCAACATGCCGCGCATGAAGGTCCGGTAGGCGTCACGGCCAGCTTCGACCCAGGCATTGCGGTCAACGCTTGGATCTGGCAACCGGTGGGCATAGAAACCGCCTTTGGCTCCTTGAGGCACGATGACAGCATTTTTCGTCTGCTGGGTTTGTACCAAGGACAGCACTTCGGTACGGAAATCTTCTCGCCGATCTGACCAGCGTAAACCGCCTCGGGCAATCGCGCCGAACCGGAAATGAACACCCGAAACCTGCGGTGAATGCACCCAGATTTCATGAACGGGTCGTGGATGTGGTGCAAATGGAATACGCTGGGGCGCCAGCTTGAAGCTCAACCATCCGTGACCGGTATATGCATTTGTCCGATCGGTCGCTTGCATCACAGTTAGGTACTGCCTCAACAGACGATCAGCATCGAGCGTCGGAACCTGTTCGAGGCGTTCGTGCAGTTTCGCAACGACCTCATCAAGCTTGCTCTTACGCTGCTGAGATGCGGCGCCGTCAGACTCATCTCCGACTCCGGATAGGTCCGGTGAGAAACGAGTCTCAAAGTATTCGACCAGTCCCGCTGTGACCCCGGGGTTGTCCAATAGCACCTCAGCCATAAACTGCAGCGAGGTCGGTACTTGCAGTTGCCGCAGATAGTGCCCGTAGGCGCGTAACACGGCCACCATATCGGGATCGATCCCCTGATGCAGCACCAATTTGTTGAAGGCGTCAGCCGAGATCTCACCAGAGATCGCGGCGGAAACAGTCTCCTCTAGGAGTTGACCGACACTGGAGAGGTTTACTTCCTCGTCGGCGTGCAATCCGACATCGTACAGGTGATATACGTGACCGTTTTTTGGAGTGACGCGGAAAGGATATTCATCAGTGACTTCTATCCCCAGCTCACTCAGAATTGGCATCAGCGTAGTTAAAGTGATCTGCTCAGTTGAATAGATCTTCATCCGAGCACCGTCATCGTCGGGCTCGAGATAAATGCTGGGACGGCCTTCTTCAAGTGCAGTGAAACGCGAGATATCTTCCATCGCGTCGTCAATTTCGAAACGCACTCGATAGTTGGGCGGAAAGGCTTCATCCCATACTTGAGCAGCTTCGACGCCAGAGTCCTCACCGAACACTGCGACGGCTTGGATATCGACCCCTTCTTTCCAAGAGCGCACGGCCATAACCAGGTCTTTTTCGATTTGCTCCGCATCGACCGAATCATAACCCTCCCAATCTTTGGGCAGCTGAATACGGTAAAATACCCTTGCCAGAACGGACTCGTCCAGGAAGACGTTGAAGTCTAATGACTCAGCGTCCAAATGCTCCACGAGTACTTCCTGGATGCGCAACCGTACCGACGTGTTGTAGCGGTCTCGCGGTAGTAACACCATGGCCGTCATGAAGCGACCGTAAATATCGGGGCGCAGAAACAGTTTCGTTTTCCGACGTTCGCCCAACGATAGGATGCCGAGCATGGTATCCAGCAGTTCTTGGGCGTTCATCTGCAGCATTTCATCGCGGGGGTACCGTTCCAGTTCGTAATTCAGTGCGGTACCCGAGTGCGAGGTGGGCTCGAAGCCGGCTTCAGCACGAACTTGCTCGGCTAGTTCATGAGCGTAAGGCACCTGATCGATGGGCACAGATGTGAGGGTAGGACGCCACAAGCCGATGAAACGTCGTTCGCCGACGACTTCACCGTTCTCGTCATATTTTTTTGTCGAAATGAAATCCATGTAGGCGTTGCGATACACCCTGGATCGAGAATTTGTTTTGGTGATAATCAGTGGCTGCGGTTTATCAATCTGTTCTTGCCCCAGATTAGTCAGCGGTGCTTTCCTGGATTCGCGATCGCGCAGAATCCCCAGACCAGTTCCGGGTTTGGCGTCAAGATATTGTTTGCCCTGCTCATTGGTGGCTAACACGTATTCGCGGTAGCCGAGGAACACGAAGTTATCATCGCGCATCCATTCAAGTAACCGGGCAGCTTGGTCGGCACCTTGAGCTGTGTCGGGGCTTTCCTGTCGCAGCGCGTTGGCGGCGCGAGTTGCCGCGTCTTTGAGTTCACCGTAGTCATCATTGGCTGCGCGCACATCCGCCAGCGCGGCGTAGACGGCTTCTTGTAATTCTTCGGCCTGGTCAGCTTCGAGTGGTATGGCGGTTTGAATCGAGATCCAAGATTGCAGTTCTGCGTGATAGCCCTCTGGCGAGGCCGGGATGCGCTCCAATGGGGTGGCAGGGTCACCAGACAGGCGTGGCCGGTGTGCCGGTAGCTCGAAAATATTCGTTAGACGAGCGTCATCATTGGCGTGTTGGGCTACGACAATGGGATGGACGATCACCGAGATGGGAATGTCCAGTTTATTCAATTCGGCTGTCACGGAATCGACGAGGTAGCGGATATCCGGATGGACTACCTGCACAATAGCGTGGCGGGCAGCGCGACGGACTGCGATCTTTGGCTTCCCAGCCGCTTCAACGGCCAACTCCAGATGCGACTGGACCATCGCTGCTCGGCCTTCTTCACCCAGCACACGCTGGTCATCCGGGCCGACGTGGCGGAAATAGGCTTGTTTTAACTCGTCAGTGGCTTTCACCGGACTGTCAGTGGACGGCGCTGTCCACAATGGATCGTTTGCGGGCATTATGCAACTTTCTCTTGAGAAAATTTACGGTTGACGGCGCCATTGCCGCCACCCCTCACCATAGCTTCTGCCGAGACAGTACAACAGTGTTGGGCCACAAGATGCTGACTCGTTTTCTCAGTTAAGGAGTCCGTCCAACACGTCCCTTTACTTGTGCTACGGCTTGGCGCCACGACCGCTGCGAGCGATGATTCCGCCCCTTGGTGCTATGATCGGGCGTGGCCGATACGCCTGCAGGAAAACATGAAAGCATCACCTCACGAATCGCTTGCCGCACCTCGGCTTTCGGAGC
>Ga0209487_1002194_pt1 | contig 16019 bp, 18 predicted proteins | sample Poulit2012_FD_187524 | JGI IMG/M metagenome (GOLD analysis project Ga0209487, IMG submission 187524) | Agricultural soil microbial communities from Georgia to study Nitrogen management - Poultry litter 2012 (SPAdes) (version 2) | ecosystem: Environmental > Terrestrial > Soil > Agricultural land...
CTGGGATTAGGGGATTGTGTCATTAGGCTGGAAAATTAAATACGGTACTTGCGACGCTGAAGTAGATCAGGACACCAACGCCGTCACAAATAGTGGTGACCAAGGGCGCCGATGCAGAGGCCGGATCTTGCTTGAATTTTGTCAACAAAAAAGGCAATGACATACCAATCAGGCTACCCACCACCACAATAATAATCATGGTAATGGAGACAATAAGCGCTACCATGCCACCGCCACGCCAGAAGCCCAGTATGGAGACCGCTGCGGCCATACTTAAGCCAAGCAGGAGGGCAACCATCAGCTCTTTACCAAGCAGGCGAAACCAGTCGCGCGCATGCACGTCCTCCGTTGCCAGCGCTCGTACCATAAGGGTAGAGCTTTGGGACCCTGCGTTACCGCCGCTATCAATAAGCAAGGGCAGAAAAAACACCAGGGTGACGACGCGCTCGATGAGGTCTTCAAAGTGCGCCAGGCTGGCACCAGAAAAGATATTACCAAAAACCAAAATCACCAACCAACCCACGCGAGTGCGATACAGGGCGTAGATGGTGGACTCTGATAAAGACGTGGTTAAACCGGTAACCGCCCCTAAGCGGTGCTGGTCCTGCGTGCTTTCGTCTTCTGTGACGTCAAGGGCGTCGTCATGGGTAACAATGCCGACCATTTGCCCTGCATCGTTGACTACGGGTACCGCGAGAATGTCGTAACGGGCAATTTGCCGGGCCGCTTCGTATTTAGAGGCCGATGCACGGGATTGGATGACATCCCTGATCATCAAGTTACCAATGCGGGCCGATGGATTGGCCAGCATGAGATCCCGCAAGGAAATGGTGCCAACCAACTTGCGATCGGCTTCCAGCACATAGCTTTGGTAAATGGTTTCGACATCTGGTGCTTCCAGACGGATGGTTTCCAGGGCTTCGGCAACGGTTTGCTCGGGCCGCAGGGTGACATAGGCCGAGGTCATGACGGAGCCCGCCGTGTCGTCGGGGTAGCTGGCCAGTTGGCGGATGTCTTCACGCTCGGCATGGGCAAGGCCTGGCAAGACGGCCCAGCGCTCAGACTCGCTCAAGCGATTATAAAGGTCGGCCCGTTCGTCGTGATCCATGTGTTCAAACAGGGCCGCCAGTTGCCGACGTGACATGCCCGCCGCGACTTGAGCCTGAACGGCTGGTCGCAGATAACCAAAGATAGACGCTTGTTCCCGCGCGGAAAGCGTGGTGAGGATTTTCCGGGCAATATCAATATCGTCCAATTCGGTGAGAATTTCTGCGATATCTGGATTCGGTAACTCAAATAAGTACTTACCGGCTTCCTCATAAGCTTCCCGTTCGAGGTACTCGTCAAGCGGCTCCATGTACTGTTCTAGATCCAGATCCATAATTATTTCCGACTTTTCTGGGGTGAGTTCTGAACGCGCAACACATTAGTTTAACCGTTAAACGATATAATGGTGGTTTTCGTCAAAATTATCGGTCTCCTTAGGCATCAGGAAAATTAACATGACAACGATTATTGAGAATATCCCCGTCGGTGAAAAAGTTGGCATTGCCTTCTCGGGTGGGCTGGATACCAGTGCCGCCATATTATGGATGCGTCAAAAGGGGGCCATCCCGTACGCCTATACCGCCGATTTGGGACAGCCTGATGAGGACGACTACGAGGCCATTCCGCGCGCTGCCATCGAGTATGGCGCCGAGCATGCGCGCTTGGTAGATTGCCGGGCACAATTGGCCAATGAAGGCATTGCGGCCCTACAAAGTGGGGCGTTTCATGTGGCTACCGCTGGTGTTCCGTATTTCAATACCACGCCCATTGGCCGGGCGGTAACGGGAACCATGTTGGTGGCTGCCATGAAGGAAGATGGCGTTCATATTTGGGGCGATGGTAGTACCTATAAAGGCAACGATATCGAACGTTTCTATCGCTATGGCCTGCTGGCCAACCCGGCGTTGCGGATTTATAAACCTTGGCTTGACCAGCTGTTTATCGATGAGCTCGGGGGCCGTGCGGAAATGTCGGAATTCATGCAGGAAGCCGGGTTTGATTACAAAATGTCCGCAGAAAAAGCCTACTCTACGGACTCCAATATGCTAGGTGCGACACACGAAGCCAAGGATTTGGAATACCTGAATACCGGCATGCATATTGTGGATCCTATTATGGGGGTGGCGTTTTGGCGTGATGATGTGGTCATTGAGCGTGAAACCGTCACCATTCGGTTTGAAGAAGGCCAGCCCGTGGCCTTGAATGGTGAGCAGTTTAGCGATCCCGTTGCGCTCCTTTTAAAGGCTAATGACATTGGCGGCCGCCATGGCCTGGGTATGAGCGACCAAATTGAAAACCGCATTATTGAAGCCAAAAGCCGTGGCATTTATGAAGCCCCCGGCATGGCATTGCTACATATTGCCTATGAGCGTTTGGTGAGTGGCATTCATAACGAGGACACCATAGAGCAATACCGGATTAATGGCTTGCGTTTGGGCCGCTTGTTGTACCAAGGCCGGTGGTTTGATCCCCAGGCCATTATGCTACGTGAAACGGCGCAACGCTGGGTGGCCAGTGCCGTTACCGGAACGGTAACGCTGGAGCTGCGGCGCGGAAATGATTATTCCATACTGGATACCGAATCACCTAACCTGACCTATCACGCCGATCGCTTGACCATGGAGTCTGGCGCTTCCACGTTCTCGCCCCGGGATCGTATTGGTCAGCTTACGATGCGTAACCTGGATATCAGCGATACCCGCGATAAGCTGTTTACGTATGCAAAAACGGGCTTGTTGCTTCCTGCCTCTGCTGAGCACGGCGGCTTGCCGGCATTAAAGGATGGCAGGCGTAAGGAAGAAGGCTAGGGCGTAGACTGGCACTGGCCCAACAGCAAGAACTCCATTAGGGCTTTTTGGGCATGAAGTCGGTTTTCGGCTTCATCCCAGACAACGCTTTGTGGCCCATCAATCACTTCAGCGCTTACTTCTTCGCCGCGATGGGCCGGCAAGCAATGCATAAACAATGCTTCGGGGTCGGCTGCTGCCATCATGTCCGGGGTGACTTGCCAATTAGCAAATGCCTTGCGACGTATTTCGTTTTCTTCCTCAAAACCCATGCTGGTCCAGACATCTGTGGTGACCACATGGGCACCGCGACAGGCTTCCAGCGGGTTATCAAAAACCTTTAACACCTCTGGAGTGGGCGTGCCAATGCGCTCAGGTGAGAGCTCGTAACCTTTTGGCGTTGAAATGTGTAGGGTGAAACCGAGCATCTCAGCGGCTTGTAGCCAGGTATAGGCCATGTTGTTGCCATCGCCTATCCAGGCAACCACTTTGCCTTGGATATCGCCCCTAAGCTCGCGGAAAGTAAGGATGTCGGCCAGGATTTGGCAGGGATGATATTCATTGGTAAGCCCATTGATAACGGGCACCCGGGAATGGGCAGCAAAACGCTCTAGTCGGGCCTGGCCATAAGTGCGTATCATGATCAGATCGACCATGCGAGAAATTACTTTGGCAGTGTCCTCAATTGGTTCGGCGCGCCCGAGTTGTGAATCACCAGAGGTGATGTGAATAACAGCACCGCCCAGCTGATACATACCCGCCTCGAATGAGACACGCGTACGGGTACTGGATTTCTCAAAAATCATGGCCAGATTGCGATCATGTAGCGTGTGATGCGCCTGATAGCGTTTAAAGCGATCTTTAATGAGACGGGCCCGATCAAGCACATAGTGTATTTCTGCTGCCGAGAAATCATTAAATTGTAAAAAATGACGCAGTGGCGCTTGTTTGGGCGCGGAAAGATTGGATTGAGGCATAAGGGTTTTTTGAATCATCCAAGGCAAACAGTAAGGATAGCAGAAAGCCCGGGACAACCATAGCCTTGTGCGTCGCAAAGTTATACAATGCGCTCGTCAGGTTTTGTTGCAATGCACACTAGCACGTAATCCTGACTTTTAATTTTTTGAAAAAGGGTAGTATGTCAGACTCAGCGCAGCCAGAGCAATTGATTATCCACGGTGAAACCCAGGCAGGACAACGTTTTCGTCCGAGCGATTGGGCGGAACGGCTCTCTGGGGTGATGTCACAATTTCGGCCGGACGGTTCTGTTGCGAATCCTTTGACGTACTCGCCTTATGTGTTCCCCCGGGTAATTGATGGCGTACGCTGTGTGATTGTGGATCAAAAGTTGCGGGACCTGGAGCCATTGGCGTGGCAATTTGTTTGTAATTTTGCGTTAAGTAATAACCTGAAAACTTCAGGCATAGATCCGAAAGAGTAGCGGGTTTGATCGTTAAATAAAAAAACCGGATAGCAATGGTGGCTACCCGGTTTTTTTTGCCTTATGTTTCTGGCAAGCTAATTTGCCTGCTTAGGCCAGCTAAGCGCTCCATTTAAGGCTAAGCAAGTGCTTTTATAGCAGCTGCCAAGCGGCTTTTATGGCGTGCCGCCTTATTTTTATGGATGATGTCTTTGTCGGCAACACGATCAATAATACTGGTTGCCTTGCGGAATGTGGTTTCAGCAGCAGCTTTATCGCCGGCGTCGATGGCTTGGCGAACCCGCTTGATTGCGGTGCGCATCATGGAACGCATGCTGGCATTGTGTTTGTTGCGTGCAATAGCTTGACGTGCACGCTTGCGAGCTTGGGCAGTATTGGCCATGGTAAGTGTTAAATATCCTAGTAAGCGATTAGGGCCTTGGTAGGCTTAAATTAGCAAAGACAAAGATTTTAGCGGGTTTGTGGGGGAAAGTAAAGGCTAGCGCCGCATAAAATCCCGCGGCCGAAAGCCGGTGGCAAGCAGGGCCAGCCCATAAATGGCTACCGCACCCCCAATTACTCCGGCGAGCGTCAAGGCTCGCCAGCCAGGCTGGTTCGCTAAGGCGAGCCAGTCAAGGGCGCGTTGACTCCACAAGAGCCAGGCCACCATTGCTGCCAATGGTGGTAGTAGCCGGAGGCCGAATTGTGTCCAGCCCGCCTGGGTTTGATAAATTCCACGACGGCGTAAGACAACCAGCAAGGTGAGTGCGTTAATGGTTGCTCCCAGGCCAATGGAGAGGGCGAGGCCCGCGTGGGCAAACAGGGGGACTAAAATAGCGTTAAAGCATTGCGTTAACACCAAGACAAAAATGGCAATACGTACGGGGGTGCGGATATCTTGCCGTGCGTAAAATCCCGGGGCCAGTATTTTGACGGCAAGAAGGCCAAGAATTCCTACGGAATAGGCAATTACGGCGAGTTGGGTTTGCTGTACATCGTGATCAGAAAATACGCCATAGTGGAATAAGGTGGCTACCAGGCCATCGGCGGTTAATGCCAAGCCAATGCCTGCGGGTAAACCCAGGAGCAGCACCAAACGTAGGCCCCAGTCCATTAAACCACTGTACGCGGCGTGATCTTCCCGGGCAAAGGCCGCTGACAGGCTGGGCAACAGGACGGTACCCAAGGCAACCCCTAGCAGTGCTGTAGGAAACTCCATCAAGCGGTCCGCAAAGGAGAGCCAGGTGACGCTGCCGGCACTAAGCCAGGTGGCAATATTCGTGTTAATCAGCAAAGATAGTTGGGCGACAGACACACCCAGAATAGCCGGCAACATTTGGCGTAATAAATGTTGTACGGTGCTGTCGTGCCATGCCGCTTTTACCCCGCGGTGGAATTGTCGGCCGATATTAAACCGTGGCAGTAGACCCAAACGGCCCAGTGCAATCCATTGCACGGCGAGTTGCGCCGCTCCTCCAAGCATGACGCCAGCGGCAAGTGCATAAATTGGCTCGGGAAATAGCGGGGTAAACCATAAGCAGGCGCCAATCATGCTTAAATTAAGAAGTACCGGAGTGAAGGCCGGCACGGCAAAACGCCGCCAGGTATTTAGTACGCCCGAGGCAAAGGCGACCAGCGACATGCAGATGATGTAAGGAAACATGAGCCGCGTCATCCAGATCGCGGCGGTAAACTCAGTGGCGCGTGAGGCCGCACGCATGCCACTGGCCATCAGGGTCACAACCCAGGGTGCAGCAAGTATCCCTAGCGCGGTGACACCCATTAATGCAAGTGTTAGCAGCAATGCTACGCGATCTAATAAGGACTGTACGGCCGCATGTGAACGCGTGCTGCGGGCATGCCCCAAAATGGGTACAAAAGCTTGCGCAAATGCGCCTTCTGCAAATAGCCGCCGCAATAGGTTGGGAATGCGGAAGGCAACCCAGAACGCATCCGTAAGGGGACCTGCTCCAAAGGTGCTGGCTACCAAGATATCACGCACTAGCCCTGTAATACGCGATAGCAACGTAAAACTGCTAATTGTGGCAGCTGAACGAAACAGGCCCATGGATTGCGATTGTTCGTCGGTAATGCTTATTTGGGTGCCATGCGGATGGCACCGTCCAAGCGGATGGTTTCCCCATTGAGCATTTCATTGGTAATAATCGCGTAGACCAGCTTGGCGTAGTCCTGGGGCGTTCCCAAGCGCGAGGGGAAGGGGATACTAGCGGCCAGGGAGTCTTGAACCTCCTGCGGCATGCCATAGATCATTGGAGTGCCAAAAATACCCGGAGCAATGGTCATAACGCGAATGCCGGTGCGCGACAGATCGCGGGCTATCGGAAGGGTCATGCCTACTACGCCAGACTTGGAGGCAGAATAGGCTGCTTGACCAATTTGCCCGTCATAGGCGGCTACAGAGGCCGTGTTAATGATGACCCCGCGCTCACCTGAGGCCTCTGGCGTGTTTTCGCTCATCGCAGCAGCGGCAAGGCGTATCATATTAAACGTGCCCACCAGGTTCACGTTGATGACGTTTTGAAACAGGTCTAACGCATGAGGGCCTTTGCGTCCAACGGTGCGCGCGGCCGGGGCGATGCCTGCGCAATTCACCAGGCCCCCGAGGGTGCCCAGTTTGGTGGCGGCATCAACGACGTTTTGTGCATCTTTTTCCTGGGTCACGTCACAGTGTACGTAGTGCTGACCAAGTTCATTGGCAAGCGCTTCACCAGCATCGTCTTGCACATCAGCGAGCACCACCTTGGCGCCTTCCCGAACCAGCATGCGTACGGTTCCTGCGCCCAGTCCCGACGCGCCGCCGGTGACGATAAATACCTTGTCTTGAATATCCATGCTTATCCTTTTGCTGTAATTGATTAACTGGCAAGGGCATCTAGAATGCGCTGATTAATTTCTTGTACCTCACCCATACCTGAAAGCTTAACGTAGCGAGGGGCATGGGGATCTCCAGAATTGGCCCATTCTGAATAGTAGTTTACCAAGGGCCGGGTTTGCGCCTGGTAGACTCCCAAACGGTGCCGTACGGTCGCTTCCTTATCGTCATCCCGTTGAATCAAGGGTTCTCCGGTGAGGTCATCTTTGCCAGCAACCTTGGGAGGATTAAAGGTGAGGTGATAGGTCCGGCCACTTGCTGGATGCGTGCGGCGGCCACTGATGCGTTCAATAATGGCAGCTTCCGAGACGTCAATCTCAATCACAAAATCCAGGGGAATGTTGGCTTCTTTTAAAGCATCTGCCTGCGGGATCGTGCGCGGGAAGCCATCGAATAAATAGCCGTTTTGACAGTCTTCTTGCTGCAAACGATCCTTGACCAGGCCGATAATAATATCGTCTGATACGAGGGCGCCGGCGTCCATTACCTTTTTCGCCTCAATGCCTAGGGGGGTTTGCGCCTTCACCGCGGCGCGTAACATATCGCCCGTTGCTATTTGGGGAATGTCAAAGTGCTTGGTAATTAAACTTGCCTGGGTACCTTTACCCGCGCCAGGCGGGCCTAAAAGTATCAGTCGCATTCGGTTCTCCTGGAGTTCAGAAATTCGCAATACAAACTTTCAGATTATGCCGCATTGCGCAAATTTATGCATCGCCTTACCCAAGTATTGTTTGTGTTTACTCAAGGTATCGTTGCCGAACCTGGGCCAAATCCGCTTCGGTATCAACGCCTGGCGCAGGTGCTGCGGTGAGCGGTTGCACCACAATTTGGTATCCATTTTCCAAGGCGCGCAATTGTTCTAGCGCTTCGAACTGCTCTAATTTGCCCGGTGTTAGCTGCGAAAATTGTTGTAAAAAGACGGTACGGTAGGCGTACAGGCCAATGTGTCGGTATGCCGGGAGTTGGGCCGGCCACGGTTGATGCGCTTGCGGCGCCCACGGTAGTGGGGCACGAGAAAAGTATAATGCCAGCTGATTCAGCTGGGTGACCACTTTAACGTGATTCGGGTTGTATAAGTCTTCCGGCGTAGCGATGGGGCAGGCACAGGTCGCAATGTGGGCGTCATCACGCTGCGCCAACAGGGTAGCTACCTGATCAATGAGTGTTGGGTCTATCAGGGGCTCATCGCCTTGCACATTGACCACAATGCTGTTTGATGCCAATCCCAGTTGTTGGGCGGCCTCTGCCAAGCGATCCGTACCGCTGGCATGATCTGAACGTGTGAGAAGAGCAGTAAAACCGTGGTTTTGGACGACATCCAGGATTTCTTGGTCGTCGGTGGCAACAATCACCTGCCGGGCATGAGATTTGGCCGCCTGTTGAGCGGTGCGCACCACCATGGGTACACCGGCAATGTCTAGCAAGGGTTTATTGGGGAGTCTTGTGGAGCCACGACGGGCCGGAATAATGGCAATAAACGAAGGCGTCATACGAAAGCAATTACGGGGCAGGTGGTAGCGTGCTGACCAGGTTGTGGGAAGGCTCGCGGGTGTCCAACTCACGCGCCTCTTCTTCGAGCATTATGGGCATGCCATCGCGGATGGGAAAAGCCAAATGATCCCGGGGGCAGATGAGTTCGTGCTGCTCTCGATCGTGATTAAGGCTTCCCTTGCAAATGGGGCACACCAGGATTGATAACAGGCGGGTATCCATAAATAACTCTCCTCATTCTTGTGCAATTTTAACGGGCACAGATCTAGTGTACTGGCTTCAAAGGTAACTGTGTAATCCAATCCTTGGGTTCGAAATGGGGTTCCACGAGGACTGCCCAGAGACGTGGATCATTAAAGGCGCGACATTTTACGGCGTCCTTGGCGGTCATAAGAATGACATCGGCCGTTAAGTTGGCAAATAGCTGTGGGTGGTAGCGGCTGTGATCCGCTAAGGTAAGCGTTTGGTCAAGCGCAATTCCTGCCTGTCTGAGCATCAGGAAGAAACGCTGGGGATTGCCAATGGCTGCCATAGCCATGACGGTGGTTTTTGCCCGTTGGGAGGCCGTGCTGTCGAGCCATTGCTCCCATCGGATGATACGTCCGCTGGCCACATGTTCGACGGCATAGGGTAGCAAGTTCATTTGCACGTGTAGGGGGCCACTTGGAGGTTGTTGTGGGGGCGCTTGTTGGTTGTTTGTAATTAATACGTCAACGTGAGCAAGTCGCGTGGCGGGCTCTCGTAAAGGGCCCGCAGGCAATAAACGTCCATTGCCAATGCCACGCTCATCTTGCACCACAATTTCTATGTCACGCGCCAGGGCAAGGTGCTGCAGCCCATCGTCAGAGATCACAATATCGATATGAGGGCAGGCTTGCCGTAGCGCTTGTGCCGCCAGCAGGCGCTGCGGGTGGACAGCAATGGGAGCATCAGTGCTGTTGACAATAAGCGCGGGCTCATCGCCAATGTAGTGCGCCAGTGTGGCGGGAATTTCCCCCACATGATGGCTAAGCTCACCAGGGTTGGCGGGGTTAAAAACCCGGGGATGTTTGCCGATGCGGGTGCCATAACCTCGACTGATCACACCAGGGGTCCAGCCTGCTTGCCTCAGGGCATGGACAAGCGCAATCACTACGGGGGTTTTTCCGGTGCCACCCACCATAATGTTGCCGACGACGATAACCGGCACGCCAGGCGGAGCATCCGGTTGCCGGTGGCGTGTATAACGGGCTTCTTTGTTTTTGACCCAGTACCGCACCAATAAGGACAAGGGCTGCAGCAAGTTGCTGAGGGGCCCCTTTTCCTGCCATATTCTGTGAAGCAACGCAGGTAACCACGGCTGCCAGCTCACGGTGTCCTCGCTTCGGTAGCAAAATGAATTTGGGTGATGCCGGCGTCACGCGCGGCTTCTAGCACTTGAACGACCGCTTGGTGGGGCGCCTGGCCATCGGCCTGAATAAGTAGGCTGGGGTCGGCATGCTGTTGTGCGGATTCGCTAAAAGCCTGAGCCAATTCATCGAGTCCACGCGCGGGTAGCAGTTCACCATTCAGGGCGTATAAGCCGTCACTGCTGATCGCCAGCTGCATGGGGTGAGTGGCGGCACTGGTGGCCTGCGCTTGCGGCAATTGGACGTCGAGCTCATGCACCCGTGTAAAGGTCGTTGTGGCCGCCAAAAAAATGAGAATTACCAACAACACATCGATCAGCGGAATGAGGTTGATATCTGGATTATCGTCGGCGTGGGTGGTGCGAAAATTCATGGCAGGGATGTTTGTTGACGCGTTAATAAGCGATCGAGTGCACTGGCCTCTCGTTCCATACGATGGAGGTAATAGTCTGCACGCATGCGAAAGTAGCGATGAAACGCCAGCGCGGGGATGGCGATGATAATCCCGAAGGCGGTGTTGTAGAGCGCCATGGAGATCCCCCGGGCCAACTGTGAAGGATCACCGCCCACAACCGTGTAAGCACCAAAAATGTCTATCATGCCGATCACTGTGCCAAACAGCCCCAGCAGGGGCGCAATGACCGCAATGGTCGCTAATGCGGGCAGATATCGATTCAGACTAAAAGCCACATCTTTTCCCACATCTTCAATTGCCGCAATCCGGTAGTCGCGGGGCTGATCCCGGTTTGCCAGCACTTCCGCCAAAACGCGGCCCAGGGGTGCGCGTTGCGCGAGGCGGATAATGGCCTCGGGGGTATCTTTTTGCTGTCGTACCAAGTCTAATGCATGACTCGGGAGTCGCGGTGGAATAACGTGACCGCTACGCAGCGATAGCATGCGTTCTATGATCAAGGCGACACAAATAATAGAGGTTGCAATGAGAAGCCAGACGGGCCAGCCGGCTACGTGCAGAATTTCTTGCAATCGAGGTCTCCTGAGCAGGCAAAATGGAAATAACGTAAAGCTGATTCTACCAAGCTTATCTAAAGGAAAACCACGTGTGACAAGGTTTTCCCGGTAGTATTCACAAAAGCTGTGGATAATTATGTGTATAAGCCTGTGAGTTCCCTTGTGGTTATTAGCGTTGAGGTTCAATGCGCCATTATTGCTCATTTTGCATTGTAATTTTTATTTACGTAAAATCAATGACTTACAGGCTATTTGAAAGGCTTTTTATTAAATGAGCCGCGCTTTGCCTTGATTGACGGGCCGTTTGACAAATCAATATTTTCTGTGGACAGAATATAAATCCTTTAAGGCAGTGCCCTGGATAATTGCACATTATCCTAAGAATTTTTTGCAAAATGCGGTAGACTTAAAAGGGATGACAAAAAACCCATGTTTGAAGTATGAAGCGTTGGCCCGGTGCCAATGCGGGTTTGCTTATCAATCTTAAAAGGAATTTTTTACTATGGCTTTTACTCTTCCACCCCTTCCTTATGCGTTGGATGCGTTGGCTCCCCATATTTCCAAGGAAACCCTGGAGTACCACCATGGCAAGCACCACGCTGCCTATGTGAACAACCTCAACAACATGGTTAAGGGAACTGAACACGAAAATTCCTCCCTGGAAGATATCATTAAAAACTCTAGCGGTGGGTTGTTCAATAACGCCGCCCAAGTATGGAACCACACGTTTTACTGGAATAGCCTGTCCCCGAACGGCGGTGGCGAGCCAACCGGTAAGCTGCTTGAGGCAATTAATGCCAAATGGGGCAGTGTTGCGGACTTTAAAGAGGCATTCAATAAAGCGGCGGCCGGAAACTTTGGTTCAGGCTGGACCTGGCTGGTAAAAAAAGCAGACGGGTCACTAGATATCGTGAACTCGGATGATGCAGAAACCCCCATTACCACCAGCGACACGCCGTTGCTAACGTGTGATGTGTGGGAACATGCCTACTATATCGACTACCGCAATGCACGTCCCAAGTACCTTGAAAGCTTCTGGAAGCTGGTGAACTGGGATTTTGCGGCCGGCAATTTGTAAGTTGCCACTCGCTTATTGGCGACACTTTCTAGCGTGTGCTTGAAAGTGACTCTGCCCTGGATTGGCACGTTTGCCGTCCAGGGCTTTTTTATTGGGGTAGCCCTTTGATTTGATCGCCAGCCGTGATATTGTGATCCCTAAACCAGCCTTGGGCCATTTCCAAAGCGTATAATATGGGTTTGGCGGCGCAATGGGGATCGGTAGTTTTTGGTGCCATGTCTGCCAGGTTCACAATGTTTCCATTTGGCTGTATGAAGGCAATGGTTAATGGCAAGGGCGTATTTTTCATCCAGAAACACGGCTGTTCAAGATGATCGAATACAAACAGCATGCCATGGTTGTCGGGTAACGATTGGCGGTACATGAGTCCATAGCTGCGTGAGGCGTCATCTGCGGCGATTTCCACGGTGATGTTATGCTTGCCTACTTGCAAGGTGGCTTGAGGCAGCTGGCGTGCTTGCGCGATGGCGGTGTTGCTAGGGCTTATTAATATGCTTAGTAATAACGCACTAAGGGCAGCGCGAAATCTCAACATGAGGGGTCTTACTCCGGTTACCATGAAAAACAGCAGGGATTGCCCCTGCTGTTCGCCAAGACGTTCGAAATTAGGTAAATGGGCCAAACGCTTACGCTTCAGTAATGTTTAGCGCTTGCTTGCCTTTAGGCCCTTGAGCCATTTCGAACATGACTTTCTGGCCTTCTTTCAGGGTTTTGAAGCCTGACATTTGAATGGAAGAAAAGTGAGCAAAAAGATCCTCGCCACCATCATCAGGGGTGATGAATCCAAACCCTTTGGCGTCGTTAAACCATTTAACCGTGCCGAGAGATTTGGGACCAGTAGACTCAGGTGTCGGAGCGATTGGGTCGGACATGCGTGCTGCCTCTTGAAACTGTAGTTATAAAATTTAAGATTAAAGGTATCATGCGCAATTTGTCCTGATACCGTCAACTATGGAAATCACTAGTATCGATATGGTTATTCAAGCAGGAACCCGTTTAGTGCCTGTTATCCAGGAACAGGACGAGAAACTGGCACCGCCACCCATGTATCAGGTCGTCTTGCTTAATGATGACTATACACCTATGGACTTTGTGGTGATGGTTTTACAGGGCATTTTCGGTAAAAACCCTGATGAAGCAACGCGAATTATGTTGAAAGTACACTACGAAGGGCGGGGAGTGTGTGGTATTTACACCCGTGACATCGCCGCCACTCGTGTCGATAAAGTCCTAAGGCTGGCGGTTGCCCATGAACATCCTTTACAGTGCATTATGGAGCCAGTAGAGGATTGAAGCCTACGGGAAAACACCGAGACGCCCATGGGCCCGCTACCCTCATGTTGCAAGGACAGGTATAGTAAAGCTATCAACCGTAACCTATTAAGTTGCTCCGTTTTGCAGGAGGAAACGTGATCTCTGAAGAACTTGAAGTCAGTCTGCATACCGCGTTTGTAGAAGCGCGTGCAGCCCGACATGAATTTATTACGGTAGAACATTTGTTGTTGGCGTTATTAGATAACAGCGCCGCCGCAGAGGTTCTGCGCGCCTGTGACGCAAACTTTGATGACCTACGCCAACGCTTGCGCCAGGCGATTACTGAACATACACCCATACTGCCGGAAAAGGATGAAGTAGATACACAGCCCACCCTGGGTTTTCAGCGGGTTATTCAACGCGCCATCATGCACGTGACCTCTAGTAGTACCGATAAATCCCAAGTAACGGGGGCCAATGTGCTGGTCGCCATGTTTGGCGAGAAGGATTCCCATGCCGTGTATTTCTTGCATCAGCAGGGCATTACGCGGCTTGATATTGTCAATTTCATCGCGCATGGCATTACACGGGCATCTGGCAAGCCACCCGCGCAGCCAAGAAAACCGCAGCGGGGCCCGAACCCTGAAAGAAGCCGGTCCGAGCAGGCCCAATCGCCCCTGGATTTATATGCCAGTGATTTGAACTCGGAAGCCCGCCGCGGGCGGATTGATCCGTTAATTGGTCGTGAACACGAGGTCGAGCGTGTCATACAAGTACTGTGTCGACGGCGTAAAAACAACCCCTTGCTGGTCGGTGAGGCCGGTGTTGGGAAAACGGCCATTGCGGAAGGCTTGGCATGGCGCATTGTGAATGACAAAGTGCCCGACGTGTTACGCGATGCGGAAGTCTATGCGCTTGACATGGGGGCGTTGTTGGCGGGCACGAAATATCGTGGGGATTTTGAGCAGCGCCTTAAAGGTGTGCTAAAAGTTCTCGAGGAAAATGCTGAGGCAATTTTATTTATTGATGAAATTCATACGTTAATTGGTGCTGGTTCGGCCTCAGGCGGTACGCTGGATGCGTCCAACTTGCTAAAACCTGCACTGGCATCGGGCAAGCTGCGGTGTATGGGGGCCACTACCTATTCGGAATATCGCGGTATTTTTGAAAAAGATCATGCCTTGTCACGTCGTTTTCAAAAAATCGATATTATCGAACCTAGTGTTCCCCAAACCATTGAGATTCTACGTGGCCTTAAATCGCATTTCGAGGCACACCACGGGATTCGCTACACGGCAGCAGCATTAACCACCGCAGCCGAGCTGGCAGCGCGCCATATTACCGATCGCTTCCTGCCCGACAAGGCTATCGATGTGATCGACGAGGCGGGCGCAGCACAGCGGTTGTTACCGAAATACCGGCAACGCAAAACCATTGGTAAAGGGGAAATCGAGCGTACGGTGGCAAAAATTGCCCGCATTCCCCAGCAAAGCGTATCGCAAGATGATCGCAGTCGTCTGGAGCGCTTGGAGCGTGACCTCAAGTCTGTGGTCTTTGGGCAAGACAAGGCCATACACGCGCTTGCCGCGGCCATTAAAATGTCGCGCTCTGGCTTGGGCCAACCCGATAAACCCATTGGTTCCTTCCTGTTCTCAGGGCCCACCGGGGTGGGTAAAACGGAAGTGGCTCGTCAGCTTGCCTTTGTGCTGGGTATTGAGCTACTGCGCTTTGACATGTCCGAGTACATGGAGCGCCATACGGTGTCGCGGCTGATTGGTGCACCCCCCGGTTACGTGGGATACGATCAGGGCGGGTTGCTTACCGAAGCAGTGACCAAACAGCCTCACAGTGTATTGCTGCTTGATGAGATCGAAAAAGCCCATCCGGATGTCTACAATATTTTGCTGCAGGTCATGGATCATGGCACGCTCACGGATAATAACGGGCGCAAGGCAGATTTCCGCAATGTGATTATTATCATGACTACGAACGCGGGCGCTGAGGCGTTAAATAAACGCAGCATTGGTTTTGCCAATACCCATCAGGCGGGCGACGAGATGGCGGATATCAAACGCGTGTTTACGCCTGAATTCCGCAACCGTCTCGATAGCATTATTAGCTTTGCGGCGCTTTCCAAAGATGTGGTGCTGCGTGTGGTCGATAAGTTCTTGCTTGAACTCGAGGCGCAGCTCAACGATAAGAAAGTGGAAGTGAGCTTTACCCAGGCGTTACGCGAGTACCTTGCCGCCAAAGGGTTTGACCCCGCAATGGGGGCACGCCCCATGCATCGTCTGATTCAAGACACCATTCGGCGGGCGCTTGCCGATGAGCTGCTTTTTGGTCGACTGACCAACGGGGGCAGTATTACGGTGGATATTGACGATGCCCAGGAAATCGTATTGCAGTTCGATGATGACACCGACAATGCCGATGCCAGCAGTTCGGATCGCAATAATACCGCGCGTAATGGCAAACGCTCAGAGCCGGAGCTGGTGTAGTTTTCAGGTGCGGCCGGTGCTGCCAAAACCGCCTGAGCCACGCTGCGTTGTGTTGGAAAACGCTTCCACATACTCCAGCGCAACTTGCGTGACCGATTGAAATAAAAGCTGGGCGATGCGTTCGCCTGGCGCAATCGTGTAGCTTTCCTGGCTGTCGTTACACAAAATCACCCCAATTTCCCCATGGTAATCGG
>Ga0209487_1002195_pt1 | contig 16011 bp, 20 predicted proteins | sample Poulit2012_FD_187524 | JGI IMG/M metagenome (GOLD analysis project Ga0209487, IMG submission 187524) | Agricultural soil microbial communities from Georgia to study Nitrogen management - Poultry litter 2012 (SPAdes) (version 2) | ecosystem: Environmental > Terrestrial > Soil > Agricultural land...
GAACGCATCCGTGATTCAGGCACCGTCTTAAGTGACGCCCTGCTGCACGGTGACTGGCCTGAAGCGCAGCAGGAACAGTTCGTCCGTGAAGTCGCCAGCCAGATCGGTTTCGACTTCCTGCGCGGTCGGCTTGACCGTGCGGTGCACCCATTCGCCACCGGCCTCAGCAACCGCGACGTGCGCATCACGACGCGCTACAGCCGGCGGCACTTGAGCCCCGCGCTGTTCGGCACGATCCATGAAGCCGGACACGGCATGTATGAACAGGGCGTTGACGAGGTACTGTGCCGCTCGTTCGCCGGCAGGATCAGCAGCCTGGCGCTGCACGAGAGCCAGAGTCGCCTGTGGGAGAACCTGATCGGGCGCAGCGGACCGTTCTGGGAATTCGCCTGGCCACGGCTGCAGGAACTGTTCCCCGCTGCACTCGCCACGGCCGACAGGGACAATTTCGTGCGTGCCGTCAACGTGGTCACCCCCAGCCTCATCCGGGTCGAAGCCGACGAAGTCACCTACAACCTGCACATCATGGTGCGCTTCGAACTCGAACTGCAGCTGCTGGAGGGGACCCTGCGGCCCTCAGACCTGCCGGAAGCGTGGAACAGCCTTTACGCTGAGTACCTGGGCCTGACGCCGGACAGTGACGCGGAAGGCTGCCTGCAGGACGTGCACTGGGCTGCCGGGCTGTTCGGGTACTTCCCGACTTACACACTGGGCAACCTGATGAGCGTGCAGCTGCTGGACGCTCACCGGCAGGGCAACACGGACCTGGATGACCAGATACGCCAGGGTCACTTCACTGAACTGGCCGGCTGGCTGCGCGACAACGTGCACCGCCACGGCTCGGCCCTAGACTCATCAGAAGTGCTCAGAGCCGCCACCGGCCAGACACTCGACGCGAAACCATACGTGGATTACCTGAACGGCAAGTACGGCCGGCTGTACGGCTTCACGGAAACGGACGGAGATCAATCATGAAAAAAACGATGCTGACGATGCTGCTGCTGGTGCTGTCGGTTGCGAGCGCCAGGATAGGACTTGAAGCCGAAGCGGTAGAGGCTGAGCTGGCTGCCGATGAGGCGGTGGTCGCTGCCGCTACGTTCGGGTACGAAGCCGTCACGTACGACGGCCTGCTGTTCGCACTGCAGGGCAGCAGTGACGGAAGTCCTGAAAGCCTGGCCGCGATCGGGGCGGCGGTCGGTTACGCCACCGGCTTCGGCGAGCAGATCCAGGGTCCGGTCGAGAGCTTCCTGACCGCCAACCTGGCCGACCTGCTGGTCGCCGAAAGGGCAGTCGTGCCGGTCGAAGGCAGTTACCTGCTGGAACTCGAGCTCGCTGAAGACGAAGCCGGACTGGTGACCATCGACTGGAGCATCGCGCTCGCCGAGATCGACACCGGGATGTTCCTGCCCGTCAACTACGCACTCGGTGCTGACGCCGCTGACGCCCGGCTGGTCATCCGTGAGTTCGGGGACCTGCAATGCCCGCACTGCCGCAACTTCGCGCTCGAGGTCCTGCCTGAGATCCGCGAGCTGCTCGCCGAGGATGACGGCCTGCGCTTCGAGTTCCACCACATGCCGCTCGTGACGATTCACGCCAACGCGATACCGGCCGCCGAGGCGCTGGAATGCGTGGCGGGCGTCAACGGTGAGGACAGCTTCTGGACCTTCAGTGACACCATCTTCGAACGCATGCAGGCCTGGGCTGCCCTGCCGGAGACTGCCGGTTACTTCATCAGCCTCGCTTCCGAGGTCGGTCTGGAGACCGAAGGTGTGGCCGAATGCCTCGAGGAACGCGAGTACCTTGATTACATCCGCGCCAGCTACGACAACGCGGTCAACTTCCTCGGCGTCACCGGCACTCCGACGACGTTCATCGACGGGATCCGGGTGACCCGCTGGAACCAGGCCGCCGGCTACGAGGAACTTATCAGGCTGCTTGACGCCAGGAGCAGCCAGCCTTGAACCCCGGGCGGGTCGCTAAATGAACCTGGCGGACCTGCTGGTCCCGCTGGCTGTCGCGCTGCCGTTCCTGCTCGCGCTGCCGGCGGTTTTCCTCGGCAAGCTGCTTAAAGCGGCGGCGGGCCGCGTCCTCGCCATCGCGTTCGTTCCTGCGCTGCTGCTGACGCTGTTCGTACCCCAGGCGCTCAGTGGGGAGCCGGTGCTGGTCAGTTTCGACTGGGTGCCGGTCATCAACCTCAACCTCAGCTTCAGCCTCGACGGTTTCGCCATCCTGTTCGCCCTCATCGTCGCCGGTATCGGCGTGCTAGTCATGTTCTACGCTGCCGCCTACCTGGGGCGCGGGGAACGCAGCGGCCGGTTCTACTCGTACCTGCTGCTGTTCGGCGGTGCGATGCTGGGCCTGGCGCTGACGGACAACCTGGTCTCCCTGTTCGTGTTCTGGGAGATCACCTCCATCACCTCGTTCCTGCTGATCGGCTTCTGGGACAGCCGCAAGGCCTCGCAGGACGGTGCCCTGAAAGCGCTGCTGGTCACCTATATGGGTGGCATGGCGCTCATGGCAGCGATGATCCTGACGGGTCTCAACGCCGGCACCTGGAGCCTGTCGGCCATCGACTTCGCCGAGCTCCAGACGACCGCAGCGTTCCCCTGGATCGTGGGTCTGCTGCTGCTGGCGGCGTTCACGAAATCCGCGCAGCTGCCGTTCCACCTGTGGCTGCCGACCGCGATGGAAGCGCCGACGCCCGTGTCCGCTTACCTGCACAGTGCCACGATGGTCAAGGCCGGCATCATGCTGCTGGCGAAGTTCAACCCGCTGCTGGCCGGCACCGGCTTCGGCGACTTCACCATGTACGTCGGTCTGGCCACGATGATGTTCGCTGGCTGGCTGGCGCTGCGGCAGACGGACCTGAAGGCGCTGCTCGCCTACTCGACGGTGTCGCAGCTCGGTCTGCTGACTGCGCTGCTAGGTGCGGGTGACACGTTCGGCGCCACTGTTCACCTGATAAACCACGCGGCCTTCAAGGCAGCCCTGTTCATGGTCGTCGGCATCATCGACCACCAGACCGGTTCGCGTGACCTGCGGGTACTGTCCGGACTGGCCCGGGTGCTGCCCTGGTCCGCGGGGGTTGCCATCATCGCCGGCATCTCCATGGCCGGTGTACCCCCGATGGGAGGTTTCATCAGCAAGGAGCTGTTCATCGGCCAGATGCTCGAGCAGGGCAACGTAGCGCTCATCATCGCGGTCGTCGGCAGTGCCTTCACCTTCGCTTACACTCTGCGGTTCCTCAAGGTGTTTTTCGGCCCGCTGAGCCTGCCGAAGCCTGAGGAGTTCAAACGTGCCGGCATGGGCCTGGTCGTACCGGCCCTGCCGCTCGCGCTGCTGGTCGTGCTGTTCGGCGTGTTCCCCTGGGAGAACACCGTCGCTTCGTTCTTCTCGCGGCTCGCTCAGCCGTACTTCGGTTACGAGCTCGTGCCGCTGACCCTGTGGCACGGCTGGACCCCGGCCCTGTACCTGAGCATCGGCGGCTGGGTCGGCGGCACCTTGCTGTTCCTGTTCAGTCCCCAGGTGAAGCGGCTTCAGGCGGCCCTCACGCCAGGCTGGTCGGCCAACACCGTGTACTACGCGCTGGTGCGGGGCCTGGTGGAGTTCGCTGAATGGGTCACCCGTTCCACCCAGGGCGCGAGTTTCGCGACCCACCTGCGGCTCATCCTGATCGGAGCGGGTCTGACCGGGCTGAGCCTCGGTTTCCGCTACCTGCCGTCCGAGCTGACCGCGCTCACGCCCTCGATGTGGGTGGCGGTCATCTTCACCGTGATCGGGACGTTCGGTATGATCATGGCCCGCTCACGCATAACCATCCTCGTGTTCATGAGCACGATCGGGCTCGGTACGACGCTGCTTTACGTGCTGTTCCGCGCTCCGGACCTGGCGCTCACCCAGCTGCTCATCGAGACGGTCACGGTGATCCTGTTCCTGTCCGGTTTCCGCTTCCTGCCGCGCCTGAAGCGTTACAGCCGGCCGGCTGCCGTCGGTGGCATGGACGCCATCATCGGCGGCAGTGTCGGCCTGTCCGTCGCCCTGCTGCTGCTGGCGGTCCAGACGCCGGTGGTTGAACGGCTCAAGGACTTCTACCTGACTTACAGCAAGAGCATCGCCGGGGGCGACAACGTCGTCAACGTGATGCTCGTTGATTTCCGTGGCTTCGACACCATGGGCGAGATCACGGTCCTGGTCATCGTCGCCGTCAGCATCTACGCGCTGCTGCGGCTGAGACCCCGGCCGCGTGATGCTGCCGAGACGAAGAGCCTGGAGGAGGAACAGCAGTGATCCAGTCGGAGATCTTCTTCCGGGCACTGTCGACCCCGATCGTGTTCGCCCTGCTGGCGCTGGGCGTGCACTTCTTCCTGCGCGGCCACAACGCTCCCGGCGGTGGCTTCATCGCCGGACTGATCGTGGCGGTCGCTGCCCTCCTGACCCGCATGGCTGCACAGCGCGGCCTGCTGCTGGTACGCCCCCGCATCCTGATGCCGGTCGGACTGCTGCTGGCGCTCGTGACCGGCGGTGTGCCCATGCTGTTCGGCTACCCGTTCCTGAAAGGCTGGCACGGCACCGTCGACCTGCCCCTCATCGGACCGGTCGAGCTGGCCACCGCGATGCCGTTCGACGCCGGGGTGTTCCTCGTCGTCATCGGCGCCACGCTGACGATCATCGACCTGCTCGCTGATGACAGCGAGCTGACACGCCTCGGTCTCGACCAGGAGGCCGGCGTCAGCGAGGACGAGGACGACGAAGACGAAGAGCTGCTCGACGGCGGCGAAGGAACGGAGGCCTGAGATGGAGCTGGTACTGCCCCTCCTCATCGGGCTGCTGATCGGCGGTGGCGTCTACCTGCTGCTGGCCCGCGCGCTCATCCGCATGATCGTCGGCATCAGCCTTATCTCCTACGGCATCAACCTGAGCATCCTGTTCGCAGGATCCGGCTTCGACCGCTCAAGCCCCCCGCTGCTGAACCTGCCCGGGCCTTACGTCGATCCGCTGCCGCAGGCGCTCATCCTGACCGCCATCGTCATCGGCTTCGGAACCACCGCGTTCCTGCTGGTTGTGGCGATCAAGGCGTTCCAGGCCACCCAGACCGACCACGTGCAGGAGCTCGCCGAACGACCCGATCCGGTCGTGCCGCCCGGTGAGTACGCTGACCCGGAGCAGCCGTCGGTATCGCCGGAGGAAGGCTCACCCGGTGACCTGTCGGACGGGGACGGGGAAGCGGAAGACAACGGTGCCGCTGACAGGCCGGACCCTGCAGACATCGACTGGAGCGCTGAATGAACCTGGTCCTTTTCCCCGTGCTGCTGCCGCTGCTCGGTGCAGCCGTACTGATGCTGCTCCGCAAGCCGCGGGTGCGCTTCGTCGTCGCCTTAATCATCGCAGCCGCGACCCTGACAGTCAGCGGTGTCATCGCCAGCATCGTGTTCGACGGCCAGGTGCTCGTCACCACCCTGGCCGACTGGCCCGCGCCGTACGGTATCTCCCTTGTGGTCGACGGGCTCAGCGCCACCATGCTGCTGCTGTCGGGCATCGCCGGACTGCTGACGGTGCTGTTCGTCGATGCCACCCTGCAGGCCGGCCCCAAACGGGGCTACGGCAGCCTGCTCAACCGGGCGCGCGAGCTGTTCGGTGCCCAGGCGCTGTTCCAGTTCCTGTTCATGGGCGTCAACCTGTCGTTCCTGACCGGTGACGTCTTCAACCTGTTCGTCGCGTTCGAGATCATGCTCATCGCCTCCTACGGCCTGCTGCTGCTCGGCGGTGAGCTGCCGCAGCTGCGCGAAGGCCTGAAGTACGTGGTCATCAACCTCATCTCCTCGACGCTGTTCGTCGGCGCCGCCGGCCTCGTCTACGGCCTGTTCGGCTCGCTGAACATGGCCGACATCGGCATGCGCGTCGCCGAGCACGGCCCGGACGCCCGGGTCACGGCGGTCGCGCTGCTGCTGGCGCTGGTGTTCGCGACCAAGAGCGCGATCTTCCCGTTCGGCTTCTGGCTGCCCAACAGTTATCCGGTGCCGATGTCAGCAGCGAGCGCGTTCTTCGCCGCCATGCTCACCAAGGTCGGCGCCTACGCGCTCATCAGGCTGTTCACGCTCATGTTCCCCGAAGAAGTGCTCGCCCAGCAGGTGATCATGCTGCTGGCCGCTATCACCGTACTCGTCGGTGCGCTCGGAGCGGTCGCGCGCCACCGCTGGCGTCACATCAGCTCGTTCGTCAACGTCGCCAGCATCTCGATCGTCGTGATCGCCGCCATGGCCGGCACCCAGTCGAGCCTGAGCGCCGCCATCTACTACATGATCAACTCGGTGCTCGTCATCTTCGGACTGTTCCTGGTAGCGGCGCTGGCCGAACGGCTGTCAGGGCCCAACACCCTGCAGCAGGGACACCTGGCGCTCTACCCCTGGCTGGGAGTGGCCTTCTTCGTCGTCATGCTGGCTGCCGCAGGCCTGCCGCCGACGAGCGGCTTCATCGGCAAGTTCTCGGTAGCCGGTGCGCTGTTGGGCCAGGAAGGCTGGTTGCCGACCGTCGCGGCTGCCGCTGTCATCATCTCCGGACTCATCCTGCTGTACGCAGGTGTGCAGATCTGGATGACTTACTTCTGGGGTGACCCGTCCCGGCTGCGCAAAGCACCGCTGCCCGGCCCGATGACCCTGGTCACCTCGGTGGCGGTGCTGCTGGTCGCTGTGCTGCCGTTCATCAGCGGACCGGTGTTCGAGCTGGCCAGCCAGGTCGCCGGCCACCTCGACGGCAACGCCCCTTACCTCTCAGCCCTGTTTCCGGACGGCAACCCCGCCCTGGGAGGCAACTGATGGGTGAGGTCCTTGCACTGATCGGCGTCGCGCTCCTGTGGAGCTTCCTCAACGGCGAGCTCAGCTGGGGCAACATCCTGTTTGGGCTGTTCCTCGGCATGGTGATGCTGAGCGTGCTGGAACGCAACGTCAAGCGCAGCCTGCCGCGGCGCGTACGTGGCGCTCTGCGCTTCCTCGTCACCTTCCTGCTGGAGATGGTGAAAGCCGGCCTGCTCAACACCAGGCTCGCGCTGGCACCGAGGCCGAAGTTCCACCCTCACATCGTGGCCGTGCCGCTGACGGTGCAGTCGACCGCGGCGATAGCGCTGCTGGGCCTGGCCATCTCGCTCATCCCCGGCACCGTACCGATGGCGATCTCGACCGACCGCCGCTTCATGTACTGCCACGCCGTTAACCTCGAAGACATCGAGGATCAGCGGCGCGGCATCCTGCGCATCGAATCACTCATCCTGGAGTTCATGGACTGATGCGGAAAGGAGAGACCGTAAATGGTCGTTGACATCGCATTCATCTGCATAATCCTGGCGCTGCTCATCTCATGCTTCCGCATCGTGCGTGGCCCCACGCTGGGCGACCGCATCGCCGCCCTGGACTTCCTCGGGGTGGGCATGGCGGTACTCATCGTGCTGCTGGCCATGCGCACCGGCTTCGTCGCCTACCTCGACGCGTCACTCATCGTGTCGATCCTCGGTTTCCTCAGCACCGTCGCCCTGACCCGCTACATCCTCTCCAGGGGGTTGCAGCGGTGAAGCGGGCCGGACTCATCCTGCTCCTGCCGCTGCTGGCTTTGAGCCGCGCCCAGGAGGAACTGGCCACCGTCCCGGACGTGGTACGGATCGAAGGCAATATCTTCGCTGAGATCCTCATCCTGTTCGGCTGCTTCTTCATCCTGGTATCGGCCATCGGCATGCTGCGCTTCCCGGACGTCTACACCAGGCTGCACGCCAGCACGAAGCTCGTCACCCTGGGCGGGCTCGGCGTGTTCGGCGGTGCCGCACTGTCGTTCCAGCCGGTCGGTGCCTGGGAACGCGTGCTGCTCATCTTCATGTTATTCTTCCTGACCGCTCCGCTGTCGGGCTACATGATCTCGCGTTCCTCGTACCTGCTCGGGCAGCGCATGTACACCGAGGAGACCAGCATCGATGAGTGGGGCGCTCACGGCAGCATGGCCGTCGAAGACAGCGAATTGACCGAGGAACTCGGCCAGGGCCCTGGCGACAATGTTGTAAGCTGAGCTGCAATGCAGGAATATCCCAGCCTCGTCTGGCACCTGAAGAACACTCAACTGTTCGAGGACCTGTCTGCTGACGAGATAGAGCAACTTGCCGCCATCACGCCCTACAAGCAGTTCCGGGCAGGGGAGATCATCTTCCATATGGAAGACCCGGCAGATGCGCTCTACTTCGTGCGGGAAGGCATGGTCAAGATCTCGATGTACTTCCCCAACGGCAAGGAGATGATCCTCGGCCTGCTCGGCCAGTACGACGTGTTCGGCGAACTGCTGCTGTTGCCGTCTGAACGCCGGCCCAACCAGGCTGAAGCGGTGGTCGATACCAAACTTATCGTCATGCCGGAAGCTGACTTCCAGCGGCTGCTGACCCAGCAGCCCAGGATCGCGATGAAGTTCCTGCAGATCATGTCAACCCGGTTGTGGCAGGCACAGCAGTGGCAGGCGGAGGTCGGCGCGTTCGATGCCCCTGGCCGCCTGGCGAACCTGCTGCTGCGGCTCGCGAACGACTTCGGAACCGAAGGCGAGCGGGGCACGGTCATCGACCTGAGCCTCACCCAGCAGGACCTGGCCAAGATGATCGGTGCGACCCGTGAGACGGTCAGCCACTGCCTGGCGCGGCTGCTGGAGTACGGCGCAGTGAGGCGCCGCCGGGCTCCGATCACGGTGAACACCGAGATGCTGCAGCAGTTCCTGGATGAAGCGAGTGCCTGAAGGCTACGTAGTCATAACCGAGTTCGGCCCCGTGCTGGTGAGAGTGAACCCCGCAGCCCGCAACGGTCTCGAGACCGATCTGCTGCTGCTGTCAGCCGCCAGTGAGAGCGACCGCTCCGCCGCCGTGTTCGAGACGCCGCTGCGCGCCTTCGCCGCCAAGATGGTCGACATCATCAACAGCGCCGGGTTCGACGGGGTGACCATGTCCGGACCGTTGCGGGAGATGATGGTGAAAGAGAAAGCATCCGATGAGCTGAACCGCATCGAACGCTGGGCCCGGGCCAACCTGTGAACAGCGGCGACTGAAGCTCAGCCGCCGTCCTCCTCGTCGTCATCATCGACGACCTCACCCAGGTTCAGCAGCAGGTCCTTGTAAAGCCGCAGGCTGAAATCACGGATGGCAGTACGCGCCTGCTCGCCAGTCAGATGCTGCGGTACCCGGCTGTCAGCGACCTGCAGCGTCTGGCGCAGCAGCTCCTCGAACACCGGCCAGGGGCCTTCGAAGTCATCCTCGTCGTCGAAAGCGGCGGCTTCGGCCTCCTGCTCCCGTGCCTCCAGGGCAGCGATCGCGTCCTCAGCCGCAGCCCGTTCCGCCTCGCGTTTCGTGCGTGCTATGCCCTTACCGAGCGTTTCATCGTCAACCTTCACTTCTGCCGTGAAAACCTGGTCGTGCTTCGGTCCGCTGCTGCTGGTCGAGTACGCCGGAGTGCCGAGTCCCAGTCGGACGGTCGTCTCAGCCAGGATGCTTTTGGCATGCGCCATTCAGTGAGCCTCCATCGCTGCGCTCAACAGTAACACGGCGTCATGCTGTAGCATTGGAACATGACGCGACTGTTGCTCTGCGACGATCACGCGATGTTCCGTCAGGGCGTGAGGAGCATCCTCGAGACCGAGGAGGATTTCCGCATCATCGGCGAGGCCTCCACTGGGCGAGAAGCTGTCCGCTACGCCCTGGAGACCAGACCGGACGTGATCCTGATGGACATCCAGATGCCGGAACTTGACGGCGTAGCCGCCACCAAGGCGATCCTCGCGGAGAACCCTGATGCGCGGGTCATCATCCTGACCATGTACCGCCAGGACCGTTACGTGTTCGAGGCGATCAAGGTCGGCGCGCGCGGCTACCTGCTGAAGGATGCGGACGCCAACGACCTGATCGATTCGATCCGCCGGGTCGCTGACGGCGAGGCGCTGCTGGATGCCGGCATGGCCGCGGAGATCCTCAACGAGTTCCGCAAGACACGCGAGCTGCCTGAGGATCCGAAGCACAAGCTCAGCGAGCTGAGTGAACGCGAGGCCGACATCCTGCGGCTGCTCGCCCAGGGGCACGCCAACCAGCAGATCGCCGAGGCGCTCGACATCAGCGAGAAGACGGTGCGCAACCGCCTGTCGGAGATCTTCTCCAAACTGCGGCTCAACAACCGCACCCAGGCGGCGCTGTACGCACTGCGTGAAGGCATCGCCACCTTGCAGGACGGCGGTAACTGAATGGCTGACGGAAAATCTGCAGGCCGCATCGCGGAGCTGGTGCAGCTGATCTGCGAGGTGCCGGCGCCCACCTTCAGCGAAGGACCGCGGGCAGAACTGATCGCCGGGCTGTGGCGCCAGGCGGGCCTGGACGTACAGGTCGATGATATCAACAACGTGTTCAGCGACACTGGCATCGGCAGCGGACCGCGGGTGCTGCTGGCGGCGCATTCTGACACGGTGTTTCCGGCCGGCACGGACGTGACGGTGCAGCGGGCCGGCGGGCGCTGGCTCGCTCCGGGCATCGGTGACAACAGCGCCAGCGTGGCGGTACTGACCCACCTGGCTGAGCAGCTCGGATCGCTCGCGCCAGACGGCCTGCCGCGCCTGCTGCTGGCCTCGCCGGTCGGGGAGGAAGGCCGCGGGGACCTGCGGGGCATGCGCCGGCTGCTCGAGGATCACGGTGACAGCATCGATCTCGTGATCGCCGTCGACGGGCACCTGGGAAGCATCGTCGACCGGGCGGTGGGTTCGAAGCGGTTCGAGTTCAGCTTCACCGCCCCGGGTGGTCACTCGTGGGGGGATTACCCGACCCCGAGCGCGATCCATGCGCTGGCTGACGCCATCAGTGCGCTGAACGGTATGGATGTTCCTGCAAGTCCGCGATCCAGTTACAACATCGGTACCGTATCGGGCGGCACCAGCATCAACGCCATCGCTGAGAAGGCCCGCTTCGACCTCGACCTGCGCAGTGTCGATCCCACGGCGCTGGCCGCGCTGGAACAGGGTGCCCTGGAGCGGGTAACCGAGGCCGCCAGGCGGCACCGTGTCGAGCTGCATACCGAACAGATCGGGGACCGCCCGGTCGCGGTCGTCGACAACTCGCAGCTGGTGCGGATCGCCAGTGAGGCGTTGCGGGAGCATGGCATCGAGCCGCAGACGGCTGCGGGCTCGACTGATGCCAACGCTGCCTTGGCGGCAGGCCTGCCTGCCATCTGCTTCGGCGTTTATCGCGGCGGGGATGCACACCGGCTCAGCGAGTGGATCGATCCCGCTTCGCTCGATGAGGGTTACGCGGTCCTGCTGTCGCTGCTCGAAGGGCTGAGCGGCATGAGCAGCTGAGCACCTCAGAGGGTGACTCGGCGGTCGGTGCCCCCGCGGGTGCGCCTGGCGCTGAGCGCCAGCCTGTCAACGAGTTCGTTCTGCTCGTGGCCTGAATGGCCGCGCGTCCAGCGCCAGCTGACTTCATGCTTGGCGGTCAGCTCCAGCAGCCGTTCCCACAGGTCGCGGTTCTTCACGGGCTGACGGCTCGCGGTGCGCCAGCCGTTACGCTGCCAGTTTTCCAGCCAGCCGGCGGTGAAGGCGTTCTTGAGGTACTGCGAGTCGGTGACGATCGTGACGTCACACGGTTCGGTCAGGGCTTCGAGGGCCTTCACCGCGGCCGTCAGTTCCATACGGTTGTTGGTCGTGCCTGCTTCATAGCCGCTCACCATCCGGCCGCTGTCTCCGTGCTGCAGCAGGTAGGCCCAGCCGCCCTCACCGGTCCGGGTCTCACAGGAGCCGTCTGTCCAGGCTGTCACTTTACGGGTCACAGCTGGCGATTATACGGCTGCCTGATGGCCGCGGCCGCAATGTGCCGCGAAGTACGGGCTCCGGCTGTTACTCAGATGTTGTTCTAACACCTTTCTAATAATACCGTTTAGGACGGTAAACCCACTGGGACTTGACGCCAGGCGGAAAATGTTTCTATACTTCGAGGCAGGTAGTGCAATCCAGATGGACTACCCGATCGGGGGGGCGCTCCGATCCAGCCACAGGCTGAACAAGGAGGAACGGGGAATGAATACCATCATCAGGGATAGCGATTTCCGTGGCACCATGGTCGAGACGGGCGAAGAGCTGACCATTCCTGGTCAGGTTCTGAAGTTCCAGCGTCGTCAGACCCTCTACCACAACGGTGATCCGGCACGGTCCGTGTTCCGGGTCCGGGACGGACTCGTCCGCATCACGCGGATGACTCCCGAGGGCCGGGTACTGACGGTCCGGCATGTCGAGCCGGGCGATTTCTTCGGCGAGGAAGCGTTCACTTCCAGCGGCCGGCGCGACGAGATGGCTGAGGCCCTTACGAACGCCGACATCGAGGCGATCGATCCCGCACTGATCAACCACCAGGATCTGTTCGCGATCACCCAGTCACTGTCCCAGCAGATGCAGCGGCTGATGGACTACGAGTACCATCTGCAGACCGGCGACCTGCGCCAGCGTGTCGCCCGCTACCTGCTGCAGCTGGCGGAGACCCCGCTGGCCACCGTGGACGGCGAAGGTCGCGAGGTCGTCGCCGCCACCCATGAGCTGATCGCTGAAGGAACTGCCAGCACCCGGGAGAGCGTGTCGAAGATCATCACCGAGTTGCGCGCAGCAGGCCTTATCGAATCAGGCTACCGCAGCATCGTGCTGCTGGACCGCGAGGCCCTGGACGAGGTCGCCCAGGGATTCTGCTGAACAACTGAACGTGCCGGCCAGTCGTGAGCTGGCCGGCACAAATACCTGGAAATGAGAAGCAGTCCGGTGTGCCCTGGGACGCGGCACGGATAACAGCCGGACTGCTTCTGTCGTTACTGTTGCCGCTGCTCCAGGATCACCACAGCGGCAGCATGATCACGTGAATGAGTGAGTGACAGGTGCGCCACCAGCTGCTCCGCCTCCATCTGCTCCCGGATGGCGGGGGAGAACTCCAGGTGCGGCTTCATGCCTTCGCGCACCACCCACACATCCTGCCAGCCGTGATTCCGGGGCCAGCACTTCTGGAACGCTTCCTTGGCCGCGAACCGCGCCGCCACGCTCGGCAACGGATCGGATTGCGAGCGGACGAAAGTGATCTCTTCCGCCGTGAAATGGCGGTAGAGGAAACGGCTCGGATGCTTCTGCCACACTTCCTTGATGCGAACCAGCTCGATGATGTCGATCCCGACGGCCCTGATCATCGCTTCAGCACCTGGATGCCGCTGCTGCCGGCCAGGATCGCCTCAGTGGCCAGGCCCAGGAACAGGCCGTGCTCGACCACGCCCAGTGTGCCCTTCAGCTCCGCGGCGAGGCTGGCCGGATCGAACCGTTCAGGCGGTCTGACGTCGACGATCAGGTTGCCGTTATCGGTCCGCAGCGGTTCGCCGCTGCTGTCCAGCCTGAGCTCGCAGTCACCGAAAGCTTCGAGCCGCTGGACCGTGGCGGCGTAACCGAACGGCACTATCTCCACCGGGACCGGGGCCTTCTCACCGAGCCGCTGCACGTACTTGCTATCATCGGCGACCACGATGAACCGCTCAGCGGCAGCGGCAACGAGTTTCTCACGGGTCAGAGCGCCGCCCAGGCCCTTGATCAGCCGCAGGGAGGCGTCCACTTCATCACAGCCATCGATGGCGACATCGATGCGTTCACGGCCGAGCTGAACCAGTGGCACGCCGGCAGCGCGGGCCAGCCGTTCGGTGTCGACGGACGTCGGTATGCCCTGTACCCGCTCCAGCCGGCCGTCAGCGAGGCGCTCGCCCAGGCCGGAGATGACGAAAGCTGCGGTGCTGCCGGTGCCAAGGCCGACCGTCATGCCGGAGTCGACCTGCTCGAGGGCGGCTTCAGCTGACTCGCGCTTGTAGGAAGCTGAGCTGTCGCTCACGCGCTGCGGAGCTCCTGCAGCCTGTCGCGGACACGGCCGGCATGACCGCTGGCCCGCACGTTATACATAGGCACGGCGATGTTGCCTTCCGGGTCGATGATGAAGGTGGAACGGATGATTCCTTCAACGGTGTTGCCGAAGATCGTCTTCTCACCCCAGGCGCCGTACTTCTCCGCGACCGCATGGTCGGCGTCGCTGGCCAGCGGGAAGTTGAGGCTGTTCGCGGCGATGAACTTCTCGTGTGATTCCAGGCTGTCGGGTGATACGCCGATCACCCGCGCGTCAAGCGACTCCAGGCTGTCACGCAGGTCACACGCCTGGGTGGTGCAGCCGGGCGTGCTGTCCTTTGGGTAGAAGTACAGGACGACCCACTCGCCCCGGAAGTCGGAGAGGCTCAGGTCTCCGGCCGTGGAGGGCAGGCGGAAATCAGGGGCTGGGTCACCGGCTTTAAGCTTGCTGTCCATGCCCCAAGTGTAGCCGATGACGTGGGCGCCAGCCTGACTCACCGGCCGTTAACGGGCTGCCGGGTAGACTGAACGGGTGACGGCCAACGGAGCCCCATTCATCCTTGCCAGCGCCTCGCCGCGGCGGCAGCAGCTGCTGCAGTCACTGGGAGCCCGCTTCAGCGTGCAGCCCGCTGAGGTTGACGAGACACCAATCGACAGCGAAGACCCGACCCGGCTGGCTTTACGCCTCGCCCGCGCGAAGGCTCAGGCGATCGCAGCCAGCAACCCCGGCGTACCGGTACTGGCCGCCGATACCGTCGTGTCACTCGAGGGTCAGCTGCTCGGCAAACCGCAGACAGCAGAAGAGAACGTGAGCTTCATCCGCCTTCTGTCCGGCCGCGAGCACATCGTCACCACCGGGCATGTGCTGCTGAACGGCACGGACAGCGCCGAGGAAGCGCCGCACACCAGCGTGCGCTTCCGCGAGATCAGTGTGAGCGAAGCACAGCGCTACGCCGCTAGTGGCGAAGGCCTGGACAAGGCCGGCGGCTACGGCCTGCAGGGTCTGGGCGGAGCGCTGGTCGACACCGTCTGCGGCTGCCACACCAACGTCATCGGCCTGTCGCTGCCGGCGACGTTACGGCTGTTCGACCGACTCGGGGTGCCAGTTGCATAACCTGCAGCGCGCCTGGTTCACCTTCCTGGCCCTCGGGCTGGTCACCGTCATCGTCAGCGGCCTGATCGGCCAGCCGCCGGCTTCACTGTCGTCCGCGGTCGCGCTGCCCCACAGCCTGCTGCACCGGGTGGGCACCAACCTGCGGCTGGCCAGCGTCACGCTGGCGGACCGCTCGGACTTGCGCGAGCAGCTGGCTGACGCCGAGAGCCGAATCCAGCAGTTGGAGCAGGAGAACCGCGAGCTGAGCCTGAGCGTCGCGCAACTGACCGAGGTGCTGCAGATCCAGACGGACCAGTCACCCGGGGTGGCGCTGACCGGCTCGGTAATCGGCGTGAGCAGCAGCAACCTGCTGTCGCGCCTCACCCTGAACAAAGGTACACAGGACGGCGTGATGACCAACATGGTCGCTACGGTCCCCCAGGGACTGGTCGGCGTAGTGGTGGAAAGCTCCCGCAGCACCTCGGTGGTTCGCACCGTGCTTGATCCGCAGGCACGCATCGGCATAACCGTCCGCGACCGCGGCGGTCAGGGTGTGGCCATGGGACTGCCGGGCGGCAACATCAGGGTGTTCGACTTCATCGAGGTCGAGAACGTCCAGGTCGGTGACCTGATCGAGACCAGCTCCATCGGCGGGCTTTACCCCCGCGGCATCCTGGTCGGCACCGTCGTGGAAGTACCACCCCGCGATCCGAACGAGCTGCGCCGCACCTTCACCGTTGAGCCGGCCGTCGACCTGGCCACCCTGCTGGAGGTGGCCCTGATCTCACCGCTGTAAGTGACCGCCGGCCTCAGGCCGGGCGCACCACGAAGTTCACCAGCCTGCCGGGCACGACGATCTCGCGGATGACCTCGGTTCCCTCGAGATGCCGGGCGACGTTGTCCTCCTGGCGGGCAGCCGCAAGCACGGCATCACGGTCCGCATCGGCTGCGACCTCGATCTGGCCGCGCACCTTGCCGCTCACCTGCACCGCCATCCGCACCGTCTCCTGCACGAGTTCGGC
>Ga0209487_1002196_pt1 | contig 16003 bp, 11 predicted proteins | sample Poulit2012_FD_187524 | JGI IMG/M metagenome (GOLD analysis project Ga0209487, IMG submission 187524) | Agricultural soil microbial communities from Georgia to study Nitrogen management - Poultry litter 2012 (SPAdes) (version 2) | ecosystem: Environmental > Terrestrial > Soil > Agricultural land...
TCACTACCAGATATATGTGGTGCTGTGCTTGACTTCTTGACGTATTCAATCAATCTTTTTGACACTAAAAAGTAATCAATTCTCCAGCCTATATTCCTTTCTCGCACGGTCTTCCTATACGACCACCTAGTATGAAACGACAATAATTATTAGTGAGTTAAATTGACAATCAGAAGAATACAAATCTACTGAGTGTATATTAATGACCAACAATATAAAATTATAATTTTTTTTGCAAAAAAGAAGTGTGCGCATAAATTTCGCTAGTATTTATAGTTTTTTGGAATATACCCATTCCCCTACATACGCCTATACTGATTATTATTATTCAGCCCCAACTTAGCCCCAAAATCAGCCCCAAATGTGTTCGTTTTCATGCTTTATCCTGCAATCTCAAGAAAAACAAAAAAGCCCCGAACCCTTGATATAGCAAGGGTTCTAAGGCTTTTAATACTGTGCTTTGCAAAGCGAAAAACTTAACGTGAGTAGAATTCAACGATTAACGCTTCGTTAATTTCAGCAGGTAACTCACTACGCTCAGGTAAACGAGTTAACGTACCTTCTAACTTATCTTCATCGAAAGTTAAATATTCAGGAACGAAATTGTTATCCTCGATTGCACCTTTAATAATGTCAAGGTTGCGTGAACGCTCGCGTACACCGATTACTTCGTTTACTTTCACACGGTAAGATGGAATGTTCACACGACGACCATTTACTAAAATGTGTCCGTGGTTTACGAGTTGACGTGCTTGACGGCGCGTACGTGCTAAACCGAGACGGTATACGAGGTTGTCTAAACGGCATTCTAAAAGAACCATGAAGTTTTCCCCGTGAACACCAGGCATTCTTCCTGCTTCATCGAAAAGGTTACGGAATTGACGTTCGTTTAATCCGTACATGAAGCGTAACTTTTGTTTTTCTTGTTGCTGTAGGCCATATTCGGAAATTTTACGACGTTGTGTCGCACCGTGTTGACCTGGTGGGTAAGGACGTTTAGCTAACTCTTTTCCTGTACCCGTTAATGAAATGCCTAGACGACGAGATTTTTTCCAAAGTGATCCTCTAAATCGTGACATCGACATTTCCTCCTTTTTTTGAAATAGTTGCATAAAATAAACGTCGTGGACTACATGCCGGTCATTTTGTTGTTCTGCACCTTCGCCCCAGCAGCAGAGGGTTACACGATACACCTCATAAGAAGAGGAACAAAATGAAATCGTACATTAGTTCACAAAAGCTACCTATTATTTTACACAAAGGACATTATATATCTTTTCAAAACATAAGTCAATAATAACTGTTGTTAATTTCTAGCATAAATGAGCCCGTCTCACATGATTAAGTAAGTCTTTCAAAGGGTCAACGTATGTACGTTTGACACTTCCATTTCCCTCCTTTTAACCTTATTCGGCAAATTTCGCCAACTAAATACCTAAATAAATAACAATGTATGGAAAAGTTTCACAAGTTTGTCATAAAGATATTAAAAATATAAACAAAAACGTTCTTTTTCCGAACTAACTATAGGCTTCTTTCCTCTACAATTAGTCACAAGTCATTTATGAAATGGCATTTCTTAGAAGTTAAAAGGAGGGAGGAACATTTTATGAACAAAATGAAAACCCTTTCACTGTTGCTCATTGTTCTTTTGGTAGTACAGTTTTTCTTACCAAATATCGATACATATGGGCAAGTGAAAAGTGGTGCAGAAACAGATCCGGCTAAACTAAATATTCACTTAAAGGAAAAAAGTGAAACAAAACTGCAATGGAAAGTAACGATTAACGATGGAGGTGAAGAAAACGACGGTACACAAACGACGATACAGTCAAACGATTCATTATCGTATTCGGTCGCCGAACATACGGCCGGTAGTAGCTTGAAAAAATCGCAACATGGCTTTGTCATCGATACAGAACCGGGAAATAAAACACATTACATTATCGTAGAGACAGATGTATCAGATGAGCAGATAAACAAAGCGCAACTTCATGCGACTGCAAACATCAATGGAAACACGTATTACGCGAAAGAAGAAACAGCGATTGAAAGTAAGCAGCCCGATCCACCAACTAAAGAAGAGGGTGAGCAGAATAATGAAGACAAAAAGAAAGAAGTAAAAGACGAAAAGCAACCGAACGAACAGAATAATAACAGGGAAGATGAGAAAGAAGTTGAACTTGAAGATGAGTATATTCCGTTAGAACAGGAAAAAGGCGGAATGAATACGAATGTCGTTTCCTTTTCAGCAAAGAAAATGACAAGTGCGCCGGGGAGTCCAACTGTTTCTCATACAGTTAAAGAGACGGATAGTGAAAACATATGTAGACGGAATGTCCGCGGTGAGATCACATTTGCATTACCGAAACCGACAGAAAAGAAGCCTGTAGATATTGTGGTCGCTCAAGATGCGAGCGGTTCGTATGCCGGAAATGCGAATCAAGCACGGCAAAGCTTAAGAGATATCGTAGATATGTTAGATCTAAGCCAAGATAGAATGATGGTGACGAGCTTCCGAGGATATAATGGTTGGAAAAGTTATAACTCGATAAACGACTTCTATGATGAAAGAAATATATCTTCCAAAGGAATAAATTGGAATGAACAGCGTCTGACGTTAACGAACCATAGTAATGGTTTGTCGAATTCTAACAACGCATTGAAAAGTGCAATTAATCAAATAGTGTTTGATGGTGCGACACCATCAGCAAGCGGACTTCAATTTGCAAAAGAAAGGTATGAGGCGGCGACGAGAAACGAAGATTTGAGTAATCGAAATACGATATTTTTATTCATAACAGATGGAGTCGCGAACGCCCAATTGGATGGTCTAATTCACATCGAGCATAATCGCGGAGGGATTTTTAATCCTCACGTGTGGGCGGAACAGTACCAGTTCTACGAGCCTACTTTCGCTGAAGTAGTAAGCGTAGCTAATGATATAAAAGTAAATGGGTATGATATTATTTCCGCTTACTGGGAAAACGCTCCAGTACTAAGGAATGCTTATGGTAGTAGTTATTACAATAACACGATAGGTCCAGCCGCACGCCAGATGGTACAAGACGTAGCATCCAAACCGGAATATTACAGCAGTAATGAAGATTTAGCACAAACGATTAGTGAATTGTTAGCAAATTTACAAGAAGCGTTAAATAAGTACGACGGATTTAAGGCGGAATTTGACGTCGCACCAGGGTTTGAACTCGTCGAAGATAGCGTGTATGTCAACGGAACGAAAGTAGGTTATACGGAAAATGGAAATAACGTTACGGTGACACTCGATGAGATCAAATCAGGAGAAAGTACTCTTACGTACGAATTAAGAGAAACTTCCTTACACACTGGTGCAACGGAACCGATAACGAATGGTTCGATCTCCTACGACAAAGATCGAAATTCGTATAAAGAAACGGTTCAAATTCCACAAGCCACTTTAAAGGGTAACAAAAATTTGCATAACTGTCAAGAAAATGTAAGTAAGCTTATTAGCCCAGTCGGATCGAATGATTATGGAGATTATTTACAAATAGATGATGTGAATGAAGTTTTTACGTATAAATTACAATATCAGTTCGGTGGAGATATCGGATCATATGAAACCGTAAAATTGCGCGACAATTTAGAAAGTGTGTTACAAGTTGTCGGAACGGCTCATGATGTGGAAGTACACTCTGACAATATTCCACAGTTAAATGTTGAAAAAATGGTGTTAGATGACGGAAATGGAATCGAAATTGTTATTAAAAAGAAAAACGATTCCTATAACTATTTAGCTGGTAAAACGATCACCGTATTATTCCAGGCAAAAGTGCGTGATGACGTAACGAATGACGATTTAGCGGTATATGAAGACGGGAACATACCGAACGTAGCAAAATTACTGAAAGATGATGATGAGAAACGATCTAACGAAGTACATGTCAGTTTGCCACAAAAAGGGTCGATTACCGTCCATAAAGTTGATGAAGAAAAAGAGGCGTTACAAGGTGCTACATTCACTCTAACTGGACCGAATGGCTATAAAAAGACGGGGGTATCGGATGCGGACGGGTTAATCCGTTTTAGCGATTTGCCGCTCGGTACGTACACGTTAAAAGAAACGAAAGCACCAGAAGGTTATCGTCTCCTGGAAAAAGAGATGACGATTGACATAACAACGAATAACTTACACGTCGAAAAGGAAATTGAAAACACGTTAGCAAATTGGGAAATTCCTAAAACAGGTGGAATAGGTACACTCGGATTTTACTCGATCGGGTTGTTACTCATGATGATTAGCGTACTTTATTACAAACGAAAAAAGTTTTATTTGAATTAAATTTGGAGGGGACGAATGATGATAAAACGATTATCCATTCATAAACTATTGCTCGTGCTTATGATGTTTACGCTTATTTTACCAGGATTTGCTGCTGCGAACGGATACGGTGGACCTGGACACGGGCACGGACCGGGAAATGGTTCTGATAATGGGGATGAAGTAGTAGGTTCTTTAACGATTCATAAGTATGCGCAAGAAAAAGATGCTGAAAAGGAAAAAGGAACAGGAGAAGGGGGACAACATGCCGTTGGCGACCCATTAGAAGGAGTTACTTTTACGTTAACACAGACACATCAATATGACCCTGAGACGGATAAATGGACGGAAGTGTCTGGGACACCGGAAGAGTATGTAACTGATGCAGACGGAAAAATAGAAATTTCACCGATTCCGTTAGGAAGATATAAAGTAGAAGAAACGGATGGACCACCAAACGTCGTGTTAAATACGCAAGAATATTATGTTGACATTCCGATGACAAATGAAGACGGGACAGACACGAATTATGACGTTCATATTTACCCGAAAAATGAAATTATCCGTGGGAAAGTGACATTAACAAAATATGGAGAGAAGAAAAAACATAAATTAAAAGGAGTTACGTTCAATCTGTATAAAAAAGGTGAGTCAGAACCGATTGATACGAATTTAAAGACTGGACTTTACGGAAAACTATCGGTAAAAAATTTAGAGTATGGCAAATATTACTTTCAAGAAGTTTCCACTGTAGATGGTTATTTATTAAACGGTGAAAAAGTTTATTTTTCCATCGAAAAGCAAGGTGAACATAAGAAAGTAAGTTTATACAACTATAAAGAACCTGAAGTAGAAAAGAGTGTCGATAAACAGGCGGTTAACCGTGGGGAAACAGTTCAGTTTTCCATCACCGTCGATCTACCGGGAGACATTCAATCTTATGAAAAATTTGACGTAATTGATTTACTCGATGACAGGCTCGAGTATATAGATGGTTCAGAATCGAGCCCGGCAGGGTTTACATTTAGTAAAAATGATCAAGAGTTAAAGTGGACGGGAGATCCTAGCCAATTACAGCCAGGTAACGTAACGATTACGTTTGACGCAAAAGTTTCGGAGGATGCAAAAGCAAATGATCCGATCGAAAACGAAGCGACAATCGATTACGATAACCGTTACGTAACGGACAGTAAAACGACACCTCCTGTCACTGTTATACCGACGGTAGGTTCATTAACAGTCATAAAGCAAGACGGTAATGATAACGACGTGAAATTACAAGGAGCCGAATTTGAATTGCGAAATGAAAATGGTGACGTCGTAGCAACTGGCGTATCCGGCACGGATGGAGTTGTTGACTTTAACGGTGCAACGAATGAGCTAGATTATGGAACGTATGAGTTAATCGAAACGAAAGCGCCGAATGGGTATAACAAATTGCGTAATCCGATTGAAGTTGTTATCGATGAAGAAGAGTCTGAAGTAACTATTACGGTAGATAACTACAAATCCGGTTGGGAGTTACCGAAAACGGGCGGAATCGGAACAGTATTCTTTACACTGATCGGACTGACACTCATGTCTTCAGCAGCATGGATGTATTTCCGAAGACAACGTAGTGAGGAAGTATAAAGAAATTGGCGGCTAGAGGGCAGTTTTGCCCTTTAGTCATCATCATACAAGCTCGACGTTCTTTTTTTATGTGTTTTCGCCACGAAAAAGTTCGCAAAAAGTAAAGGAATGACGCCAATGTTACGAAAAATAATTATAATATTTATCTTTATAACTGGGTTGATCGTGTTTACGTACCCAGTCGTAACGAACTGGTTCAATAGTGAGAAACATTATCGCGTTATGAGTAAGCATAATGAAACGTTGCAACAGATGTCGGAGGAAGCGATAGAAAACGAGCGTAAAAAAGCCGAAGAACATAACAATGCTATCGATGAAACGTCAATTCCTATTACGGATCCTTTTTCATCGACAGACGAAGCGAATGAACAGACTGGATATTATGATGTGTTGAATATTGCCGAAACGATGGGACGTATCGAAATACCGAGTATTCGCGTAAACCTGCCTATTTATCACGGTATTAGCGATGATGTTTTACAACAAGGGATCGGTCATATGTCAAATTCGTCTTTTCCGATCGGTGGAAAAGGAACACATACAGCATTAACAGGTCACCGTGGCTTACCAAGTTCAAAACTGTTTCGCGACTTAGACAAAGTAAAAGATGGCGATGTTTTCTTTATCCACACCCTTGGTGAAACGTTAGCATACGAAGTCGATTCGGTAAAAATCGTCCTACCGGACGAAACGAATTGGTTATCTATTAAGGAAGATAAAGATTACGTCACACTCATTACGTGTGAACCGTATATGGTTAATACGCACCGGCTTCTCGTACGAGGAGAACGAATTCCGTACGAAAAAGGTGCAGCTGTAAAGGAAAAAGTTGAACGGGAATCGAAAGAAAAGAATCTAAATGTATTATATATAGGTATTTGCGTAACGATCGTACTTTTTATCGTCGTCATCGCTTATAGAAAGATGAACGTCAAACTTTCAACCTAGAAAAGAAACTGTCGTATGAGTAAGTATGCAAAATCGTGATCCATATTCCGTTCATTCGCTATGTATAAAAGGTATGTAGATATGTTTAAACAGAAGCGTAAGTGAATATACTTTAAGTAAAAAATGCTCTGCATGAAAGGGGTCGTTATGTTAAAACGAAACGTCACGTTAGTCTTACTTTTTATCACAGGGGCAATCATCCTTATATATCCTCACGTTGCACAACAAGTGAATAAAACTGTACAACGATCACATGCAGAAGAAGTAATAGAAACGTACCGTACATTAGATCCTGAATTAGTTGAAGCGAGAGTAAACGAAATGAAAAGGTGTAACGAAGCGATATTTCAAGGTGGATCAAACGTACACGATCCATTTACGTATGAATACGATTTAGATGATATAGAACAATGTCGCAATATGATAAACGCTGATGGTGCTATTGCGTCGATAGAAATTCCGTCCTTACATTTATTTATTCCAATTTATGTTGGTGCAAAAGAAAAGCAATTGTCACAAGGAATTGGACAAGTAGAAGGCTCCTCCTTACCACTCGGTGGAGCAAATACACATACCGTATTAGCAGGACATCGAGGGATGGGTACGAAAGCGATGTTTCGTAACCTTGATGAATTACAGCGTGGGGATATTTTTTATATCCATACGGTCGATACATCGTTAATGTATGAAGTATTTGATGTAGAAGTAATCCTTCCGACTGAAACAGAAAATTTACACATCGAACAAGGAAAAGATTTAGCATCGTTAATTACTTGTCATCCGTATCGCCATAATAGTCACCGGCTCGTCGTCCATGGAGAACGTAAAAAGAATGAAAAAGGGGATTATGAAAATGAATAAAAAAGAAGAAATAAATATTATTTTAATTGACCATCAACCGATTTATCGTGAAGGTATTAAACAAGTGTTAGAAACGAGTGCGAATTTTCAAGTGTTAGTTAGTAGCGATCATTATTCTGTCGTACAGTCAGTGTTGCCATATCGTCTTGTCGACGTTATTTTAATCGATGTCTCAATGGCTTTAAAAAATAGTGAACAAATAACCGAACATTTAAAGCAGTACCCAGAGATGAAAATGATCGTTTTAGCATCAGAAAAAGAACGTAAATATGTAACAGAGGCGATAAAAGTAGGTGCTCATGGATTTTTATTAAAAGAAATGGATGTGTATTCATTCATTGAAGCGATCCGTCTCGTTAAAAACGGCACATCATATATTCACCCGATTGCAACGGAGGAGCTCGTAAACGAATTCCAACATTTGATAAGAAGAGATGAAGCGAAAACGAAAGAGCAGGCGCAATGTCCACTTCATCTCTATACGAAACGAGAATGCGAAGTATTACAATTACTTGCCAAAGGGAAGAGTAATCGTGCGATCGCCTCCGAATTAAAAATAAGTGAAAAAACTGTAAAAAACCACGTAAGTAATTTATTCCGTAAAATGAATGTCAACGATCGGACACATGCAGTCGTCTTAGCAATTCGGAATAAGTGGGTAGAACTTTGAACAAATTAACGATAAGTATTTGCTTATGTTTATGTGAAAAGGAAAATGTTTATTATGAAGAATCTAAACAGAAAATCAATTACGTGTGAGTTTAGTGTGAATAAAACTAAATAACTTCTAGGAAAAAGGGTTTATTAGCGTGTCTCACTAGTAATAAAGTAGTACTTCATGTATAATATAAGTAACTACACAAACGGAGTAGGTGTTTGCGATGACGAGCACGGATTTGATCAATAATCTAAAAGTGACGCTTCTTGATCTAACCTACACGATACATCGTATGAAACGTAAAGATGTAATGAAGTTATTCTGCTCAAAATTACAGGAAATGTTAAACGTTTCTTCCGTTACATTTTACATTTACAACCGTCTCGATCTCCGTAGACAACTCGACATATATAGTAGCCCAGACGGTCAAATAAAATTACCCAACTTAACGTACGACAATTTTATACCATATATGAAGAAAAAACAAAATGCAACATTGTTAGAAAAATATGAATATGAGATAAGCGACAAAGAAAACGACGTAATGCTGTTTAAATTATGTAATAACGATAACTTTTACGGAATGATGTTGTTTTCCTACAAGGGAGGTTTGGAGTTATCGATGAAACAGATAGAGGAAATGCAACATTTAAATGAACAATTTCTTGACAAAGTATATGATGTAAAACATGAAAATTTTATTAACAGTAGAAACGATCTGTTGCTCCAAATGTCGATCAAACTTCATTCCGTACATCGTACGATAGATGTTTTGGAGCGTGCCTACCGTTCATGTCGCCTACTTTACCCATCTTTTAAATATCATTTTCTCATGTCTCAAGAATATAAGACGAGCAATGTACCGATTAAACTACTCGATTATTCAGAAAATCAAGATTTTTCCTTAGGTATTAAAGCATTTATTAACAATACGATTGAAATCGAGTATGTGGAAGGGGCAAGTGAAGAAACGCATATTTTTGCAGCATTTAGCGGAGAGCAAAGCGTTTATGGCGTATTACAAACAATCATTCCTAAAAAGGTCAATATATCCGATTCTGAAATTAATTTCGTCCGTCAATTTACGAGTATCGTCGGACGTGCAATTGAACGTACGACATTATTTCAATCATCTAACCAACTCGTAACTGATTTACAAACAATTAGTAACGTGTCTCGTGAATTAAACACGAACTTAGATCGGACGGATATTACAGAAACAGTCGTTAAACATATAGCAGGAACGTGTAAAGCAGAACAGATCGGTGTCGTGTTGTTTCCTACGGAAGTAAACGGTGCTGTTTATCATGATGGTGACAACTTTGAAGTTCAAAAAAACAGCAGTCCTTATTTTATGACGAACGAAGGACAGAAGTTTATTGAACATTTGTATAAAAAAATTCAGCACGATACGAAGCCAAGTTTTACAGGAAACTTTCAATCGGATGAAATTGACACGAATATGCGTTCCTTAATGGTTATACCGTTATTAGCTTCTGAATCGGTATTCGGTGTCATTATCGCAGCACATACGAATCCGTACTACTTTTCATTTGATAAATTTAAGTTCGTTCAGTCGCTCGTGCAACATGCTTCACTCGCTTATACGAATTCAATATTAAAGGAACAGTTACGTTTAAGTGCGATAACTGATTATCTAACGAAGTTATATTCACGCAACTATCTCGATGAAAGAGTGTTAGAAGAAATAAACAAACGCAAGATCGGTGGTTTCATCTTGTTCGACATTGATGACTTTAAGAAAGTGAACGATTCTTACGGTCATTATGTCGGCGATAAAGTGTTAGTCCAAGTAGCTAATTTAATTAAAAAGATCGTAATTGATAAAGGAATTGCCGCTCGTTGGGGTGGTGAGGAATTTGCTATTTACTTGCCGAACTACACTTTAGATGAAACGGTAAAAATGGCAAATGTGATTCGCAAAACAATATACGAACATACAGATCCACAAGTGACCATTTCTTCTGGCGTGTCGATTTGGGCGAATAAAGAGCGGGATTCGATCGAACATTTATTCATTCGAACGGACGAAGCACTGTACAAAGCAAAAACGTCTGGGAAAAATAAAGTAGTCGCCGCAGAAAGGTCAGTAACAACTTAAATTAACGATTCGTATAAAATATAGTCATTATAAAAAGTAACAGTTCACATGACGTACGAATTGTTACTTTTTTATATGTATCGAAAACGAGACAAAGATAAAGCTAGCTGTAAATAAGAAAGCTGGACCTAATCATTATAAAAAATGATTTTGGTCCAGCTTTTTTCGACAAAAAACGAGAAAAAAGGTGTTAATTTTTATTTTTTTAGCAAAAATCATTGTAATCATGGTATGATAAATAGTAACAAAATTGTTTTACATCATGTATAACAAACCTTCTAGAAAAAAAGTAGGAGGGGGAATATGGAGTACGTTATTGGCATTATTTTAGCTTTAATCGCATTAATTATTACAGGATTAATTTTAAGGAAGAGATTGTACGATTCGGTCGATTATTACGAAAGTTGGAAATTAGATATAATGAACCGAAACGTAGCAAGCGAACTTGCTAAAGTGAAACAACTTACATTGCAAGGTGAGACGAAAGAACAATTCAATAAATGGAAGTCCGATTGGGATGCCATTTTAACGAAAGATTTAGCGAATATCGAAGAATTACTTTACGATACGGAATACGCTGCAGATCGTTATTTCTTTCGTACCGCGAAACAAAACATTGCCAAAATGGAAACCATCCTCGTGAAAACGGAAGAAAAAATTGAAAGTATGTTAGCCGAGCTCAACGACTTGTTAAAAACAGAAGAGAAAAACCGATCAGAAATGGAAAAGATCGGTCCACGTCTAGAAGAACTCCGCAAACAGCTCTCCGTTAATCGTTTCATCTATAAACGGGCAGAAGTTCGCTTAGAAGTTGAATTCGATGAATTGAAAGAAGCGCTACATACATATTCGACATTGATGGAAGAAGGAAATTATCATCAAGCGACGGAAATTATTGAAGATGTAAAAAAACGACTTGATAAACTCGAAGAAGAAATGGATACTTTCCCTGTCGTTTATAAACGTTGTAAAGATGAACTTCCGGCGAAATTGGACGAACTGACTAAAGGGATAAAAGAAATGAAAGAAGAAGGCTTTCATATCGATCATCTCAATTTAGTACAAGATATAAATAAATATCACTCGCGTCTAATTAAAGCATTAACATCACTTGAAAAAACGGGCGTAGAAGAGGCAGAGAAAGTAGCGGATGAAATTGACGACCAAATTATCGAAATGTATGATTTGTTAGAGAGAGAAGCGTTGGCAAAAAATTATGTCGATTCTAAATTACCGAACTACGAACAATCTGTCTCGAAATTAGCAGAACGATTTTCCATGACGAAAAACGAAGTAGAAACGTTAAAAGAGACGTACTTTTTTGAAGATGCCGACTTAGAAAAGTTTATGGCGTTAGAAAAAGAAGTGATGCAGACGGATAAAATGTTAAAAGAAATGACAGTGAAGATCGAGACGAAAACGTACGCTCATTCAAAACTACGTACGGAGTTAGAAGATGCGATTGAAAAATTGAACGCACTTCGAAGCGAGCATGAATCTTTTATTGAAAAAATTAAAAACTTACGTAAAGATGAAATAGAAGTTCGTAACCAGTTAGAATCGATGAACGATCAAGTATTTAAAGTAACGCGCACGCTCCGCAATAGCAATATTCCAGAAGTGCCTGCGCACATTTGGAATTTAATTGACGAAGCGGGTACAAAAAATGAACTCGTTCTCGAAGCATTAGATGAATCACCGCTTGATATCGGTAAAGTACAAAGGTTTCTCCAAGATGCAAAAGATGCGGTTGAGACAGCTGTAGAACATACGAATGTTATGTTAGAACAAGCGATGTTAACGGAGCGTGTCATTCAATACGCTAACAGGTATCGTAGTAGTAATCCAATTTTAGCTGCAAAATTGAAAGAAGCCGAATCTCTCTTTCGCCAAGCGAAATATGAAGCTTCGTTAGAAACTGCCGCACAGGCTGTAGAGGAAGTCGAACCAGGCGCTTTAAAGAAAATTGAAAAAATTAAAGCAACGCACGTTTCATAAAATGAACGCACTTTATTTATATTGTTGTTCTTTTCGTGTAAAATATAAATAGAAAAAGGAATGAAGACTCGCTTTACAATGCGAGTTTTCTTTATGGGAAAGATAGGAAGGAAATTGTGATGATTTATTTAGATAATTGCGCGACGACAAAGCCATTTCGTTCGGTCGTTGAAAGTTATCAACAAGTTGCTCAGAACTATTTCGGAAATCCGTCGTCGATTCACGCGCTCGGAGCAGAAGTAGAACGACTGCAACAAAAAGGACGCGAACAAGCAGCGAATATTTTACAAGTGGAGCCGGATGAAGTCATTTTTACATCTGGTGGTACCGAAGGGAACAATATCGCGATTAAAGGAATTGCATTTGAACATAAAACGCGTGGTAATCATATTATTACGACGGAAATCGAACATGCGTCTGTATATGAAACGTGTAAAAGTTTAGAAAAACATGGATTTAACGTCACGTATTTACCTGTAAATGATTCAGGTATCGTCGATATGCATACGTTAGAACAAGCGATTACCGATGAGACGATTCTCGTTTCGGTGATGCACGTGAATAACGAAATCGGCTCGATCCAACCGATAGAACAAATCGGTCAATTATTGGAGCATTATCCGAAAATAACGTTTCATGTCGATGCTGTACAGTCGCTCGGAAAAGTACCGTTACAACTTGCAACTTCTAGTATCGACTTATGTACATTTTCAGGTCATAAAATTCACGGACTTAAAGGAACAGGCTTATTATACGTCCGTAAAGGTACGACGTTATTTCCACTATTTCATGGTGGAGGTCAAGAGGAAGGTTTACGATCGGGAACAGAAAACGTGCCAGGTAATATCGCTTTTGTACGTGCGTTGCGACTTATTAAGGAGAAAGAAATGCAGTTTTCTAAAGAATTAGCGGCACGTCGTGAACGTTTAATGACGAAATTAGCGGATACTCCCGGTGTTTTTCTAAATAGCCCGAAAGACGGTGCACCACATATCGTAAATATATCCGTACCACCGTTAAAACCGGAAGTAGTTATTCACGCTTTATATGAAAAAGGGATTGTTATTTCAACTCAATCGGCGTGTTCTTCGAAACAGTACGAAATTAGCCGAGTGTTAGAAGCGTGTCATTTATCTAAAGAACGGGCAAGTTCAGGATTGCGCATTAGTTTATCGTATGATACGACAGATGAAGAAATTGTACAGTTTTGTACGACATTTGCGACAGTCATTCGAGAGTTAAAAGGAATAATGGAGTAGATAAGATGAAGTATGATCACATTTTAATTCGCTATGGCGAGTTAGGCTTAAAAGGAAAAAATCAAAAACAGTTTATTGTTCGTTTACAACAAAATGTCCAAGAGGCATTAAAACCATTTCCAAATGTTAAGATTACACGTACGCACGGACGTATGTATGTCGTCTTGAACGGAGAAGATCCGGAACCAATTATCGAAGCGTGTCAAAAAGTTTTCGGCATTTACAGTTTAAGTTTGGCGATTAAAACAGATAATAATGAAAAGGCGATTAAAGAAGCAGCACTTGCGGCATTGAAACAAGAAAAAAAGGCAAAAACGTTTAAAGTATCTGTGCGACGCGCGAATAAAGCATTTCCGATCGGTTCGCAAGAGATGAATCAAATTTTAGGCGCACATTTGTTACGAAATACAGATCAGTTTACGGTCGATGTACACGACCCCGATGTCGAAATTCGCGTCGAAATTCGCGAGCGTGCTACGTACATTATGTCGACTGTTATTCCAGGTGCGGGAGGTTTACCGGTCGGTACAGGTGGAAAAGCGCTACTTCTTTTATCTGGTGGAATCGACAGTCCAGTTGCTGGTCACCTTATGATGAAACGTGGCGTACAGCTTGAAATGATTCACTTTCATTCGCCACCGTTTACGAGTGAACGGGCAAAGCAGAAAGTACTCGACGTAACGAACGCTTTAACACAATATGGCGGTGCAATTAATGTCCATCTCGTACCATTTACAAAACTGCAACAAGAAATATTTAAACAAACGCCTGAACGTTACGGCATGACTATTATGCGACGCATGATGCTACGCATTAGTGAAGCTGTATGTGAACGGGAAAATATTTTAGCGATGGTAACGGGGGAAAGTCTAGGCCAGGTTGCAAGCCAGACGTTAGCGAGTTTGCATTCCATTAATGATGTGACGAATCTTCCGGTGCTTCGCCCACTTATTAGTACAGATAAAGAACATATCATTGAGCATGCAAAAGCAATTGGCACATACGACATTTCAATTCGTCCGTATGAAGACTGTTGTACCGTTTTTGTTCCGAAAGCACCAGTGACGAACCCGAAGCGAGACAAGGTACGCGCGTTCGAGACGAATTTCGACTATGAAGACTTATTGCAGGAAGCGGTTGACGGAATTGAAACGATCCGCATTGAACACGAAGTAAAACAAGATGACTTTGCTGACTTGCTATAAGTTGCAAAAAAACGTTAACAATTGCTTGAACTAACAACAACTACCAACGAAAAACGTGCATGTTTGCCTTTAAAGTGTACATCTTAAATAGTACCAAGGAGGTGAATGACATGCCAAATAGTAGTAGAAACAACTCGAACCAGTTGGTAGTTCCAGGTGCAGAACAAGCAATTAACCAGATGAAAACGGAAATTGCACAAGAATTTGGCGTACAACTTGGTGCAGATACAACTTCTCGAGCGAATGGTTCCGTTGGAGGAGAAATTACGAAACGCCTTGTGCAAATGGCACAGCAACAAATCGGTGGAAATCAATAACTAAATAGACTGAAACACGTTTGAGCCATCTCCTTATAGTAGGAGATGGCTCTTCATTATATGAAAGATTATTTCATAAAACTTCAATGAACTTCTGTTTTGAAGAGTTGTCGTGCCCGGGATGGTGATTGATAACATAATGGATACGTTTATTCATTTCTTATCGGGCCGATCCCGTTATCTTGGACCATATATTTACGAAAAAGCATTCGAACGTTTCCTATCTCAGGTTCTGGTCTCTACATGCTTTTGAGAAAGTACTCGAACGTTTTTTCCTGGCCCTTGCTTTTACATGTTCATCAAAGGCGTTCGAACGTTTCTCATCTCGGGTCCTTTTCTCTACAAGCTTTTAAGGAAGGTGCTCAAACGTTTCTCATCTCGGGCTCTTGCCTCTACATGCTCGTGAAAAAGCACCTGCATGTTTCCCATTCCGAGTTTTTACTACTACACTACTGCGTAAAAATGGGTTAGCATATCTCATCTTCCGTGCTCACTCCCACACTTTCGTGTGAAACGGAGTAACAGTTTTCGAGAACTTTATAACTTATGAAAAAGGCTGTCGCCCTAAAAACTTCCCGGACAAATTTTCTTCGCAATTGGAAAATTAGTCCGTCAAGGTCGGTTTATCCGGACAAATTTTCTTCGCAATTGGAAAATTAGTCCGTCAAGGTCGGTTTACCCGGACAAATTTTCTTCGCAA
>Ga0209487_1002197_pt1 | contig 15997 bp, 16 predicted proteins | sample Poulit2012_FD_187524 | JGI IMG/M metagenome (GOLD analysis project Ga0209487, IMG submission 187524) | Agricultural soil microbial communities from Georgia to study Nitrogen management - Poultry litter 2012 (SPAdes) (version 2) | ecosystem: Environmental > Terrestrial > Soil > Agricultural land...
TCGAGCTCATGACGAATCAGATGCACAGCATCAAAGACATAACGCAGCTTTTCCATATCCGGCACCGACAGCTTGGCGACATCATCCTCATGCCGAAGCGGATGCGCAAACTGCGGACCCTCACCATGCACGAAATCCAGACCCAGCCCCATTGCGTGGGGAATGGTCAAAATATCGGAAAACAAAATCGCCGCATCAAAATCAAAGCGGCGCAACGGCTGCAAGGTCACCTCGCAGGCGTACTCCTTGTTTTGGGCGAGATTGAGAAAAGAGCCGGCCTCGGCGCGCGTGGCACGGTATTCGGGCAGATAACGCCCGGCCTGGCGCATCAACCACACCGGCGTATACGGTACGGGCTCGCGCATCAGCGCACGTAAGAACACATCATTTTTCAGTTTTGGAAAAGACACTATAACCTCATCAATAAAGCAAAATTAGATAAAAACCTGTTGCTCTGTGGCATCGCGGTAGGGTTGTGCATCAATCTCGTGTTTGCGCATCAGCGCCCAAAAAGCCCGCCGGTGTTGCCCGGACAACCGTGCTGCAGCAGAAATATTACCCTCTGTGCGTGACAGCATGGTATGCAGGAACGCACGCTCAAAAGCCGCCACCACTCGGCGCTTGACCGGCTGAAAGCCCTCGGCGCTGCTGGCAAACCGTGCTGCTACCGCCATGCCAAACGCCTCCAGGGTCGCGCCATCGCTCAATAACACCTGGTATTTTTGCGCTGCCTCGTGCAATGTTAATGCATTTCCACGAGACTTTGGCATGGCCGGCAAATAATAGCTATCGGGTAATTTTACCTTGTTCTGCAACTCCTGGCATTGGGGATCATATACCAAACGGCGTAAATGTTTTCTGATGCGCGGCAGGATCTCGCTTTCAGTCGCCGGATGCAAGAAAAAGTCCACCGCCCCGAGTCGCAGCAAATCCTCGATGGCCGGCGCAGCGAGCGCTTTGGCCATAATGAAGATCGGGGTTTTGGTCAGCCGCCTTAGCTGAGCCAGGCACAAACGGGCCCATACCAGCGACTCGACATCCACATAAAACACACAATAATCATAAAAGGGCAAATTGAACCAGGCCTGCTGTAACCGTGCCGACTCCTGCTCGGCCCCACGCTGGGGATCATAGTGCACGACCTCACCCCGTGCCTGAAAAAGCTTGCCATCGAGATAGGGACGCACCCAATCACGTTCAGTCTCAACCACCATTGCACTTCTAAGCAATACCACAGCTCCCTCCTTTGGAGATATTAATCAACAAAAAATGAGAAAAGTGGCTTTGCGCAAAGACCTGAACTATCTTAACGAGGAGCATTTCATGACGACAACCCCCCTCGATGACACTGTCTTTGTTGGCCGTATGGTGATCGATGACCCGTAGGGCGCAAATAAAAACACCCCATCAGGCCTATGACCTGACAGGGTGTAACAGATGCCAAAGAGCAATGTCTGACGGCCGGCCTTATGTTCTCAGGCGGCGGGCAGCAGCGGCCTGGGCGGCGAGCATATCCAGCTCGGCCTTGACCACCTCCAGCTCTTTTTTGTCGGCAATATTCTTTAATGCCTCCTCGGCGCGTTGACGTGCCTCAAGCGCCTTGGACTCATCAAGCTCTTCGGCCCGCAGGGCCGTATCAGCAAGTACCGTCACCTGATTGGGCTGCACCTCGAGTACGCCACCCGCCACAAAGATATGCTCCTCGGAATCATCCGAGCGCACAATTTTCACCGTGCCGGGACGTATACGAGTAATCAGCGGCGTGTGTCCGGGCAAAATACCCAGCTCACCGACCTCCCCCGGTAAAGCGACGAATTTGACCTCGCCGCTAAACAGGGACCGTTCGGCACTCACCACGTCGACTTGAATAGTAGCCATAGTGTTTCCTTACTGTAGCGCCTTTGCCTTTTCAAAGGCTTCGTCGATGGTACCTACCATGTAGAAGGCCTGCTCGGGCAATGCATCGCACTCCCCGTCAACAATCATCTGGAAACCACGCAGGGTTTCCGCCAGAGAGACGTATTTGCCGGGTGCCCCGGTAAATACCTCTGCCACATGGAAAGGCTGCGACAAGAAACGCTGAATCTTGCGGGCGCGGGCAACGGTTTGCTTGTCCTCATCAGAAAGCTCATCCATACCCAAAATGGCAATAATATCGCGCAGCTCATTGTAGCGCTGCAGCGTCTCCTGTACCCGACGGGCAATATTGTAGTGCTCGTCACCGACAATTTGCGGATCCAGCTGACGACTGGTGGAATCCAGCGGGTCAACGGCCGGGTAAATCCCCAGCGAAGCAATGTCACGCGACAGAACCACCGTGGAGTCCAAGTGCAAGAAAGTGGTCGCAGGTGAAGGGTCCGTCAGGTCATCCGCAGGGACATACACTGCCTGAATGGAGGTAATGGAGCCAGTCTTGGTCGAGGTAATGCGCTCTTGGAGCTTACCCATTTCCTCAGCAAGGGTGGGCTGATAACCTACCGCCGAGGGCATCCGGCCCAACAGCGCCGAAACCTCGGTACCTGCGAGTGTATAGCGATAGATATTGTCAATAAAGAGCAATACATCGCGGCCTTCGTCACGGAATTTTTCTGCCATGGTCAGACCACTGAGGGCGACCCGCAGACGGTTACCAGGCGGCTCGTTCATCTGGCCAAAGACCATGGATACCTGGGATTGCCCCAAATCATCAAGGTCAATCACACCGGCCTCGGCCATCTCGTGATAGAAGTCATTTCCTTCGCGAGTACGCTCACCCACACCGGCAAATACAGACAGACCGCTGTGCTGCTTGGCGATGTTGTTGATCAGCTCAAGCATGTTGACGGTCTTGCCCACCCCGGCGCCCCCGAACAGGCCGACCTTGCCCCCTTTGGCAAAGGGACAGATCAGGTCAATGACCTTGATCCCGGTTTCGAGCAGCTCAACCGCTGGCGAGAGCTCGTCAAAGGCCGGAGGATCCTGGTGAATGGAGCGGCGCTCCTCAGTCTCGATGGGGCCCACCTCATCGATAGGACGTCCCAACACATCCATGATGCGTCCGAGGGTGCCTTCACCCACGGGGACGGATATAGGGGCGCCAGTATTGGCTACCTGCATCCCGCGACGCACCCCATCACTGGAGCCCATGGCGATGGTGCGAACCACACCGTCGCCCAAGAGCTGTTGCACCTCAAAAGTGAGGTCATCCTCTACATAGTCAGAGTTTGGATCTACAAGCTTAAGCGCATCATAAACCTTAGGTATGCTGTCGCGGGGGAACTGAATATCCACCACGGCGCCGATGCACTGAACTATGGTACCGTTGCTCATGATTAGTCCTTGCTAAATAACGTAAACGGCAAGCCCAGCAGCGGTTAAACTGCTGCGGCTCCCCCCACGATTTCAGAAATTTCTGTGGTAATGGCAGCCTGACGAGACTTGTTATAGCTAAGTTGCAGCTCGTCAATCATGTCTGAAGCGTTATCCGAAGCGGCCTTCATCGCTACCATGCGAGCCGATTGCTCACTGGCCATATTTTCGGCCACTGCCTGATAGACCAGCGCCTCTACATAACGCAATAAAAGATCATCAATCACAGCTTTGGCATCAGGCTCATAAATATAATCCCAGCCATAACTGTCCTGCTGCGCGGGGGTAACATCCTGATCATCCTCCTGTGCGGCATTGATCTGGAAATGATCCTCCAGATCGCTGGGCAAAGGAAGTAAACGTGTTAATGTTGGCTCCTGGCGCATTGTATTTACAAAGCGGGTGCTGGCCAGGTAAACGGCATCGAGTTTACCCTCGATGAAATCATCCAGCTGCACCTTGACTGCGCCGATCAACCGCTCGAGGTTGGGCTCATCACCCAAATCAACCTCCTGCGAGACCAGATTGGCCCCGATGCGTGCCAGCGTACCAGCACCACGGCTACCCAGAGCAGTAGTTTGTACCTTGATGTTGCTCTCTTTGCACTCTGCCAAGCGCTCGAGAACCAACCGCAAAATATTGGTATTCAAACCACCACACAACCCCCTATCGGTAGTCACCAAGACGATGCCGATGGAGGCCACGTCCTGTGTTTCCCGCATATAGGGGTGCTCATACTCCGGATTGGCCTGCATCAGATGCCGTGCCATCTCGCGCACCTTTGTGCTATAGGGACGGCCTGCTTCCATCCGCTCCTGCGCCTTGCGCATTTTGGATGCAGCGACCATCTCCATGGCTTTGGTGATCTTACGCGTATTTTCTACACTGCGGATCTTTGTGCGAATTTCTCTCGTTCCAGCCATCACATATCCCTGTAAGGCTTAATGAGACCTGTACATCGTACAGACCCGAGAGTCAGGCAAGGAGAACGGTCCAGGCCTGACCCATGTATTGCTTCTAATTAATAAACCCCGTTCTTTTTGAAGTCTTGGATTGCGGCGTTCAGCGCCTCCTCGTTTTCCTTGCTGAGCACGGGCTCGGCTTCAAGGCGTGCGACGAGATCGCTATACTTGCTGCGTATATAGTCTTTGAGGGCCTTTTCAAAGGCCAGCACCTGGTTGATTTCCACATCATCCAGATAACCATTTTCGACCGCAAACAAGATCGTACCCATCTCCCAGACTGGCAATGGCTGGTATTGAGGCTGTTTCAGAACCTCAACGACCAGACGGCCACGCTCGAGCTGTCGGCGGGTGGCCTCATCCAAATCCGAGGCAAACTGCGCAAAGGCAGCCAACTCACGATACTGAGCCAGGTCCGTACGAATCCCGCCCGATACCTTGCGCATAAAGTTGGTCTGTGCTGCTCCACCGACTCGTGATACCGATATCCCGGCGTCAATGGCCGGGCGAATACCCGCATGAAACAGATCAGTTTCAAGGAAGATCTGCCCGTCGGTAATGGAAATCACGTTGGTCGGTACAAAGGCGGATACGTCCCCGGCCTGTGTTTCGATAATGGGCAAGGCAGTCAATGAACCGGTCTGACCCTTGACCTCGCCCTGAGTGAACTCCTCGACGTAATCTGCATTGACTCGCGCTGCGCGCTCGAGCAATCTGGAGTGCAGATAAAAAACGTCTCCGGGGTAGGCCTCACGACCCGGCGGACGACGCAAGAGCAGGGACACCTGACGGTAGGCCCAGGCCTGCTTGGTCAAATCATCATAAACAATCAGGGCATCCTGACCGCGGTCACGGAAATATTCGCCCATGGTGCAGCCGGCATAAGGGGCCAGATACTGCATGGCGGCAGAATCCGAAGCGGGTGCGGCGACCACAATGGTGTAGTCCAGAGCCCCGTGCTCCTCGAGCTTGTTCACCACGTTGTTGATGGTCGAGGCCTTTTGACCTACGGCCACGTAAATACAAACAACGTCCTTGCCCTTTTGGTTGATGATGGTATCGACTGCCACGGCGGTCTTACCAGTTTGCCGGTCACCAATGATCAGCTCACGCTGTCCACGACCGATGGGAACCATCGAGTCAATGGCCTTGATACCGGTTTGCAGGGGCTCATCGACCGACTGACGGGCAATCACACCGGGAGCGACCTTTTCCAGTACGTCGGTCTCCTTGGTATGAATGGGACCCTTGCCGTCGATAGGCTCACCCAATGTATTGACCACCCGACCGCAGAGCTCGGGCCCTACAGGGACCTCGAGAATCCTGCCAGTAGTTTTGACCGGATCTCCCTCGGAGATACCGGTGTAGTCACCTAAAACCACTGCACCAACAGAGTCGCGCTCAAGGTTGAGTGCCAAACCGTACAGGTTATTGGGGAACTCTAACATCTCCCCTTGCATCACATCAGATAAACCGTAGATGCGGCAAATCCCGTCAGTAACGGATACCACCGTACCTTGGGTGCGAATGTCCGTTGACGCGCCTAAGCCTTCTATTCGGCTTTTCAGCAATTCGCTGATCTCGGACGGATTAAGTTGCATGTTCAGACTCCTGGAATGCTATTTCTCTGGTTTCAACATCAGGAAACCAGCTTTTCGCGCATATGGGCCAACTGGGCCTGCACGGAAGTATCGAGTACTTGATCGCCAACCTTCACGCGCACACCACCGATAAGATCAGCATCGACGGTCACCTCGGCCTCCAGCTTGAGACCAAATTTCTTTTGTAATGCTGCGATCAGATCGTTGACTTGATCCTCACTGAGCTCGTATGCACTGGTAATTTCTGCTAATGCACTGCCCTCGAGCTCATGGCGCAACAGGTCAAATTGCCGTGCAATGGCAGGAAGCAGCAACAAGCGCCCATTATGAATAAGCAGCTGGGCAAAATTTTGCGCCTTTTCTGGAAGTTTGGCTTCAAGCAGACCAATAAACAGCTCATAACGCTGATCATGACTCAGGGTGGGATTATCCAGGGCCTCACGGACCTCGTCCAAAGCCACCACCTCAGCCATGCTGGCCAATAGCTCCGACCACTGCGTCAGCGCATCATCTTCGCGCGCCATGGCGAAAAGCGCCTCTGCATAAGGTCTGGCAACAGTTGAAAGTTCAGCCATAGCCTGCCTTTTGTTTAAAGTTCTGTTTTAAGCTCATCGAGCAACTGGGCGTGGGCCTGAGCATCGACCTCGCGACGCAAGATCTGCTCTGCACCCTTGACCGCCAAGACCGCAACCTCACCACGCAATGAATCGCGCAAAAGCTGCACCTCCTGAACGGCCTCTTTTTGGGCCTGGGCTACAATGCGAGCTCTTTCGGTCTCGGCATCGCGGCGCGCCTGCTCAATAATCTCGGCTGCCTGCTTTTCTGCCTCGGCCAAACGCGCATGGTTTTCTGATTTGGCCGAAGCCTCCATCAGACTAATCCGCGCTTGTGCCTGGGCTAAATCGGCCTTTCCTTTTTCGGCTGCCGCGAGCCCATCAGCGATTTTCTGGCGACGATCATCCAGTGCTCTTGTCAGCGGTGGCCAGATGAATCTCATCGTAAACCACGCCAAGATAAAGAACACGATCATCTGGAAAAAGAGAGTCGCGTTTAAATTCACGTCTGTTTTCCTTTGTTAGACCACTGATGTCTGGCGTTTATGCCACCTGACACCTTGAATCAAAGCCACCGCGGCGCAGTAAAGCAGCACCGCCCGGCCTCCTGTGGCTCACCCCCTCAAAGGATGGTGATCCCTCGCATGTCGTCTTAGCCCGTAAACGGGTTAGCGAACGCAAACAGCATCGCAATACCGACACCAATCAAGAACGCAGCATCAATCAGACCTGCAAGCAGGAACATTCTCGTCTGCAGTGCGTTCATGAGCTCAGGTTGACGGGCAGAGGCCTCGAGATACTTACCGCCCATGATGGCGATACCAATACTGGCCCCGAATGCACCCAGACCGACGATAATACCGCAAGCAAGGGCAACGAAAGCAACGTTGGTCATGATAACTCCTTGATTAAAAAGCTTGTGAGTTTAAAGTTTAAAAAACAAAGCAGATGACTCTGCAACCCGACCCGGGTTGACCGACCCGGGCTGGAGAAAGGGATACTACTCTGTCTCATGCGCTTGACCGATGTAAACCAAGGTCAGCATCATGAAAATGAAGGCCTGCAACAAGACAATCAAGATATGGAAAATTGCCCAGGCTGCGCCGGCCAGTATATGACCCACCCCCAATCCGAGGTTGGCCCCGCTAAAGCCAGTCCACGCCCCGCCCAGCAAGGCGATCAACATAAACACCAGCTCACCGGCAAACATGTTACCGAACAGTCGCATACCCAGCGAAACTGTTTTGGCAGCATATTCGATTAAATTCAACAAAATATTAAAGGGTGCCAAGATCACGGCCGCTATCCCCTTGGCCGTAAAGGGTTTGGTAAGCAACCCCTTGGCAAAGCCGAATGGCTTTTGAATTTTGAGACCGTAGTACAGGGTTAATAACAATACCCCAACCGACATCCCCATGGCAATATTGAGATCAGCCGTGGGCAGAATACGGTGGAAATACAGCACATCACCGTGCTCGGCGCCCAGCCCGGTGGTTGCAAACACCCAGGGCAGCAGATCCACAGGCAGCAAATCCAGCGTATTCATGGCCACCACCCACAGAAATACGGTCAATGCCAGGGGGGCAGCAAAACGGCGCGTCTCGGCGCTAGGGACGATTTGCTTGGCCTGGTCCTCGACCCACTCGACCAGCATCTCCACCGCCACCTGAAAACGTCCGGGTACCCCCGGGGTCGCACGACGTGAGGCCCGCAGTAAAAAGTACAGGGTGATAAACCCGGTGAGCAAAGACCAGAACACCGAGTCATAGTTGATGATACTAAAGTCGGCTAAAACATCCTGTTTTGCCCCGGTGTTATTCAGATGCACCAGATGGTGCTGTATATAACCTGACTGAGGCGATATGTCACTAGCAGCCATTGATAATACCCATGTTAATCGTTAATACCACAGACAATCGCCTATGGCAGCCTGCCAGACGCAAGCAACAATACATACCCTTTTAGTACGGCAACCAGCCCAAACAGCAGCGCCGGCCAAACCAGCCAGTCGCCAAACTGCCATACTGCGATTGCCAACAGCGCCAATGCGCTACCCAGCTTGAAGGCCTCACCGACAAAAAACACCGCCACACTCGCTGGTGCGCCGCTATATAGCCCTACTAACAAGCGCAGGGCCAAAAGCGCATTGGGCAAAAAATATGCCCCGCCCCCTATGGCAGCGGATAAGCCGGAAAGTTTACCCCCTACCGCCCAGGAAATCAAAGCAGCCAGAACTCCAAGCCCGCCCTGGGCAGCTAACACCAGCACAATACCCTGTGCAGACCTGCGCCTAAGCCTGTGAGCCTCATGCTCGCTTAGTCGAATACGACCTGATTCTAAATCGCAATCTTGCATTGTGTATTGTGCCACTAGCGCCAAACCAAAAAAGTATAACGTTTTTTTACACCAAGACAAACCCTTAGTGTCGGTATTCATACTCCATGAGACACTGGACTGTCATGCGGTGACCTGGACTCAAGCAGCGGCAGGATTAGCGATCCTTGAACTCTGGTTTGCGCTTTTCCATAAAGGCATCCATGCCCTCTTGCTGATCATGTGTTGCAAAAAGCCCATGAAAGTTGCGCCTTTCAAAGAGCAGCCCCTGTGCAAGCCCGCCCTCATAGGCCTGGTTGATGCTTTCCTTGGCCATCATTAGTGACACCAGGGATTTTTCAGCGATGCCCTCGGCAATCGCCAGCGTTTCCTGCATGAGGTCCTGCTCGGCCACAACCCGGGAAATCAATCCCCACTGCTCAGCCTGCTGGGCGCTAATCATGCGGCCCGTGAGCACCATGTCCATCGCCTTGGCCTTGCCAATGGCGCGTGGCAGTCTCTGTGTACCCCCATAGCCAGGAATAATGCCCAGGTTAATCTCGGGCTGTCCAAACTTGGCTGTGTCGGCGGCAATGATCATATCGCATAACATCGCAAGTTCACAGCCCCCCCCTAACGCATAGCCGGATACTGCGGCAATGAGTGGCTTGCGCAGCTGGGCGATGGCCTGCCAATCGCCACCGATATAATCCGCATTGTACACATCGCTAAAGGCCCAATCCTTCATCGCCCCGATATCAGCACCAGCAGCAAATGCTTTTTCGCTGCCAGTCAGTACAATAACAGCTATTCCGGCATCCGCCTCAAAGGCTCGAAACTGCGCCGCCAGCTGACTCATCAGCTCATTATTAAGGGCGTTCAGGGCTTTAGGACGATGTAAACGCACTATGCCGACGCGGCCTCGGGTCTCTACCTGGATCATTGATTCGCTCACAAAACCTCCTGATTTATCGACAATGAAAGCTATGTCACAAAATAATTTAGATGCTATTGAGTATAAACTGAGTTTTCCTGATCTGGCAGGACACCGCATTCATGTACAGATGACTATCCCTGCACCACAGCCACAGGGGCAAAAACTGTTTCTGCCCGCCTGGATTCCGGGCAGCTACCTGATTCGGGATTTTGCCCGCCAAATTGAGCGGATCAGCGCCCATGCAAATGGCCATCCTGTGGACATCCGCAAAATTACCGACCATGAATGGCAGTGTGCTCCCTGCACCGGCCCGCTGACCCTCAGCTATGTCCTGTATGCCTGGGACCTGTCCGTACGCACCGCCCGGGTTGATAACCAATATGCCTTTTTCAATGGTACCAGTGTATTTCTGGGGGCAGCAGGCCATGAGGACCGCACCCACCACATGGTCTTGACTGCTCCTGACACCCAATCACAGTGGCAGGTCTATACCAGCATGCCCTGCGCTCAAGCACATCCACAGGCTGCGCAGCGCCATGGCTTTGGTGCTTATGAGGCGCATGATTACGATGCCCTTATCGATCATCCGGTGCTGCTCGGCGAGCCCGTGGTGTCTACCTTTACCGCCTATGGTGGCCTGCATGAGCTCGTCTTTACCACGCCGGTACCTGGCCTTGATCTGGAGCGTATCACCCAGGATGTCGAGAAAATCTGCCGGGCCCAGATCGAGCTTTTTGAGCCTGAACAGCCCGAGGCAGCCTTTCTGGATAGCGCTGATCGCTACACCTTTATTACCTTGGTCACAGAAAACAGCTACGGCGGACTCGAGCACCGCAGCTCCACTGCGCTCATGATCCCGCGCCGCAACCTGCCGACCAAAAGTCAGGCCCAAGCGCCGGTTGATGCAGATTATCAGTCCTTTTTAGGGCTTGTCAGTCATGAGTATTTCCACACCTGGAATGTCAAACGCATCAAGCCTGCCGTTTTCAGCCCCTACGATCTATTGCGCCCCAATCACACGCATTTGCTTTGGGTGTTTGAGGGCTTTACCTCCTATTACGATGATTTGTTCACCTGGCGCGCTGGCACCATTAGCAAGCGCAGCTATCTCGATCGTTTGCAAAAGATCATTACCCACGTACATCAGGGTGCGGGCCGCTTCAAGCAATCCATCGCCGCCAGCTCCTTTGATGCCTGGACCCGCTTTTACAAGCAGGATGAAAACTCGCCCAATGCCATCGTCAGCTACTATGCCAAGGGCGCCTTGGTGGCCATGGGGTTGGACTTTACCATTCAGGCCCGCTCTGATGGACGCCGCAGTCTCGATGATGTGATGCGTTATCTGTGGCAACACTTTGGCAAGGACTACTATCGGGGTACTCCCAAAGGCATTGGCGAGGACGAGATGCCGGCCCTCATCGAGGCCGCCACCGGAGTGGATTGCAGTGATTACATCGCCCGTTATGCTTATGGCTGTGATGATCTGCCGCTCAAGGAGTTGCTGGCCGGACAGGGTATTGCCCTGCAATGGCAGACCCAAAGCAATCATCCGGGACTGCAGGCCCGAATCGAGGCCCGTCCTGACGGACTCTATCTGGGCACCGTGCATGAGCAAGGGGCGGCCCACCTCGGGGGGCTGTCCGCCGGGGATATGTTGGTGGCCATTGATGGGCTGCGGGTTCACACCCAACAACAGCTCGATGAGGTACTTGGCGCCTATGAGGCCGATGCAACGGTCACCATACATGCCTTCAGGGATGGGGTATTGCAGACCTGCGCTGTACGCCTCTTTCCGGCCCCACACGATCAGTGTGTCCTGAGCGAGATCAATCCATAGTGCCTTTAATCCCCATGAAACAAAGTCACACGCCCTCTACCCCCCCTCCTAAAACCGCCCTCATCACGGGTGCAGCCCAACGCCTGGGCCGCGCCATGGCGCTGGCACTGGCCGCCCAAGGCTGGGATATTGTCGTGCATTACCGCAGCTCCGCCACCCAGGCGCAGGAGACTGCAGCAGAGATTCGTGCCCTGGGCCGACAATGTCATCTGATTCAGGCCGATCTGTCGGAGCCCCAGGCCGCGCCTGCGCTCTTTGCCCGTGCACTGGAACACAGTCCCAGTATTGACCTGCTCATCAACAATGCATCGTTGTTTGAATACGACAGTGCGGACAAGTTTGATGCCGAGCTGCTACAGGCACATTTGGGGCCCAACCTGGTGGCACCACTGCAGCTCACCCAATGTTTTGCGCAGCAGGATGATTTTTCTGCTGCGGTACGCCATGGGGTGGTGATACACTTTTTAGATCAGAAGCTTTGGCATCTGAACCCTGATTTTTTCTCTTATACCCTGTGCAAGGCCGCCTTGCAGGCTGCTGTGAGCATGCATGCCCAGGCGCTGGCGCCCCGGATTCGGGTCATGGGCATCGCCCCGGGCCTGACCTTGCCCAGTCATTTGCAAAGCCCACAGGATTTTGAGCGCACACATCAGCTCTCGCCCCTGGGCCAGGGCAGCACCCCTAAAGACATAACCGATACGGTGCTGTATATTGCTAACACTTCGAGTTTGACCGGCAGTACCATCCTTGTGGATGCAGGTCAACACTTGATGGGGCTGGAGCGTGACTTCAGCCTCCTTTAGTCTCTAATGGATTCTCTTGAACATGAGCGCCTTTCATACCCCCACCGCCACCCGGCAGGCCGAGCAAGCGGCCTTTACCCCGGTCAAACGGCGTATCTATTTTGAGCGCCTGGCGCTACAGGCCCATATCGGTATTCTCGAGCATGAGCGCCAGGGCTCCCAGCCCATTTATATTGATGCCCAATTCGATACGCTGGTGCATCAGCCCAGCGATGACAATGATATCAGCAGTGTGCTGGATTACCGGCTGCTGCGCCAACACATGATTCAGGTGTGTACCACCCGTCATGTGAATCTGCTGGAGACCCTGATTGAGGAGTTATGCGCCAGCATTTTTGCTCGTTTTCCGAGCATTGTCTGGCTGAAAATACGGATTGGCAAGCCCGAGGCCTTTGCCGACTGTGCCGTCGTAGGCATCGAGGTCGAGGGCCATCGCCCTGATTAGCTGTCGCGTTGGCTGCAGACGGCGCACTCAGGATCACGTCGAAAGCGCACGGTATGCCACTGCATGGTCAGGGCATCCACGCTGAGCAGCCGTCCCACCAGCGGCTCGCCAAACTCACCGATCACCTTGAGGGCCTCGGCCGCCTGCACGCAACCGACCATGCCCACCAATGGGCCCAAGACCCCGGTAGTCGCACAGCGCAGTTCCTCATAATCCTCGGCCTCCGGGAACAAGCAGTGATAGCAAGGAGAGTCTGCCTGACGTGTATCGTACACGCTCATTTGTCCCGAAAAGCGTATCCCGGCCCCGGAAACCAAGGGCTTGGCATGCTGTACACAAGCCCGGTTGATGGCATGGCGAGTGACAAAATTGTCTGTGCAGTCCAGCACCACATCATGCTCAGCTACGAGGGGCAGCAACCCCTGCAGATCCAACCGCTCAGACAGGGCCCGTACCTGTACCTCGGGGTTCAGATCCGCCAGCGTTTGCTGACCGGACTCGGCCTTGTTGATCCCGACCCGGTGACTGTTGTGCAGGATTTGCCGTTGCAGATTGCTTAGCTCTACCTCGTCGTGATCCACCAGGGTGAGCTGTCGCACTCCGGCAGCGACCAGGTACAGGGCGGCAGGTGAGCCCAGCCCGCCGGCACCCACCATCAGCACACGAGCCCGAGCCACCCGCTGCTGGGCCTCAATGCCAAATTCATCTAATAGGATATGGCGCGCATAGCGCATCAGCTGAGCATTGGACAGCTCGGTGCTCATCGTGATGATTCCTTTTGCCTGGGCGGCAATCTAGTTAATCTCTACCGGGGTCACCCCCTCTGGGGTAATACGATAACGGCGTTCCCGGGTTGGCAAGGCCGAACGTCCCCGCTCTTTGGCAGTGCTTACGGACTTATTCGTTTTTTTTTCAGCCTCATCTCCGGCGCTTTGCTGGGCAACCAGCTCCGGATCAGACTTTTTGACCTCCCGCCCTTGCAGGTAATTGACCGCCTGCATCAGCTGGAAATCGTCCTCACCCCCAAATTCGAACATCTTGGGCTCTTTGACGTATTCCCCCTCGTCCTCAGCCTCAAGGCTGCCATTTTCATTATGCAGGTGACGTTTGAGATCACCCTCGCGCGGGATACGGAACAAATTTCCCTGGGCAGTATCATCGACGTAGATGTCTGGCTCTACCCCGGTCACCTGTATGGAGCGCCCCTTGGGGGTATAGTACAGGGCGGTGGTCAGCTTGATGCCCGACTCATCGTCGAGCGGCAAAATACTTTGTACAGACCCCTTGCCAAAACTGCGGTTGCCAATCACGGTCGCTCGCCCATGATCCTGCAAGGCGCCGGCCACAATCTCTGAAGCCGATGCCGAGCCAGCGTTTATGAGCACCACCATAGGCAACTCCTGTACCCATTGTATTTCCTCAAGCAGATCCATGCTCTTGTGTGCAGCACCCAACACCTGAGCCAGGGGACGCACATAATACTCACGGTTGGCCGAGGGGATACGCCCCTTGGTCGAGACCACTAAATCACCCTTGTCCAGGAATACCGAGGACACGCCAATCGCACTTTCCAGCAAGCCACCGGGGTCATTACGTAGATCCAGCACCAGTCCGGTGGGCTCCTCATCTGCCCCGAGCTCATGAATTTTCTTGATCAAATCACTGGCGGTACGCTCCTGAAACTGGCTGATACGCACATAGATGAGCCCATCATCCAAATGGTTGCCGCGCACACTTTGTACACGGATATGATCCCGCACAATCTCGACCTCGAAGGGCTCCTCTACACCGACGCGCTTGATCGTCAGGGTAATGGACGTCTGGGGCTCACCGCGCATGCGCTTGACTGCGCCATTTAGCCCCATGTCCTGAGTGGGCTCACCATCAATATGAGTGATGATATCGCCTGCCAGGATACCGGCCCGCGCCGCAGGCGTGTCCTCAATGGGGGAAATCACCTTGGGACGGCCCTTTTCCAGCCCGATTTCTATGCCCAGACCACCAAAACCGCCCTGGGTCATGCTCTCCATATCCTTAAACGCCTCGGCATCCAGATAAGTAGAATGCGGATCGAGCTCGTTGAACATCCCCTTGATCGCCTCGTTGATCAGCTCATCGTCACCGACTGGCTCGACATAACTGCTCTTGATAGCGGAAAACACGTTGGCAAATTGCTGCAGCTCGCGCAGCGGCAATGGCACGCCCCCGCGCTGTGCCACGGCACTGACTGTCAAGCTAATCAATAAGCCGGCCAACACACCAACAAAAACCAGACTGAATGCGCGAAATCTGCGAGTGCCCATGCACGTTCCTATCTCAAACGATGAAATAAAAGGGAAAGCTCATTGTAATATGGTTTACCAAATTGGGAAATCTGAATCAGGGGGCCTGCAACCACAAAAGCGGATTGACCGGCTGACCCTGATGGCGTATCTCGAAATACAGACCGGGCTCCACCTGTCCGCCGGTCGCACCGATTCGGGTCACGGTATCGCCCGCACGCACCTGATCACCAACCTCCTTGAGCAGGCTTTGATTATATCCATAGACGGTGAGGTACCCCTGCCCATGATCGATGATCAACAAATTACCAAAACCACTCAGCCAGCCGGCAAATACCACCTCCCCATCCGCAATGGCCCGAGCTGGCGTCCCCTCATCATTGCGAATCACCACCCCACGCCAGGTCCCGCCCTCGGCCCGCTCGGTACCAAAACGACCCTGTATGCTGCCCTGGGCCGGCATGGCTGCCCCTTTGGGCAGCCCCTGCAGCATCACTGCCGTAGCTTGTGAATCCGCCTCAGGCTCAGGCTCGGGGACGGCCTCGGCCCGGGCCTGCTCAGCCCGCTTGGCAGCGCGGCGGGCCTTGTCCTGCAACTGCTCTAACGTATGCTCCTGGTGGCTGAGGGCCTGCTTATCAAGCTTGAGCTGGCGGGCGAGCTGCAGCTGCTCACGGGCCTCATCAGCCTCCCGACGGGCTTGCTCAGCCTGCTGGCGGGCCTGTTCGGCCTCCTGCTGTGCCTGCCGGGCGTCCTCGCGGGCCTGCTCGATGCGCTCACGGGCTGCCCGCTCAGCCTCGCGGGCGGCCTTGCGCTCGGCCTCACGCTGACTGCGTATTTGCCCCTCTATGCCCTCAATGAGCCGCGATAAGCGCTCATCATCGGCCTGATACTGAGCCACCTGCCCACGCTGGGCGG
>Ga0209487_1002198_pt1 | contig 15996 bp, 18 predicted proteins | sample Poulit2012_FD_187524 | JGI IMG/M metagenome (GOLD analysis project Ga0209487, IMG submission 187524) | Agricultural soil microbial communities from Georgia to study Nitrogen management - Poultry litter 2012 (SPAdes) (version 2) | ecosystem: Environmental > Terrestrial > Soil > Agricultural land...
CGGTCTCTTCCACCTTCAACGGAGACGGAAGCGACTCCCTCTTGCCGTTCGAAATAAGGAACTACTTCTTGGCCAGCAATTTCTGTTAGGATTTCAGCATCTTTCCCAGTTAAACTAACCCAAATAACAGGAAGTTGATCAGGGCTAAAACGGATAATACTGGGGTCTCCCGCTCGTTCAGGCAAGAATCCCTTCACTTGATCGATTCGCTCCCTAACGTCTAATAGGGCTTGATCGAGATCTACGTTGTTTTTAAACATCATTAAAACGACAGAGGCTCCAGATTGAGATTGGGACTGGACGATATCAATTCCCTCAACAGAACTAACCGCACCTTCTATCGGACGGCTTATGGCATTTTCTACATCCTCCGGGGCCGCATCTTCGTAGCTAGTTGCAACGACGGCGATTGGAAGATCAATTTGGGGAAAGAGATCGACGACCAATCCCCTTAAAGATACGAATCCTAAGGCTAATATGGCTAAAACTATCATTATAACGCCAACAGGGCGCTTTACAGATACGTTTACAAGTTTCAAGATTCATTCTCCTCTTTTACGATAACAAGGTTAACTCCGTCAGAAAGAGTTAATTGACCATTAATGACAATATCATCTTCTTCTGTTAAATCTCCCTCAATAGCTGTAAGGTCTGATTGGGTTTCTAAGACCCTTACCTCCACTTTTACTGCCTTTTCGTTTTCTACCTTATAAACAAAGCTTCCTTCACTTTCCTCTATGATTGCTTCCGTTGGTAAAACAAATACCTTTTCCAATCTCTTCTCTGGGACCTCAACAACCCCTATCATGCCTGGCAAGACACGGTCCTTTTCATTTTTGACGGTGCTTGTAATGGGGTAAAGTCCTGTTTCATTTGGCATCTTTCCTATGGATTCAATCGTTAAATCGTAAGTTTCATTTTCAATGGAAACCTTATAGGTTTTATCTGTTTCAAACAGTTCCCGAACATTATTTGTAACCGTTAATGTCATTTTTAACTCGTCACCCTTATAAATTAAAGCTAAAGGCTCTTCTCCCGATAATAAGTCTTCTTCTTTTGCCTTAAGATCAATAATCTCCCCCGATTCTGGGGCTTTAATATCGATTGTTCCTGCTTGGGTTTTTACTTTTGCTATTACATCGTCTTTTTTAACGGAATCGCCATTCTTTATGTTTAACTCTGCTAATTCCCCGGGCATTTGCAAAATAACCGGTGTAATATTCTTTGGCTCGATCCTGCCTGTGACAGATTTTGTGACAATAAAATTATCAATCACTAGGTTTGTGACCTCAACAGGTACCTTTCTTTCTTCAATAGTTTCATCATCTTTTTTATCATCAGTACAAGCTGTTATAAAAATAGATATTAAAATAATTAAAAATACGGATAATCTTTTACGCATATATTTAAAGGAAAGGTAGAGATTGCTTTCCTTTGAACACATCCTTTCTATACGATTTGTCTTTGTTTTTTTACAATTTTATATATAATCCTTCTACTAATAATACATATAATCATTGTTGCTAGGCAAGGAAAAGAGAATATAATTAAAGGTTCATAAGTGAAAGGTAATTTCTTTTATGAATAAAATATGTTACTGTAGTGATAAAGATACTTAGGAGATGGTGAAATGGATCTTGCAGCTTTATCTACTATATTATCCCAAAGTAAATTAAAGACCGATGTGAGTTTTGCTATTATGCAGCAGACGAAGGACCTTATGGAAAACCAAGGTGAGCAATTAGCTGAGCTTATTGAAAAGTCTGCCCTTCCTCATCCGAACCTTGGTCATCGAATTGATGTGAGGGTTTAAGCGATGGAAAGTCCCCTATTTTATATAAAAAACAGGGGACTTTTTTTATTGATTAGTATTTTCTTGGTTTTTCTGATTAGAGTTTTTGTTAGTATCATTTTGATTATTGAAGTTATCTTTGTTGTTTTCGATGTTCTGATTTTCTTGGTTCATCGGTGGCTGATTTTGATTATTCTCTTCTATGTTATGGTCATTAGGAGTCGTTCCACAACCAGCCATGAGGAATATGACTATAGCAACACTCATCAACCTCTTTAATCCCTTCATTAACAATAAACTTCCCTCCTCGATTATTTTCTCAAGTTTAGCTTAACCAAAAAATAATAGAGCATACTTCTTTTAAGTGTAATTTGTGCATTATAGCTTGTATTTAACCTAGATTGAGGATATTTAATAAGGAAAGTTATTTCTTTCGCCATTTTCTATGTGAAAAAGAAAAAGCGTTAGCAAATTCTGAATCAACCTTGTATTACCCCATAAGTTGATTCATCATCACTAACGTTTTTCCGACTCGATCAATTGATTTGATTTCTTTATTGTATCGCAAACATAATTTCCGCTTCACAGGCTACCTCGCCATCAACTGAAGCGATGCCTTTACCCTTTCCGATTACGCCACGCATGCGAGTAATTTCCACCTCTAGTTTTAATTGATCACCGGGTTTTACTTGCCGCTTAAACCGACAACGGTCGAGTCCAGCTAAAAAGCCTAGTTTCCCCTTATTTTCTTCCATACCTAGTACTCCGATAGCCCCTAGCTGGGCTAAGGCTTCAACAATTAGAACACCAGGCATAACGGGATACTCTGGGAAATGCCCTTGAAAAAAAGGTTCATTGGCGGTGACATTTTTATAACCCACTACTCTTTTTCCTTCTTCGATTTCCGTCACACGGTCGACGAGTAAAAAAGGATAACGATGGGGAATGACATTTTTAATTTCTTGAATATCCATAATAATTATCTCCTTTAAAAATTTTCGACTCCGAAAAGGATAAACTTACAATCGTTTATTCTCGCTTTCTAACGATATCGATAATATGTTGCCAGGTTTCCTTCTTAAGGGCATCTTCTGGGACACCGTCACCGAGAACACCATAACCGAACATTACTCCACCAATAATTGCACCGACGCAACCGAGGATAACGATAATAATCCGTAACCAAATTGGGAATATTCTCCGTCTTGGCTTACGGCCTTTCTTTCTTTCCTGTTTCCTCGCTTTACGTCTTTCCTTACGTGTCATTACTGTTTCTTCTTCATTTTCAATTTGGTTTTTCACGTCGTTTTGACTTTCTTTTGATTGCATAAGTTGTTTCTCCTTAATAAGTCCTTTAGCTTTTAGCGTTTAACGTAATTGATTTACTAGGCCAAGCATTTGATCTGCCATAGATATTGTACGGGCATTAAATTGATAGGAACGCTGGGTTAAAATCATTTCTGTTAATTCTTCAGATAAATTGACATTAGACTGCTCAAGGACCTTACTTTGTATAAGATCGTTGTTTTCAAAGGTATTCTGAATAATTTCCGTTTCCAGCATACCTAATTCAGCAAGGTTAGGTAACCTAAAATGATTTTCACCAACGGCCTCTAACATATTAGGCCGAAGAGCTGTTACGACATTTATTTGGCCAACGGGTAACCTTACTTGGCCTTGATGGATTTGAACGGTTCCGTTAGCTGTAATTGTAAGATCATCAAATTCACTAGAGAAAACAATAGGGTTCCCATCTCTTCCAAGGACTGGGTGTCCATCACTTGTCGTTAACATGACTTGCCCATCGTTAATCGGATTTACATAAAATGCCCCATCCCTTGTATATCGGCTCTCTGTTACATTATTTTCCCTTACTTGAATAAGATATAAATCGTTCGGATTCGTTAAGGCCGTATCAAGAGACCTGTCACTAGCGATTAAGGATCCGGCAGATAAATTCATCTGGACATCTCCCAACCTTGCCCCGGAACCGACCCTAACTCCATCAGGTGTTAGTCTCCCTCTCAAATTGGCTGGATCCGATAAATTGTTAATTTGTTCAAAAAGTAGTGATGAAAATTCCGTTTTTCTTGCTTTATATCCCGTCGTCTGGACATTAGCAATATTATTTCCAATTATATCTAATTGCCTTTGCAATTGATTCATTGTTACTGCTGCTTGAAGCATCATTCGTGACATCATTTATCTCCCTTCTTAGCCAATTCTACCGACATCATTTACTGCCTTTTCCATATTTTGATCAATTGTCCGTAAAACCCGTTGATTTAATTCAAACATTCGATAAGCTTCCATCATCGATGTCATTGTTCGTAGCGTATCTACATTTGAACGCTCAAGAAAACCTTGGTATAACTGATAGCTAGCATTTCCGGGGATTTCTTCACTTGCCCCATTATATAGGTCATTTCCTTCCTTTTCCAAATCATTTACATTAGGAACGTAAGCGAGACCTAAGCTTATCGCCTGTCCCTCTATTACGACTTCTCCCTCAGGAGTGACTAAAAAATCGTGGCCATTAGTTTCTATTGGATTACCGTTAGTATCTAAGACATAGTAGCCTTGAGTTGTCGTTAGCCTTCCATTACCGTCAACAGTGAAATGTCCATTCCTCGTTAACCGCATGTCTCCAGCTTCATTTTGAACGGTAAAAAAGATGCTAGCATTTTCATCAGGCAACTGACCTGTCACAAGGGCAAGATCTGTTGTCAACTGAGTTTCTTTTAAATCACCTTGGGAAAAGTCAGGAATCATCTCTTGAACATAGACACCCGTATGTATGGAACCGATTGGGCGATTGATTGGCAGTTTAAAATTTTGCTTGACTGGTAATTTTTGTGAATTTATTTGCATAAGAAGTAATTCTGGAAAAGACCTCTGTATTGTCTGATCCGCTTTGTATCCGGGTGTATTTACATTTGCCAAATTGTTTGCTAAAGCTTCTTGATGTCGCTGTTGCGTAATCATGCCACTAGCTGCGGTATAAAATCCTCTTAACATTTGTAACTCCCCCTAAAGAATCTCCCTTTTTACACGTCTTCCCATATTTTCCAGTAAAATGCCCGTTCCACTTGCTACACAGCTTTTCGCATCCTCCGCTAAGAATACTGGCACCTTTAATTCTTCTGATAAGAGTTGGGCGATCCCGTGAATGAGTGCTCCTCCACCCGTTAAAATCACACCCCGGTCAATAATGTCTGCTGATAATTCCGGTGGTGTCCTCTCTAAGGTTGCTTTAGCAGCCCGAACAATTTCATACACTGGATCCCTTAAGGCACGCTCAATTTCCTCCGAAGTAATCGTTATTGTTCTTGGTAAGCCAGAGATCATATCTCGACCCCGAATATCCATCTCTTCTTCCCGACTTCCTTTAAAGACAGTAGCTACGTTCATTTTAATCTCTTCTGCGGTACGCTCACCTATCAAAAGTTTATGTTTGTCTTTAATATATTGTAAAATAGCAGCATCAAATTTATCACCAGCCATTTTAATGGATTCTGAAGTAACAATATTTCCCATAGACAAGACTGCTACATCTGTCGTCCCACCACCAATGTCTATCACCATATTTCCACTAGGCTGATGGATTTCCATTCCTGCACCAATAGCAGCAACTTTTGGTTCCTCTTCTAAATATACTCGCTTGCCACCTGATTTTTCAGCAGCTTGTTTAATTGCCTTTTGCTCAACCTTTGTTATGTTTGTTGGACAACAAATGAGCATTCGTGGCTTGCTAAGGAACCCTTTTACTTTTATTTTTTCGATAAAATGCCGTAACATTGCTTCGGTTAAGTCAAAATCTGCAATAACACCATCCTTTAAGGGACGAATGGCTTTAATATTGCCTGGAGTTCTTCCGACCATCCGGTAGGCTGCCTCCCCAACCTCCAGCACTTTTCCCGTATCTTTATCGAGGGCAATAATTGCAGGTTCGTCCAAAACAATACCTTTTCCCTTTACATGAATCAAAACGTTTGCTGTTCCTAAATCTATTCCAATATCCCGCGAAAACATTAATGATCCCCCTAGCCTATTTTAAAATTTATTGTAATGTTAAAATTCGACATAATCATGTTACATTATATCATATCATAAAATAGGGAAGATAACTTCTTTTTACAAGGGGTTTTTTGAACTTTTTCCTTTTATATTTTATAAATAAAAGATGCTTGAAGGCTAGTTTTAAAAGGAATGATAGTCATAGGTTTAAATAGAAAGACAAACATAAAACAAAGGAACCTATCATGCTTTATTTAATACATAAATACTCAAGCTTATTTATATATTAGGTACTATCTCGAGTAACTGCCATTTATCGTCTATATTGTATGATTAAGAGGGGAATGAACCATACTATTTGCAGAGGAAGTTTTAAAATAATTTGATGAAATGAATGATAACCATGTACCCAACAGAGCCGGCCTTTAACTTAAAGGGAATTACAATGTTACTTAGATTTGTGGCTGTAGTATGTTCTAGTGTAGCCGCTGTTTTATCCACTGCTTTTCCACTATTATTTCATCCTAGTTTATCATGGTTCACTATTGTAAGTATTACCTTCATGCTTTTAATTGGGGCAATTTTAATACAAGGTGTTTTGACACATGCTTTTAATGATTTGACTGATCACAAGTCTGGAACGGACCAGCATAGTCCCGGGCTACTATCTGGTGGAAGTAGAGTATTACAAACTGGGAATATGTCCGTACAAATGTTGATTCAACTAGGTATTGGAGTCAGTATTTTTTTACTATTCATTACGGCCATATTAATTTTATTCGGTTATACAAAACTTGCTATTTTGACCCTTGTAGGTATTTGGGGTGCTGGCTCCTATTCTTTAAAACCCTTTCGATTGGCATATTACCCCTTCGTTGGGGAATGGCTTAGTTTATTTCCTACTTTATTTTTATTGGGGATTGCGGCTCCTTGGCTATTATTAGACCATGTACCCTTATGGGCCTGGCAAAACTCTCTAGTTAATACTTTAGTGTGTTTAGCATGGGTAATGGTGCATCACATTCCTGACCGACAGGCGGATCGCCAGGCACAGCCTACTAAAAGAACTACTGTCGTCTGGGCGGAGGATTTCTTTGGAAAAAGAGCTGCAAAACTTCCCGCCTTGCTTTATTATATTTTTGTTGGCATCTTGCTATTATGGATTGCTTTTACAAGACCAATCGGGGGAATTGGTGCTGGCGTCGTATTAGTTTATGGAATTTATTTAATTGCCAAGATGAATATTGAGGATGTTCGGGAAGTGACAATTGTTGAAAAAAGACTTCTGTTATTTGCCTTTGGAACTGCCCTTTGGCTTGGCATTTTCATTTAGCTAGAGAGGTTATGGTCATTAAAAATCCTATTTCCACTCGAAGTTACTTACTTCGTTTGAAAATAGGGGGAATGGTCTATTTTGTTTCTAATTCTCTTTTCTTTGCAGCTAACTCATATTTTCTCCTTGTAGCCTCACCTCCTCGAATATGGCGGATTGATTTATGATATTGTAATATTTCCTTTACTTTATTCGCCAACCTCGGGTCTATTTCAGGTAATCGCTCCGTTAAATCCTTATGGACGGTACTTTTAGAGACACCGAAGTCTTTCGCTATCATACGAACGGTCTTCCTCGTTTTCACGACATGCTTTCCAATTCTTATCGTCCTTTCCTTGATGTAGTCGTGCACACCTTTCGCCTCCTAGGATGAATTTAGTTCTGAGGTGCAATTTGAGACTAGGTGTTTTATTTAATTGTTATTTTATTATTAAAATATATTCCTTTTTCCAACAATGAGCACTTTTTATCTTCACCTCAGACAACTTAAAAGTATCTTGTTAATATGAGTTTATTATTTAACATACATTTTTATGATTTTTTGTAGGTAAAATAAAAAAACTAGCTACAAAGGCTAGTCCGAAATTTTATTATTGAATTTTGCGCATTGCATATAAGGGAAGTCGACTGTAAAAGTAATCATTTCTTTCGATAAGAAACATATTATATGACCGCTCTAAAATTTTATGATCTTCTTTAGCCAGTCCTAAATAATAATATTGAAAGGGACTTTTATTTTCAATTTGATTTAGTAAGTCAATAGCCTTTTGCTTATTACCTTTAACAATTTCAATATGGGCTTGCTCACTAATTGCCTCTGTTTTTATATGATCTACCTTACCAAAACAGGCGGAGTAGAAGGGTATAATATGATTTTCTACTCGATAAAGTAAATGTTTAATATTGTGTTTCTTTGCAATATCCAGCGCCTTGTTTAAATGGTAAATTCCTTGTTCGTAAGTATCGAACAAGTAGGTAAGACCAAGACCACTATGAAGTCTAACCTTAGTTCGTGCATCTATTGATTCACTTAGTAACTCAAAGGCAATTTTACGGGCAATAATTAATTCATTTCTTGACCAATAATAACAAAACATCAGTAGAGAAATTCTTCTTTTGAAACAATTCCTTAAGAAGCTATTCGAACATTTCGGCATTAAGTTGTCTATTTTATCAATAGAACTTCCGAAAAATGTGTAATTCCTCGCTTGAGAATAAACAATAACCTTTGAAAATTCAAGTAAAATTTCTACAATCGGATCCTTAGTTTCAAAGAACTGAATCTCATTCATTAATTGAATGCTTGGAATCTGGCCTTTCCGTGCATTTGACATAATTTGATAAACCCTTGCCCATTCTCTATTGGATGCACTAGTGGAATTCTCGTTTTTTATAATTAACTGTTGTAGATCTTTATACCTACCATTAATATATAAAAATTCCATACCTATTTTTTTACTTCTTGTACAGTTTGTCTTTAAAAAGTAGGATGCTACTTTTTTGACGGACTCCTCATAGTTTTCTTTTTCTCTTAAGCCATTTAAAATGACATCAATACCTTTTTTCTGTATGTCTCCCCTATCGATCGATATGCCTTCTTGCAAATACTTCACCTCTGTAGACTTTTATATATTATAATAGCATAGGACTTAAGATATAAATAGGTATAATCGTTCGACAAAATCTGCTAATAAAAAAGTCCAGCCCTAGATTAGTGGACTGGACCCAAACTTTTGATGTTTATTATAATTCGTCTTCTCTGTTGGAGTTTCCTTCTTCGTTTTGTTCATCTATTTCGTCTTGTTCATTCTGTTCGTTACCGACATCCTGCTCAGCGACCATTAGATCTGCAACAGATTCATTAAAGTAATTTTCTGGATTAAAGGTAACATTGTTTTTCCTAATTTCGAAATGTACGTGAATTCCATTATCCTTACCAAAGACATTTTTCCCAGCTTTTCCAATCACATCTCCTTGGTTTACCTTCATTCCCTCTTGAACATTTACATCTGCAAGACTAGAGTAGTACGTTTCCACACCGTCTTCATGGTCAATTATAACGACTGTTCCTAAAATAGGATCATCTTTAACCGTTGAGACCGTTCCACTTAAGGAAGCAAGTACATCGAAGGTTTCACCATCTGTTCGGGCTAGGTCGATGCCAGTACTTTGATAATAATGATTATCAAAAAGGATTAAAGCTTTTTCCTGCTCTGATGCTTCTGTATCGTAATCATAGTATTTAGTTACAATTTCTATTTCTGTGTCGTTAGATACTGGCTTTAATATACTTTCCTTTTGTTCAATAACTGGATCTTCCTCCCCAGATTGGTTGACAGGGACGTAATGATCAGAAACTTCCAATGCTTCTTGGTCAATCCTTGGTACTTTATTGTCTAAGTTTTGGTACCAAACGACTAACGTTAATAATAGGGCGGCTATTGTAATGTAAATTGCCGGGAAAAACCACCTTTTTCGAAATAGTTGACGCCACTTAGAAGAAGTAACATCCTTATTTTCCTTTTTCATGTTATCACCTCACATTCATTGTGAGCAGAAAAAAGAAAATATATACATTTTTTTGCAATTATTGTTAAAATAACCATGTTTTTTGCTTATTGTTTGTTTAAGAAGGCTGTATCAATGTCTGTGATCTTTTTGATTTTAACGTCTTTGTAGTAATAGTGAATAATTTCATCGTAGGTTTTTCCCTCTTTGGCCATTCCGTTTGCACCGTATTGACTCATCCCAATTCCATGACCAAATCCTTTCGTTGTAAATATGATGTGTTCGTCATTCTTTTTAATGGAAAAATCACTTGATGGGAGAGATAACTTTTCTCTAATTTCCCTTCCAGTAAAACTGTTATTAGCTATTGTAACTTCAGAAACCCGTCCGCTTTCCGTTCTAGTTAATTTAAAGCTAGTATCCTTAGTTACTTTAATGTCTAACTTCTCTTCTATTTCTGTAATAGGGAAAATAAATTGCTCTTTAAATCTTGGTGAGTCTTCATCCCATGGGCTTGATACACTTCTTAAATAAGGTAATTCATGCTCCCAGTAATCCTCGGAGTTTTCCGTGAAACCATTACTTGTAGAGAAATAGGCTGCTGTAATTGGTTTGTCTTCATAGGTAATTATTTGTCCTTCTGTGGCTAAAACTGCCTCTTTTAATTTTTCCATATTTGTATAAAAGTTTTCTCCCCATAGTTTTCTCAGTTCTTCTTCATCTTTGTATACTTGATCTGTCTCTACATCCGAAATACTCGTATTTTCTTGATTAAGCATATGATTTATGATGTATGTGCGGGCTGCTAATCCTTGGGCTTTTAGTGCCTCTAATTCAAAATCCGTTGGCATTTCTGAGGCGACTACTCTAGCGACATAGGTTTCTAAATCAACATCTTCTGTGTTTTTATTTTTAGATCTTTTGACTGATACGGTTATTGAAGGCTCCTCGGCTTCAATCAATTGCTTTTGCTCTGTGACCGCTTGTAAAGGATCCCCTTTATTTGTAAAGGGAATTACAATCATTGTGGGTACAATTAGTATAATTGATAGTAACACAACTATGGCCAAAAAGGTTCGTAGGGTCCATTTACTTGTTTTTCGATTTAATGGAAGCTTTACTTTTCTGGATTTGCTTTGCACAAGATGTTTCGGAATGTTATTTTTATAGTTATATGTTTTTCTCACATACATCCTCCCTTTTTTACTAGTTCACTACTAAATCTATACGTCTGCTTACTAGAATAGAACTAAAGGATGTATTTTTATACATTTATTATTTTCCCCATAAATAATTAATATAGTTATCCTATCTTTACCAATGGAAAAAGGATGGTAATCCTTTGATCACCATCCTTACTGGATTTGTTTATTTGGTTTTAGTAGCTTTGGGCTATTTCTTCGGTTATTGGAATTGTCTTTGTCACTATATTTCCATGTTCATCGACTCGTTTTATATCGGCACCAAGTTCTGCTAGTTTTTCAACGAAATTTACATAACCACGATCTAAATGATACAATTCGGTGACTCGAGTTGTACCCTCAGCAGTTAAACCCGCTAATATGAGAGCAGCGGCTGCACGTAAATCAGTTGCGGCGACTTCTGCCCCTTGTAAATTACTTGGTCCTTCTATAATGACACTTCGTCCTTCTATTTTAATTTTGGCATTCATGCGGCGGAATTCTTCTACATGCATAAATCGATTTTCAAAAACCGTTTCCGTAATGACGCTCGTTCCGTTCGACTTTAACATTAATGCCATCATTTGCGACTGCATGTCGGTAGGAAATCCTGGGTGGGGTAATGTCTTAATGTCCGTAGCAACAAGCTTCTCCGGTCCGATGACCCGTAATCCACCGGCTTCTTCTTTAATTTCAACATCCATCTCTTCTAATTTAGAAATGACGGAACGTAAATGTTCACTCATCGCATTTTCTATTAACACATTTCCTCCTGTAATAGCCGCTGCAACCATAAAAGTTCCAGCTTCAATACGGTCCGGTATTACTGTATGTTCGGCACCATGAAGTTTGTCGACACCTTGAATACGGATAGTTTCCGTTCCAGCACCGACAATATTTGCTCCCATTTTATTCAGGAAGTTTGCTAAATCAATAATTTCTGGCTCCTTAGCACAATTTTCAATAATAGTCTTACCTTCAGCAAGGGAAGCTGCCATCATTATATTTTCCGTTGCTCCGACACTAGCTACGTCCAAATAAATTTTTGCGCCTTTTAGACGTTCCCTAGTTCTTACTTCAACAAAGCCATTTCCAAAATTTACCTCAGCTCCCATAGCTTCAAAGCCCTTTAAATGTAAGTCAATAGGTCTTGATCCGATCGCACATCCACCAGGTAGCGCTACTTTCGCATAACCGTACCGGGCTAATAAAGGCCCTAAAACGAGGATAGAGGCTCGCATTTTTCGTACATATTCAAAGGGAGCTTCAGTCAGCAATCGCTTGGCTGCATTTACGGTAATGGTATTATTTTCAAAATGTACGTCCGCTTGTAAATTACGTAATACTGCATTGATTGTATATACATCAGCAAGTTCAGGAACATCTTTGATAATACTTTTTCCTTCACTTGCAATTAAACTTGCTGCTATTAAAGGTAATACCGCATTTTTGGCACCACTTACTTTTACATTTCCTGTTAATCTATTCCCACTTTTTACGATAATTTTCTCCATTTACTTTATCTCCTTAAAATCCATTTCATAATATTAATATTCATGAATGAGGATGGGTGTGCCAATAATAATTTCTTCCTCACCTGTTGCCCTTTCTAAGAGGACAAACTGGAAATTGATTGGCTTATTGTCTACCACCAAAAATTCATTCCATTTTTTATTATATCCGTATATTTCCGTTACATTAATTTCATTTCTTAAATAATCATTATATCGTTGAATATTTTGCAAATTAAAGGATTTAATTATACTTTCTTCTAAATTCATCTTTTTCATTATATCATTTTTTTCAGCTTTAAGACAAGTGTATATATATAGTTCGCTTGTGATGTTTTTTATAATTTTGGAATTCGATATCTTGTTTTGATGGTTAATGGCCTTTTTGGAGGTTTCTTCAGATGTAATTGTAATAATAATTTTCGATTTGTTTTGTGGTTTATTCGCTGCCAGTATTTTATACCTAATTACTAATGAAGGACTTTCTTCTCTTTCCGTTAATGTATATACTTGGTAATCCTCTTTTTTATTGCTACTAGTATTTTCATTTTTGGAGATCATTTCGAGGATTTTTTCAAGTTCAGAATCTGACACTTCTGCTTTATAAATAATCTGCCATTCTATAATTGATAAGTTGTTTACCTCGGCTACTTGAATTAGATCCATTAATTCATCTTTATCTACATGGAAATTAATATTATCCATTTTTAAACTAAATAATAAGATGCAAATAATAAATATTAGTCTCATAAAAACCACCTTGTTCTTTTTACATCTATTATGAACAAAATGGTAGGGGAATATACGTTTTAATAGTTTTATAGATTCGACATTAAAATAAATATTGGAGGTTTTGGGACCACTGGATAATGTCTAAAACAAAGCGACTTACACTCGATCCGATAGCGATAGTAACTAAAATTAACAAGAGTCTTGCCTCAGTAACATGATTTTTCCTTATAAAGGGCTCAACATTAACCGCAATCATAACCTTCCAAGTTAAATATATAAATAAAACATGTGAAAAAATACTTACAATCGAAGTGTATCCAATAGATTGCATATTGATCACCTAACTTCCTTTTAATATTAAAATAAAACAAATTATTCTTAATGATGACATTTCCATATAATATTTTAGACAAAAAGATGAATCGTGGAATAATTTCCCGGGAAATAGGGAGGTGAATATTATTTTGTTCTTAATAAGAAGATATTCACTTACTGATATCTAGATTAAAGTTTTTAAATAAATATATAAAACCTCTTACAACACCTAGGTTATAAGAGGTTTTATTTGAGTATTTAACGGGCAATTCTAATTCTGTTCATTGCACGCTTAAGTGATAATTCAGCTCTTTTAAAGTCAATATCATCTTGTTGAGATTGTAACCTTTTTTCCGCTCTTTCACGGGCTCTTTCTGCTCGTTCCAAATCAATTTCTGATGGGCTTTCTGCAGATTGAGCAAGGATTGTTACTTTCTCTGGGCGAACTTCTATAAAGCCACCGTTAACTGCTAATAAATCTGTATCATTTCCTCGTTTTAAACGAACAGCACTAATGTCTAGTGGGGCAACCAAGGGTATGTGTCCCGGCAAAATACCAAGCTCACCATCTTCAGCTTTACAGCTTACCATTTCGTACTCTTCTTCTAAAACTGGTCCATCAGGAGTAACAACACTTACTATTAGTGTTTTCATTGTCATCCTCCTCAATCTATGAATAAGTAAACTATGAATGTTTTTGTTTACTTATTTATATCCTTTATCCTTCCATTTGTTTTGCTTTTTCGATTACTTCTTCGATTGTACCGACTAATCGGAAAGCATCCTCTGGAATATGATCATATTTACCTTCTAAAATTTCCTTAAAGCCACGAACTGTCTCTTCGATTGGAACGTAGGATCCTGGTTGTCCTGTGAATTGCTCAGCTACGTGGAAGTTTTGGGATAAGAAGAACTGTACTCGTCTTGCACGAGCTACAATTACTTTATCTTCATCAGAAAGTTCATCCATACCTAGGATGGCGATAATATCTTGTAATTCACGGTATCGCTGCAGGGTACGCTGAACTTCACTTGCGACTTCATAATGCTCTTTACCGACAATGTTAGGGTCAAGTGCCCTTGATGTAGATTCTAATGGATCTACCGCCGGATAAATTCCTTGCTCAGATAAACCACGATCCAAGTTAGTTGTAGCATCTAAGTGAGCGAAGGTTGTTGCTGGTGCGGGGTCAGTATAGTCATCCGCCGGGACATAAATTGCTTGAATGGAAGTTACAGAACCCTTATTTGTAGAAGTAATTCGTTCTTGTAATTGTCCCATTTCTGTTGCTAAGGTAGGCTGATAACCAACAGCCGATGGCATTCTTCCGAGTAGGGCTGAAACTTCAGATCCTGCCTGAGTAAACCTGAAAATGTTATCAATAAAGAGAAGTACGTCCTGTCCTTCTTCGTCACGGAAATATTCAGCCATTGTAAGACCTGTAAGAGCAACCCTCATACGTGCTCCTGGTGGTTCGTTCATTTGTCCGAACACCATTGCTGTACGATCGATAACTCCAGAATCTTTCATTTCGAAGTATAAGTCGTTTCCTTCTCGGGTACGCTCTCCAACTCCGGCGAATACGGAAATTCCTCCGTGTTCTTGCGCGATATTGTTAATTAACTCTTGGATTAGTACGGTTTTACCAACTCCGGCTCCACCGAATAGTCCAATTTTTCCACCTTTAATATAAGGAGCTAATAGATCAACAACCTTAATTCCCGTTTCTAAAATTGTTGTTTCTGTTGATAAGTCTTCAAACTTAGGCGCTTCTCGATGAATCGGGTCTCTTCGTACGTTTTCTGAAAGAGGTTCGCCATGGTCAATATTTTCCCCTAATACGTTAAAAATTCGACCGAGGGTTTCTTCACCTACAGGGGCAGTAATTGTACTACCTGTATCCGTTACTTCCATTCCCCGCTGGACTCCATCGGTAGAAGCCATAGCAATTGTACGGACGGAGTTATCACCCAAGTGCAAAGCGACTTCTAAGGTTAGTTCTGTATCTTCGGCACCTTCTTCCGTAGCTTTAATGGCTACAGTTAGGGCGTTATAAATTTCAGGGAGATTGTCGTCTTCAAACTTAACATCAACGACAGGTCCCATTACTTGTGTAACGTATCCTTTGCTCATCATTTTCCCTCCTAACAATGTTTACCATATTACTCTAGGGCCGCTGCTCCACCAATAATTTCGGTGATTTCCTGAGTAATCGCTGCTTGACGTGCTCTGTTATAGGATAAAGTAAGTTCTCCGATAATTTCTTCAGCATTGTCTGAAGCATTTTTCATAGCCGTCATTCTTGCAGCGTGTTCACTTGCTTTAGCATCCAGTATTGTGCCATAAATTAAACTTTCGGCATACTGGGGTAGTAAAACTTCTAAAATATATTCTTGATTTGGTTCGTATTCATATTCCTTTACCGATAGATCTTCATCCTGCAAATCTACAATTGGTAGCAATTGTCTTGTTGATACTTGCTGTGAGATTGCACTAATATATTTATTGTAAATAATGATTAACTCATCAATTTCCTCATCAATGTACATTTGTACTGTCTCTGATGTCAGATCGTGTATATCGGCAAAAGTAGGTTGGTCGGCTAA
>Ga0209487_1002199_pt1 | contig 15992 bp, 14 predicted proteins | sample Poulit2012_FD_187524 | JGI IMG/M metagenome (GOLD analysis project Ga0209487, IMG submission 187524) | Agricultural soil microbial communities from Georgia to study Nitrogen management - Poultry litter 2012 (SPAdes) (version 2) | ecosystem: Environmental > Terrestrial > Soil > Agricultural land...
CGGTATATGCGTTTTGAATTATTTTGGAGGGTGATATATCATATCAATCTATCTTATTTATCTATATTTTATATTCGACATATCCTTCTAAATTCCTGCATAAAATTTAAAATTTTTCAATTTATTTCTGAAATTTTTTCGACAAATTCTCACACATATTTCTAGTGACAAAAGACTTCTTAATCAAAAGTATCCTGGAGTCCAGTACCTTTGATGTTTTGCTTCAATTCCATTTAACACTGCACAGATAATTCACACATGGCTATATATATTCGCCAACTACTTCCCCTAATCATAGATACCAACTCATAAACATGGTCAAAATACGAAAAAAGCTTATAAACTACAAATTTATAACCAAGAGACAGTTTCGTAGTAATTCAAGAAGAAACAATAAGCAAAATCCATTAGCTGAAATTTAAACTCCCAGTGGAGATACTAAATGCGATAGCCCTTATCTAATTAAGGGTTTATGGACTACTTTTAAGCTAACAGTTAATTGTTTCGTATCCTTTATTCAACATTATTCATTATAACCGTGCTATTGTATAAGGAAGTAGCTAGTCATTGTCCGTTTATATCACCAAAGGATTAAATGGAAGAAGTTTTCTAGAGAATTTTCTAAACTCTTTATGAAAAATAAGGAAAATTCTAAATGTTTAAGTTTTCTATAACTGTTGTAATACCTTGCCCACCACCTATACATAGTGTCACTAATCCGTATCTAACATTTTTTCTTTCCATGTCATGGAGGAGTTTTGTCATTAGTACAGATCCTGTAGCCCCTAATGGATGTCCCAAAGCAATGGCACCACCATTTACATTAACCTTATTTATATCAAAATTTGCTTCCTTAATAACAGCAATAACTTGGGAAGCAAACGCTTCATTTAGTTCGATGAGACCAATGTCATCCAACGTTAAATGACACTGCTTTAGTGCTTTTTGTGTAGAATATACAGGACCTATTCCCATGATATCAGGAGAAACTCCACTGATAGCATGAGCAATAATTTTTGCTTTAGGTTTTAAATTATATTGTACCGCTTTACTCTCAGACATCATTAAAACAACACTAGCTCCATCATTACGACCCGTCGAATTACCTGGAGTAACAGTACCGCCTTCTTTAAACACTGCTGGAAGTTTACTAAGTTTTTCTAAAGAGGTTTCTCTTGGATGTTCGTCTTGATTAAATGTAATAAAACCTTTTCTTGTCTTTACTTCATAGTCAACAATTTCATCCTCGAACAATCCCTTATCAATGGCACTTTGGGCTAACTCTTGACTCCTTAAGGCAAATTCATCTTGCTCCAAACGTGAAATTGAATATTTTTCAGCTAAATTTTCAGCGGTCATACCCATAGTTAAATTTCCATATTGTTCAATAGGTTGTGAACGTGGTTGACTTTCCGTGTTAGGATCAAGTAACAATCCGTTTCCTGCACCGTATCCATAGCGTGCATTTCGAATATAATATGGGGCCGTACTCATACTTTCCGCTCCACCAGCTATAATAACGTCAGATAATCCAAGTTGGATTTGCATATGGGCATTATTAATTGCCTGTAATCCTGAACCACATTGGCGATGAACTGTGTAACCAGGTACATCAACGGGTAAACCAGCCCGTAACGCTGCCAACCTTCCCAAATTTGCAGAGTCTGAACTTTGTTTTGTCTGCCCGAGAATGACTTCATCCACTTCAATTTCTTCACCTGTTCTATCTACTATCTCCTGAATTACCGTTGCAGCTAAAAAATCAACCAACTCATCTTTTAATGTTCCACCCATTCTCCCTATTGCGGTTCTGATTGAATCAATAATATATACATTTTTCATGCGGTAATATTCCTTTCTGATATTCAATTACGATTAAAAATGGTTTCTATATTACTGAATTAAACTTTCTTACTTGTTTTGAAAATGAGCTTTCCTTTTTTCCAAAAATGCATTTATGCCTTCTTCCTTATCTTGTGTTCCAAACGCAACCGTTTGGGATAACTTCTCCAACCATAGTGAAACATTCATAGGTGAATCATATCCTTTAACTAGTGCATATTTTGATAATTGTAATGCTATTGGACCTTTTTTATAAAGCTTTTCTAATAAACTTTGAAGAAGCTTAGACTTATCAGCATTATTTTCCGCTACATAACTCACCATCCCAATCCTTTCCGCTTCAATTCCATCAATAAATTTCCCAGTCAAAATCATATCTAATGCTCTACCAATTCCAATCATCCGTGAAAGTCGTTGTGTACCTCCAGCACCAGGAATAATTCCTAAATTGAGTTCAGGAAATCCCAAAGTTGCATCTTTCATTGCAATACGAATATCACATGCTAATGCGAGTTCACAACCACCACCTAATGCATAACCATTAATTAATGCAATAGTTACTTTATTGGAATTAGCTATATTTTCATATACTTTTTGCATTCCTGGTTTTAAATTTTGTAGAGGTTCTCTCTTATTTAATTTTTTTAAATCTGCACCGGAAGCAAAAACATTGTCTAACTTACTTTGAATAACAATAACCCTTACATTATCCTTCTCCTCTGCATTTATAACTGCTTCATTTATTAGTGATAACATCTTGTGATCAAGTGCATTTCTTGTTTCAGAACGATTTAACGTAATCGTATAAACCCCTTTATCTATCATAGTCTCAATGTATTTAGTTTCTCCCAACATCATAACCCTCTCAAGAATATTTATAAAATCCTTGTCCACTTTTTTTGCCAAGTCTTCCAGACTTCACATATTTAATTAACAATGGGCATGGGCGAAATTTTTCGCCCAAAGTTTCATATAAATAGTTTAAGTTTCTTAGTCTAGTATCAAGACCGACTAAATCTGCTAATTCCAACGGTCCCATTGGGTGATTTAAACCTAATTTCATTGCTTTATCAATATCTTCTGCTGACGCAACTCCTTCCATTAACATATTCATCGCTTCATTACCAATTAAACAATTCATACGCGATGTTACAAAACCAGGAAATTCATTAACCTCTATCATTTCCTTTTGTAAATGATTAGTTACTTGTCGTATTACATCAACTGTTTTTTTCGATGTATCTAACCCTTTAATAACTTCAATCAACTTCATTTTATGTACGGGATTAAAAAAATGCATTGCAATGACTCGATCTGGTCTCGACGTTTGGGCTGCAATTTCTGTTGGACTCATTGTAGACGTATTCGTAGCTAAAATAGTATCCACTTTACAGTATTGATCTAATTTTTTAAATACTTCTATTTTTATATCCATTTTCTCTAGTACAGCCTCTATTACTATATCTGCATCTTTAACAGCCAATTGTAAGTTCATGCCATATTTTATATTGTTTTTTATTGCTGCTTGTTCGTCTTTACTTATAAATCCCTTGTTAAAACTAACATCACTTAATCGTTCTATCTCTGCTTTGGCTTGCATTAATACATCTTCATTTATATCTGTTATGTAAACTTGATAGTTAGATTTCCCAAATGCATAAGCAATTCCTCTTCCCATAACACCTGCACCAACGACTGCCACTTGTTTATTCATTAGTATGACTCCTTTATATTAGGTTAATAAATCTGATGAAAGAAATTTAAAAGATATAGAGCCGCTCTCAAAAATAAAGGATTGTTTGGATAATTTAATTTGTATAAAAACACTAATGAGATCTTCATAATTTCAAATGTATTAGCACTTCAATACCACATGTTGAGGGATTGTTAATACGCTTACAATCAAGTGTAAATAAAGACGTAATAGAATTATATCTTTCAAGTTTCATTGATTTTATCCAAAGTAACACATTAACGAAATGTATTTTCAATGTTTGTATCAAATTGATATAGCATAATTAACCCTCTTATTATGCTCTCACTATATAAGTTTAACTGTAATTAACGTAACAATATTCGATAGTTACTCTTTACACAAGTGTTTGTTAGCTATTCACGTAAAGTTGTTAACTCTTGACTTAACGTTTGTTCTACATAAAATCCTTCGAGGGGTCCAAGTCTTTCCGTTAGGATAAGTGACTCTTTCCATTTTCTTGAAGCATAATATCCTTTATCCGCAATAGCTTTAGCATAATCTAAAGCCTTATCAGTTAAACCTTCCTTTTCTACAACTTCTTCCACCCCACCCAACCGATACGCTTCCTCTGCAGGAACTTTCATGCCAGTTAGAACCATCGCTCTAACTTTTTGTTGTGGCAAAAATCGTGATAAACCTTTTGCTCCCCCCACAATTCCAATATTTATTTCAGGTAGCGAGAAAAATGCATCTTCAGAAGCTAATACAATATCTCCACAAGCTGCGAATATTGCTCCAGCCCCAACTGCCCCACCGTTAACTGCACAAATTAATGGTACTGGACATTCGTATAAACACTTAATTGCTTTTCTTAAGAAATCTTTACGTATTGTTGCTAGTATTTCTGTGTCATTTTTCAAATTGTTCACATCGGCACCAGCAGAAAATAGGCGATTTCCCGACTGTAAAACAACCGAACATATACATTCATCATTTTGAACAATATTCATTATATCAATAAGTTCTTCATAACACTTTTGTGTTAATGCATTAACAGGTGCACGATTAAAGGTTACAATCAAAACCTTTTTATCATGTACTCGCTTCAATTCATAATATTTAAATTTTTCCTCCATAATATAACACCTCTAAGAACGTTAATTGTTTTCATTATTTTATACAAGATTACTATCAACTTATTCTTTACGAATACTATTTTAATCTTTCAAATTTGCATATATGACATTCTTCTCTACAAGTGCCTCTATCTCCATATTTGTATAATTTAATTGTTTCAAAATTTCTCTAGTATGTTCCCCCTTCAAAGGTGGATTATTAATAATATTATCGTGGGAACCACTTAATTTTATCGGATTACCAGGAACTATAACTTCCTTATTAAATTTATTTTCAATATCTAATTTTTGTAGCATTTGCCTTGTCTTTATTTGTGGATTATCTAATACTTCTTCTATACTACTTACTTTTGCACATGCAATACCCCTATCCTCTAACATTGACTGGACTTCTTCATTCGTTTTATTAATTGTCCATTTCTCAATTTCCTCTTTTAAAAACTCATAATTAGCTAAACGATGATTAACATCATAATAAGGTGAATTTTTTTCTCCCCATGATGACTTACCAATAACATTACAAAAACTCGCCCACATTCTATCTGTTAAGGGAGCAATATACATGTACCCATCAACAGTTTTAAATGTTGTTGCAAATACATTCGTACTATCGTTCCCCGCCCGATGGGGACTATTACCTAATACACTTACATCTGAAAGATTATAGGATAACAAAGAAGTCATACTATCTAACATACTAATGTCTACCAATTGACCTTTATTATTTTGTTCTCTTTTATACAATGCTAGTAATGTTCCAATAACACCTTGTAATCCAGCAATGTGATCGGCAATATAAATCCCTACTTTTGTTGGTGGTCTTGATGCTTCACCCGTTAAATGAACAATTCCACTCATAGCTTGAATAATCCCATCAAAAGCACTTTTGTTTTTATAAGGACCTGTTCTACCAAATCCTGTAATATGAGTCATAATCATCCTAGGGTTAATTTCTGAAATCGTTGAAAAATCAAAACCTAATTTACTTGGCACATTGGGCCCGTAATTTGTTACTAAAACATCCGATTCCTTGATTAATTTGTGTAAAATTTTCCGCCCTTGTTCCGTTTTCAAATTCAACATTAACCCTTTTTTATTTCTATTAAACGAAGCAAAATATAAACTTGTATCTCCTATCATGGGATTTGCTTTACGAGAATATTCCCCTTCTAAAGGTTCGATTTTAATTACTTCAGCTCCATTATCACCTAGTATTTGACAACAATATGGACCAGCTATAAAGTGCGTGAGATCTAATACTTTAATGCCTTTTAATGAAATAATTGTTATCTCCTCCTAAATTGATTAACTAATAATTAAAACTGTTTTCTTCTTAATTCAATTACTGCTTCTTTTAATTGTGACAAACCTTGTTGTAGCATTGACCGTGGACATGCAAAATTTAACCTTATGAATCCCTCTCCACCCGGACCAAATTGATATCCTTGTCTAACATTTATTTTTACTTTATTTAACATAAATTTTTCTAATTCTTCGTTAGACATATTAAGTTCCCTACAATCAAGCCATAATAAATATGTTCCTTCAGGAACGGAAAGTTTTAATTCCGGCAAATGAGTTTTTAAATATTTTATTCCAAATTTCAAATTGCCTTGTAAATATTCCAATAACTTCTCTAACCATACTGAGCCATTGTTATATGCAGCTTCTAGTGCGACAACACCGAAGGGACTAATTTTATCTAACGATAATCTCTTTAACGTATTCATGTACTGACTTCTTAAATCCTCATTAGGGATGATAATGGCGGATGTTTGCAAACCAGCCAAATTAAATGTTTTACTCGGTGAAATACAGGTAATCGATTGATTAGCAAAAGCATTGGAAATAGAAGCAAAACTTTGATGCTTATGACCATCGAATATAATATCTGAATGAACTTCATCAGATACAATTATGACATTATGCTTCAAACAAATATTCCCTAATAATTCAAGCTCCTCTTTTGTCCATACTCTACCCACGGGATTATGTGGATTACATAAAAAAAGCAACGCTGCATCTGACTCTATAATTTTATTTTCTAAGTCAACAAAGTCCATTTCATAAGTTTCATTATTGTAAACTAAATTATTGTAGACTATTTTTCGATTGTTATTTTTGATTGAATTTAAAAATGGATAATATACTGGTGGCTGAATAATGACTCCATCACCTAATTCTGTAAACGTATCAATAATGAGATTTAGCCCTGTTACTATTCCTGGACTGTGACATATTTCTTCTTGTGCGATTTTCCATTCATAATGTTTGTCTACCCAATTAATAATACTTCTATAATAATCCTCTGAACGATATGTATATCCATAAACACCATGTTTTGCCCTATTAGTTACTGCATCAATAACTTCATCTGGTGAAATGAAATCCATATCTGCAATGGAAAATGGAATTAAACCATTTCCTTCCAGATCCCATTTTTTAGAATTTGTATTTCTTCGATTAATTATTAAATCAAATTGTTCCTTATTCATTTAAATCACCTAAATTTCTTAATTTATTTTATTGCTTTATATAAAATGATTACATATAATAGATACTAATGTAAAATACATATAAGTTATATATATATTAGTATTACTTATGATAGGATTGATATCATGCAAATAGAATATATGCGTTATATAGTTGAAGTCGAAAGAACCAGGAACATTTCATTAGCCGCAAAAAAACTACATGTCTCCCAACCAAATATTAGTCAAACAATTAAAAAGGTAGAAAACGAATTAGGAATAGTTCTGTTTGAGCGTTCTAGAGCAGGCTCTATTCCAACTAAAGCTGGTAAGAGAATTATCATTTTAATGCAGGAAATACTTGATAATATTGATGAATTAAAAAACCAATCAAAAAATGAATCAATATTATTAGAAGGGAATTTGACAATTTCTACGATTCCGAGTCTGTCAATGAGTTTATTACCTAAAACGATATCTGTACTTAAAAACCAATACCCTAAATTAAATATTAATATTAATGAAGATCAATCCATGAACATAATAGATAAAATCACAAAAGAAGATATAGATATCGGTTTAATTGGGGTACCTTCTTCTTTTGTACTACCTCAACAAAGAATTAATTCTAATTTTTTTATGGAAACTAACATTATGGCTTGTGTCGGGAAAAATACTAGCTTTGCAGAAAAAGAAAGTATAACTTTAAAGGATATAATACAGTACCCCCTATTAAGTAATTCTAAGTTTGTGATTAAATCATTACAAAAATATGGTGAACCTAGATTCCTGTTTAATTCCAAAAATATTGAGGGAGCAAAACAAGCTATATCTGAAGGATTAGCTATTGGATTTTACACGGATATATCATTAAAATATGACCCATATGTTCATATGGGAAAAATTGTTCCTTTGCCAATCGAAAATGAAAGCCTTTCACTCTCCCTTTATATCATACAACGAAAAAATAAATTACATTTACCTAACGAAAAGTTTATCATTGAATTTAATAAGCAGGTACATGATTTCAAAAATAACTCTAATTGAATTTTATGAACTACCTTCTTTATATACTGGTCTTTGTTTTGCTTTCATAGCACGAATAGCTTCTTTATGATCTGGATGATGTACAGCAATCGCCATAAATGATGATACTAAATCTAGGGATTGTTTCAATGTCATAGTTGAACTTTCGTAAACAATTCTTTTCATCATTTTAATTACTTCCTGTGGGCCATCAGTAATTTGTTTAGCGAATTTTAATGCTTCATCCATTAGACTTTCCTCAGATACTAAATGGGTTATAAGTCCGATTTCCTTTGCCTTTTGTCCAGAAATATTTTTCCCTGTCCAAAATAATTCTAAAGCTTTATCTATTCCTATAATTCTTGGCAAATAATAACCCCCTCCATCTCCCGGGACGATACCTGCGTTTATATACCCCTGACCTAACTTTGCATTTTCTGAACAAAATCGGATGTCACACATTAGAGCCATATCAAGACCTGCTCCAATTGCAGCACCATTGATTGCTGCAATCATTGGTTTATCAATTTCCTCCATTAGTAGTGGAATTCGTTGTATTTTATTCCATAAACCGTCCTTAACGAATAAAGGTAACGAAATAAAGTCGCTATCTTCCCCTCTTGTTTTAGCCATAAAACCTTCACCACTCATCATTGCTTTTATATCTCCACCAGCACAAAATCCTTTCCCATTCCCTGTTAAAATACCTACATAAATATTATCGTTATCCCTAATTTCCTCTAAGGAGCTAATCCAAAGATCAATCATTTCCTCACTAAAGGCATTCAATGATTTTGGCCTATTCAAAATAATTGTTGCAATATTATTATCCACTTCAAAAAGTAAATCTTTCACTAATTTCACCTCTTTAATTTTTTGAAAACTTTCGTTTAATAATTGGAAAAACAGTTATAGCTAAAATTAAAACTATAAAAATAACCGAAATTGGTCGTTGAAAAAATATTAGCATGCTTCCATCTGATAAAATTAAAGACTGTCTTAAGGATGCTTCAGCCATAGGGCCAAGAATTAAACCTATCAGAATAGGAATAATCGGAAACTCTAGCTTTGGAAGGATATATCCTAACACACCAAAAATCACAGTAATAATTACAGGGAACAATGAGTTACTAACAGCGTAAGCTCCAATTAGACATAAACCTAAAACAACAGGATATAATAAAGAAGTTGGTATTGTTGTTACTTTTACAAACCAACGAATTGTAAGTTTAGCAATTATAAACACAATTATATTTACAACAATAAAACCGAACATGACTGTGTAAGCAAAATCGCCATGTTTTACAAATAATTGGGGACCTGGAACTAATCCTTGAATCAATAAAGCCCCAAGTAATACTGCAGTAACTATGTCTCCAGGTATACCTAAGGTCATCATTGGTATTAAAGTTACACCCGTTGTTCCATTATTAGCAGACTCAGAAGCAGCTATTCCATCCAAACTACCTTGTCCAAATTCTTCTGGATTATCTGATTTACGTCTTGCTTCATTATAAGAAACAGCAGACGCTGTTGCTCCACCAATACCAGGCATTGCTCCAAAAAAGATTCCAATAGCACTGGATTTAAATATCGTTTTTAAGTATGGCTTTATTTTTCGTAACCCAAATTTACCTTCATTTATTTTTTTGCTAACAGATATAGATTTGGCCCTTCTTTCTATTTGATTTAGTATTTCAGAAATCGCAAAAAGACCAATTAATGCTGGTATAATATCTATTCCAGATATTAAATAATAACTTCCAAAAACAAATCTCTGGTTTCCAACAATAGGATCAATTCCAATAGTAGAGACTAACATTCCAAAGAATGCCATAATCAATCCTTTAGAAAGAGAATTACCACTGATACCCGCAATCACCGTTAATGAAAATAAAATAATGACAAAATATTCTGGTGAACCAAGACTTAAGGCAAACTTTGCAATAATGGGAGCAATAAGTAATAAACTAAACCCACTCAATAATCCACCAATGACAGATGCATAAAGTGACATGGATAGTGCTTTATAAGCCTTTCCTTGGGCCGCCAATGCATACCCATCGTTTGCAGTCATAATTGAAGCTGCCGTTCCTGGTGTTCTTAATAAAATAGCTGTAATAGAACCCCCAAAAATACCTGAACAATATACCCCAACTAGCATTAACATACCGCTTGTAGGAGACATTCCAAATGTAAATGGTAGCATAAGTGCAACCCCTAAAGTTACACTCAATCCAGGTAATGCCCCAATTACTAACCCAACAAAAACTCCAATAATTATGAATAGCATAGATTCAAAAGTAAAAACATTAGCCAAACTACTAAGGGCATTATCTATAGTCATTAACAAACCTCCCTTTTAATTATTCATTAATACTTCTAATTAAATTTTACATCCATTAAACAACCACTAAGATAAAGTAATATTTTAAAAAAACAATCCTTTTGGTAAAGGTATTTTTAGCCCTAATTGAAATATAAAGTATATCAAAATTGAGAATAAAACAGATACCGATAATACTTGGTATGTTTTTCGTTTCTCAATGATTATTATCAGAAATGATGTTAGTAATATTGTCGATATAATAAATCCTAAGTATCGAATTAATATTATCCATACTATTAGATTGACAATAGTTGCAACAACCCGAAAAGCAGAAGTTATATTTATATCATTTATTTCATGTTCTTCTTTATTTACCTTCACCTTATAAATGTCAATAATTAATGAAACGGCACCCAAACATATAATGGAAACTACTATTAAATAGGGGAAAAATCTAGGTCCTACTTTTGATGTCCCAATATCCCCTATTTGGTATGGTATGATTAATAAAATTATAATTCCAAATAAGATAGCCGAAATAGATCCAATATATTTTTTGAAACTACTATAGTTCATTTTCTTTCACGCTCCTTTATCAATTTAATCTAGTATTACAGAGAGAGTAAACAGGAAACTAACATGAACAATTAGCTTTTATGTTTAGTAGTTTAATTGGACACTGCTAATGCATTAGAAGTGTCCAATTTTTAGTAATACTATCTATTCATAAGTTTCTTATTGAGATAATTCAATTTCTTTTGCAATTTCCCCATAATCATTGTAGTTTGTTTCAATAATCTCTCTGGATTCCTCTGGAGAAGCGTAAGCAATTAAATTATTAGTATTTACAATTTTTTCAATAACCTCTTCATCTTCTATAGCATTTTTAAATGCTGAAGATAATATTTCAAAAACATCATCTGGTAAACCTTTCGGAGCTACAAAACCTAAAGCAACCCCTCCTACTTCAATATCAATTCCTTTGTCTTTTGCATAAGGAATATCACCTAATCCCTCTATATCATGTTCTGTCAAATTTAATAAAGCTCTCATTTCCCCTGATTCAATATGAGAACCAGCAATAATCGGCATTAAAACAGCACCGTCAGCATGCCCACCTAAAACATTACTAGCAACGGCTGCATCACCATCTGCTGGAACAATTTTTGCCTTTGCATCAACTGATCGTAATAGCGATTCTAAAATTAAATGGGTTTCACCACCCGGATTTCCTAATGATAATACAAACTCTTCCGGATTATTTTGAACAAAATCCTTCCATTGTTCAAAAGTTTCAAATTCTGAATCAGATCTAACAACTAATAAATTAGGATTATAAGTAACTCTTAATAATGGATCAAAATCGTCATAGTTATAAACAGCATTTCCGTAATGTGGTTGAATAGTCATTGTTGAAAAAGGTGTGAATGCTATTTTATAACCGTCTGGTTCCGATTGATAAACATCTGTCATTCCAACGGTTCCACCCCCTCCAGCAGTGTTAATTACGGCAACTGATGCATTATTAGGTAAATATTTCTCAACACCATCGGCCATAATTCTTGCAATAATATCTGCGGTGCCCCCTGGTGCATAGGGTACTACTACCTCAATAGGTTTTTCAGGAAACTTACTATCTTCTACTGCATTATTATTTTCTGATGCCTCACTTGAATTATTTTCTTCTGGTTTATCCTGGTTACTATTAGTTTCATTTGATGAGCAGGCAACTACTAACATAGCAATAAAAACAATTAAACTTAATCTTATTACTGTTTTCATATTGATCCTCCTAATATCATTTAATTAATTTTTATTCCATACTATTATTTAAAGCGAAATTAAATCCCTAGATAACTTATTAAAATCTTCATATCCATTTTCAGTGATTAGAAGCATATTTTCGATCATTATCGCACCAACGCCATATGCATAATACGGTGTTTCTAAACAAACAACCATACCAGGCTTAAAGGTTGTTGTTTCAGAAGGACTTACAAATGGTGGTTCCTCAATTACCATACCTACACTATGTCCTAAATGACCACGATTATATGATTTTAATCCTGACTTTTTAATTACTCCCATCACCTCCTCAAATACCTTGTTCATTTGTATACCCGGCCCAACAATTTCTAATAATCTATCATGTCCAGTACGTAGCGCATTGTATATTTTTTTCACTTCATCCTTTGCTTGTCCCAATACGAAAGTTCTTGCTAAATCAGAACCATATCCTGCAATATCTGCACCTACATCAAATTTAACAATATCTCCTTCTTCACCTTGGTATGTACTAAGCATACGCCTAGGGGCAAAGTCACCTCCAATAGAAATGATATGCAATCTTGCTGATATGCAATCAGGGTCACTCATAATTGTCGTTTTAAACTTCGCTCCTAAATCTGCAGCTGTAATCCCTGTTTTTGCTATTTTTATAGATTCACTAATTCCTTTCTCAGCTAAAAATGCTGTTCTACGAAGTAAGTTAATTTCCCAAGAAGTTTTAATTGACCGTAATTCTTGAAACAATTCTGCAGCTTCAACAAACTCTAAGTTTTTTGTGTTTTTATGCAAAGATTCCCATGCGGGATATTGCATAATTTGTAATTCTGTAGCTACCCTCCCTTTTTCTACATCTCCATCTAGCAGTGCCGAATTCAACATTTTAAAGATATCATCAATTTGAAAGCTAACCGGTCGCTTATTTTGGTATTTTTCTCCTTTTATATTATATGGATCATCAACATCTACCCAAATAGGATAAGTACGTACTTCGTTTCGTTTCATTAACTCCTTAGGTAAGCTAGCCGCTTCAAATTCATTTAATATAAGTACAGTTTTTTTATTGGGATTTCGAAACATAACTGCCATAGCCAATCCTGCCTGACGTCTTCCATATAAAAAATAACTAGGAAAACCAGCCAAATAATAATAATTTTCAGCGCTTAGTGCAACTAGAGAATCCACATTTAATTCTTCCATTTTAATACGAGCACGTTCAGTAACAATATCCAAATGTCTTTTCCAACTAGAGAAATTTTCATCATTATAAACAGAAGATTGTTCCATTAATTAAACTCCTTTCCTAATTTGATAAAGCTTTAAGCTCTTGACTTAAACTTTGTTCAATCAACATTCCCTCCTCTAAATCTGCAGATTCTATCATCAACAATGCTTCTTTCCATTTTCTTGTTTCAACATTTCCCTTCTTAATCAAAACTTCCGCGTAATTCAACGTTTCTTCATCCAACTTATCAGCTTCTACAACAGCATCAATACCACCATAATTATAAGCCTCCTTGACTGGAACTCTCTCACCAGTTAGTGCTATGCTTCTTACTTTCCTCATTGGTAAAATTCTTGATAAGTATTTTGCACCCCCTATTACACCTACGTCAATTTCTGGCAATGAAAAGTAAGCATTTTCTGCTGCAACGATAATATCTCCACAAGCTGCAAGTATTGCACCTGCTCCAACAGCTGCTCCATTTATTGAAATAACAACAGGAACACTACATTTCCTTAATTCAGAAGCTACTATTCTTAAATACATTCGCCTTTTTAAAGCCCTAGTTTCAGAATCATTTTTAATTGCATTTATATCCGCTCCACCTGAAAATAATTTTCCTTCAGCTCGTAAAACCACAACATGAATACTTTTATTAGAATCAATGTAATTAATTATAGAAAGGAGTTCTTCGTAACTTTCAATGTTAAATGCATTCGCAGGAGGACGATTTAAAGTTACAATTAGAAGTTTATTATCCAAACTTCTCTCAAGCCGGTAATAGTTTAATTTTTCTAGTTCCATTTAGTACCCTCTTTTCAAATTATAAATATTTAACATTATTGTTAAATGGTTAAATAGAAACAATTTCATAATTATCAAGTAACTCGATTACTCTATCACTCTTTTTAAAAAAAGATTACTAATCTCTTCCTTGGAATAGCCAATTTCTGATAACACCTCTTTAGTATGCTCCCCTTTTTTTGGTGGATAATAATTATATTTGATTGGGGTTTCGGAAAATTTATAAGGACTACCAACAAATTTAGATTTCTGACTTGTTAACAAATCCTTTATTTCTACTACCATTTCTCGATGCATGATTTGTGGGATCTGAAAAGCTTCCTCTATATTATTTATTGGTCCACAAGGAATCTCATATTTTTGCAATGTATCTATCCAATAATCTCTGCTTTTCTTTAAAAATATTCTTTGTATGATATCAATTAACTCATTTCTATTTTTTACACGACTATCATTTGTTGAAAATTTAGGATTGTCTTTCAATTGAGGGCTTCCTATTGCTTTACATAAACTGTTAAATTGCGAATCATTTCCAACTGCAACTACAAATCGACCATCTTTTCCATTAAATGTTTGATAAGGTACAATGTTTGGATGAGCATTTCCCACCCTTTCTGCAACTTGATTACCAATTAAATAGTTCATTGCAATATTTACTAATACAGATACTTGGCTATCCAATAAAGAAATATCAATATATTGTCCTTGTCCCTTTAGCTCCTTTACTCTTATGGCTGCCAAAATACCACTTAATGCGTAAAAGCTTGCAAATAAGTCTGCAACAGCCACTCCTGTTTTATAAGGTTCACTTTCTTTACCACCCGTTATGCTCATCAGACCACTCATAGCTTGGATAATTAAATCATAACTTGGTAAATCTCGATATGGTCCATCTTGTCCGTAACCAGATATAGAACAATAAATTATTTTTGGATTTATTTTCTTTAAATCGTTATAACTCGCACCAAGTCTCTCCGCAACACCGGGGCGCCAATTTTCTATCACTACATCTGCCGATTGCACAAGTTTACACAAAATCTCTTGGCCATGTTCAGTTTTTAAATCAATTGAAATTGAACGTTTATTTCGATTTGCTGACATAAAATAAGCACTTAATTCGCCTTCATATGGGGGGCCCCAATTTCTAGTAACATCACCTGTTCCTAAACTCTCAACTTTTATTATTTCAGCTCCCAAGTCACCCATAATCATAGTTGCGAATGGCCCTGTAAGTACCCTAGACAAATCTATTACTTGTATACCTTCTAATGGTGATTTCATAAAAATTCTCCTCTAAATTTTTTACTTGGTTGAATCAGTAGTTAATTAATTTATAACTTAGTTTATGTTACTTTCCATTAATTTTACTTATTAATAAAAAGAAAGTTTTTATGATAGGGCTTACATTTTAAATGTGAAAAATCATTGATTACACCCTTTCTACTTTACGTTAAACACACCATTATTAACCATTTTTACCATTAAAAGTTTATGTTTGTTTGGTAATCTTTAGTCAATTAAACCACTATTTTTTTTATTTGTAAAATACTTAATATTTATATTAGTATAAGTATTAATTATATTAAGAGTCAGATAACATACTTATCATACATATAATACTTGATAATATTGCAATTTAAGAACCACAATCTTAGATAGAAGTACAAATAAAAAA
>Ga0209487_1002200_pt1 | contig 15986 bp, 12 predicted proteins | sample Poulit2012_FD_187524 | JGI IMG/M metagenome (GOLD analysis project Ga0209487, IMG submission 187524) | Agricultural soil microbial communities from Georgia to study Nitrogen management - Poultry litter 2012 (SPAdes) (version 2) | ecosystem: Environmental > Terrestrial > Soil > Agricultural land...
GTCATCCTTGTACATCTGCAGGCTGTCATCACTCTTCTCACCGATGTCATATGCCGCCGTCGGTGTCGTCGGTCCAATGATAAGATCGTATTCAGAGAATAACTGTTTCATTTCACCTTCAAGAAGGCTGCGCAATTTCTGCGCCCTGATGTAGTGCTGATCATAATGGCCGGCACTGAGTACGAAAGTTCCCAGGAGGATCCTGCGTTTAACTTCGGAACCGAATCCTTCGGAACGCGTTTTCTTATAATGCTCTTCAAGCGTTTCCGCCCCTTCAGCCTTATAGCCGTAACGGATGCCGTCAAATCTCGCCAGGTTCGCACTCGCCTCACTGGATGCTATCAAATAATACGCGCTGACGCCGTATCTGGTATGCGGGATGGAGACTTCCTCCACCGTTGCGCCGAGCGACTCGAATATTTCAGCCGATCTTTTGACAGATTCACTTACTTCGTCATCGATGCCTTCGCCGATGAATTCCTTCGGAAGTGCAATCTTCATACCGCTCAGATCTCGATCAATGCCTTCAAGGAATTCCGCTTCGACACCGGGCATACTTGTTGAGTCCTTGCCGTGGCTGCCCGAAATGATTTCAAGGATTTTTGCATTATCCCTGACATTGCGTGTAATCGGGCCGATCTGGTCCAATGAAGATGCAAATGCCACAAGACCGTACCTTGAAACACGTCCATATGTCGGCTTCATGCCCACAACGCCGCAGAATGCAGCCGGCTGGCGTACGGAACCGCCTGTATCGGAACCGAGTGAGAATGGTACATACCCGGCTGCAACAGCTGCTGCAGACCCGCCTGACGACCCCCCCGGCACTGCTTTCGTATCCCAAGGGTTGCGTGCAGGTTTGAAATAGGAGTTCTCAGTGGAACCGCCCATCGCAAACTCATCCATATTCTGCTTGCCCATCATCACCGGATTTTCTCCATTCAGCTTGTCCATGACGGTTGCATCGTAGACCGGGTTGAAATCTTCCAGCATGCGGCTCGCGCATGTCGTCAGTATATCCTTGGTACAGATGTTGTCCTTGATCCCCATCGGGATACCGAACAACGCACCATCCATCTTATCTTCCGCCTGCAGACGGTCCAGCTCCTCCGCCCGCTTCAGTCCTTCTTCTTTATTGACAAATAAAAAAGAACCGATTGTCTCATCAGACGCCTCGATCCTGTCGAACAGCGCACCCACAACTTCCGAGGGCTTTATCTCTTTCTCTTGTATCTTTTCATACAGTTCTTCAACTGTCAGCTCATGAATATTCACGTTAAACCTCCCTATAACATTTTCGGCACTTTGAAGTAGCCATCTTTCGTTGACTTGGTATTCTTCAGTGCATCTTCCTGTGTGAGCGGCTCTGCCACTTTGTCTTCACGAAGCACGTTATTCAAGTCCAGCGCGTGGAACATCGGCTCTGTGGAGCTGAGGTCCAGGTCATCCAGAAGATGTGCATAGTTGACAATTCCGTCAAGCTCCTTGGTAAATGCTTCCGCCGCCTTTTCATCTTCAAGCTCGATCCTTGCAAGATTGGCAACATGCTTCACCGTTTCTTTAGTAATCTCAGACATTCCGTTCCCTCCAATTCTAATTAGAACATTTAAATTTTATCAAATATCCTGCTAAAAATCTATTTAATGACTATTTTCGCCTTATACAACATAAAAATGTATTATTTTACCATTATTTTCTAAACATTCATTGTAATCAAAAATCTATGTAGTATAATTAAGTTGTGTAATTTTATCCGGCGGGATCGTTATGATATCAAGGGGTATAGCGTGTTGGGTGCAATAATTTCACAAATTCAGTTTGCAATACAAAACCAGTTTTTGTATTGTGGCTAAGGGGAGGAGATTTATACAATGATTCTAAATGCAGCATTAAGTTCAGAGTTCACCTTTACAGCTGGTTGGGAACAATACTCCATGATGGCTGTATACTTTCTGATTCTGATTCTGATCGGCTATTATGCCTACAAACAGTCTACATCGAATCTCAACGAGTACATGCTGGGTGGACGCAACATCGGTCCATGGGTGACCGCACTGTCTGCCGGAGCCTCGGACATGTCCGGATGGATGCTGATGGGTCTTCCGGGAAGTATGTACAGTGTCGGCCTGTCCAGTGTATGGATTGCAATCGGTCTTACAGCCGGGGCCTATGTAAACTATTGGATCGTGGCGCCAAGGCTGCGTGTCTACTCGGAAGTATCGAAAGATTCGATTACGCTTCCAGACTTTTTCGAAAACAGGTTCAGAGACAACAGTCATATACTTAAAATTGTTTCAGGTCTTGTTATCGTCATTTTCTTCGCTGTTTATACAGCGAGTGGGATGGTTTCCGGAGGGAAGCTTTTCCAGAGTGCATTTGATCTTCCTTATCACTGGGGATTATTTGTCACTGCCGCCGTGGTCGTCGTCTATACGTTCTTCGGAGGGTATCTGGCAGTCAGCCTGACTGATTTCTTCCAGGGTACGATCATGTTCATCGCAATTGTGTTAATCCCGATTGTGACATGGATGAATCTGACAGGACAGGGCATTGAGCCTTTCGTCAGGATCGAGGAGCTCGGAGCACTGGCTGACATCAATTATCTATCGTTCATCAGCGGTGTTTCATTCATCACGATTCTGAGTAACCTGGCCTGGTTCTTCGGATATTTCGGCCAGCCACATATCATCGTCCGTTTCATGTCAATCAGATCACACAAGATTATTCCACAGGCTCGCAGAATCGGAATAACGTGGATGGCGGTTTCGCTGATCGGGGCTTGTCTGACAGGCCTTTTAGGTATTGCTTTTACAGACGCTACACGTCACGCTGTAGCCGATCCTGAAACCATTCTGATCCTTATGAGCCAGGTGCTCTTCCATCCATTGATCGGCGGATTCTTCCTGGCAGCAATCCTTGCAGCGATCATGAGCACGATTTCTTCACAGCTTCTCGTCACATCAAGTTCACTTGTACAGGACTTCTATAAATTGATCCGTGCCAAAGTAATCGGAAAAGAGACAAAATCCGATGAAGAACTGGACAAGCTGTTCGTTCTCATGGGTAGACTGTCCGTTGTCTTTGTTGCACTTGTCGCCATCCTCATCGCGTGGGATGATGAATCCGTAATCCTGAGCATTGTTGCAAACGCATGGGCAGGATTCGGTGCGGCATTCGGTCCCCTCGTCGTGCTATCCCTGCACTGGAAAGGTATGACGCGTTCAGGTGCGATAGCAGCAATCGTGGGCGGTGCAGCAACAGTTATCATCTGGATTGCGGCGGGCACTTTCGGCACCGAGCTCTATGAAATGATTCCGGGCGTCATTGTTTCAACACTTGCAGCTATCATTGTAAGTAAGATGACGCAGGATAGAGGTGTTACTGAAGAGGTCGCAGCAGAATTTGATGAAACAGTAAGAATTCTTAAAGAAGAGAAATAATATTCCCGGGTTTTCAGATATGAAAGTACCTCCGAAGATATCTTCGGAGGTACTTTTTTGCATAACCAGACTTATTCGTATATGTGTACATCCATATCATCGTCTTCGTTCTTCGTGATGAGTGCATAACTTTTGTTCTTGTCTTTTATTGAAATTTCCACATTAGTATTCCTGAAATGCTCCTGAACGAGTTCACTGACATACTGGGTCAGTCCAATGATTTCACCCCGTGAAGTATATTCAACAGGTATCTCTATGGACAGATTCTCAAGGTTGCCGTCTTTGAAATACCCCTGGCCGATGGAAGTGGTGAAACTGTCGAAATATGATTCCAGTTTTCTGTTGAAGTTCTGGTAGTCACTGTTTATCTCTTCGCTGATGTTTTCCGCTTCCGATGACGGCAGGAGCACATAATTCTCCTGTATTTCAGTAAAGGATGAAATTTCATCACTGCCCGGTTCAACGGTGGCGGTGGAGAGGAAATGACCGGGTGTAATGTCCGTTTCACCGGACTGCATGAAGATGCCGAACACGATTGTCATATCCTGATACTGTTCGTTGGCACGGAGGCGTTCCAGTATTTCGGACGCCATACGCTCGCCCTGCTCCCTTACTTCCTGTTCATCAAGCGCCTTGGTATAAGTTTCGCCGTACTCCTCTTTCTGGTAATAGTACTCGCTGTTCATCGCCAGGCCGATGGTCATACCGGAAAAGTCCACATTTCCATCCTCATCCTGGGTCATGTAGTTCTGTTCCAGTATATGTGAGAGATAGAGCGGCGCCTTTTCTGCAATGGTTTCAGGGTCAGTCTCCCCTTCTGTGGAAGGGTTGAGCCCGAGGTTGCTGAAAGCATTGTTATCCGCCTTCTCCTCCTCACTCATCTCATCAATCTCTTCTGATGTATAGCTGCGGTTCAAAAAGCCGCGGACCATCTCTTCGGTGAAGACCTGACCTTCACGGAACACATGGTCATCTGTGCTGAAAACAGGTTTGCTGATGTCGAAAAGACCTTTTTCGAATGTTTCGATGTTATAGCTTGAGACCATGTTGGAGCTTGTCAGTCCGCGTGCCGGAGAAATCTGGTAGGGAATCACCGTCTGATAATACCCCGGATTCTCACCGACTTCATTTGTTACCGTATCTTCCTGTTCCTCTACAGGTGCTGTATTCATTTCTTCTTCATCCGATGCCGTCTGTGTCTGATTCGCCACCTCGCTTTCCGGTGTCCCGCAGGATGCCAGAAAGATCAGCAGCAATGGGGTAAGGATATATAACTTTTTCATAATCACTGCCTCAACTTCTCAATGAATTCATTCTCGTCCCAGACTGCAACACCCAGTGACTGTGCCTTCTCGAGCTTGCTTCCGGCATCTGCCCCCGCCACCACTACATCCGTATTGCCTGAAACGCTGCCGGTCACTTTGCCGCCGGCATTTTCAATCATCTCTTTTGCTTCTGTCCGTGTCAGTTCTTCAAGCCTGCCCGTCAGGACAAAAGTCATTCCTGAAAATTCCGAGCTCTCTGCTTCAGACTTGTCCTCCGTCATATTGACGCCGAATCCTTCCAGCTTATCGATAAGGGCCCCGAAATCGGGATTCTCGGTATATGTCACAATCGAACTTGCAATCTTCTCACCGATTTCAGGTATTTCTGTGAACCGTTCTGCCGGCTGACTCATGATTTCCTCCATGGAGCCGAATTCGCCGGCAATGAGTTCCGATGCTTTTGTTCCCAAAAACCTGATGCCGAGTCCAACGAGCAGTTTTCTGAGCGGATTTTCCTTGGATGCTTCTATCGCGGCAAGGAGATTGCTGATTTTTTTATCCCCCATCCGCTCGAGCGGGATCAGATCGTCATATGTCAGTGCGTAAATATCACCGATATCACGGACGAGTCCGGCATCGAACAGCTGGCGTACAACTTTCTCACCCATCCCATCAATGTTCATCGCACCCCTTGAAACAAAATGGATCATCCCTTCGATCAATTGTGCCGGACACTGGGGATTGATGCACCGTATCGCAACTTCCTTTTCAAGCTTGACGGTTTCATGGCCGCATCCCGGACACTCGGTCGGTGCTTCATACACTTTCTGATCGGTACGCTCTTCAAGTATCGGCCGGACCACTTCCGGTATGATGTCGCCGGCCTTCCTGATCACGACCTTATCATTGATCCTGACATCTTTCTGCTCGATCATTTCATGGTTGTGGAGTGATGCCCTTGCGACAGTCGTTCCCGCCACCTTCACCGGCGTCAGGATCGCAGTCGGTGTGATGACCCCCGTCCGTCCGACTGTCAGCTCGATATCTATGATGTCAGTGACCACTTCTTCGGCCGGGAATTTATAGGCAATCGCCCAGCGGGGAGATTTCGCTGTGAACCCCATTTCATCCTGTTTGCTGATGTCATTCACTTTGATGACGATGCCGTCAATATCATAATCGAGACCGTTGCGGTGGTTTGTCCAATATTCTATGTACTCGATCACCGCTTCGATATCACCCGCGAGTCTGCGCTCATGGTTTGTTTTAAAGCCTTCCTGGTCGAGCCGGTCCATCGCTTCGCTCTGGCTCTTCGCATCGAGCTCAGTCAGGTCGTTGACACTGTACAGGAAGACTGACAGGTTCCTTCTGGCTGCAAGCTTCGGATCCAGCTGCCTCAGTGATCCTGCCGCTGCGTTTCTCGGATTCTGGAAAAGCCCCTCTCCCTTGTCCTCCTTTTCTGCGTTCAGCCTTTCAAAAGACGCCTTGGGCATATAAGCTTCACCGCGGACTTCGAATGACAGAGGGTTCTTTATTTCAAGCGGGATCGCCTTGATCGTCCTGAGATTCGAAGTGATGTTCTCCCCGACTGTGCCGTCCCCGCGTGTCGTCCCCTGGACAAAGCGGCCCGCTTCATACTTCAGGGAAACGGCAAGGCCGTCAATCTTAAGCTCGCACATATAGTCCACTTCACCGACCATGTCACGCACCCTTTTATCGAATGCCCGCAGCTCTTCTGCATTGAATGCATTGGAGAGGCTGAGCATCGGCGTGTCGTGCGCCACTTTCTCAAAGCGGCTCATGACCTCCCCGCCAACCCTGACAGTCGGGGAAGTATCTGTCTTTGTTTCGGGATACTGCTCTTCCAGTGCAATCAGTTCATGCAGCAATCTGTCATATTCACTGTCGGGAACGGAGGGATTGTCGAGCACATGATATTCGTAGTTATAACGGTTCAGCCTATCCTGCAGCTCTTTGATTTTCTCTTCCATAAAATTTACCTACTCCTTCTTTGTCAGCGGTGCAAAGTTTGCAAGCAGCCTTTTGACACCGACAGTCGTGAATATTATGTCGAGTTCCTGGCTGTCCCCTTCCCCTTTTATACCGGAGATGATGCCTTCGCCGAACTTCTTATGTTCGACCTTGTCACCCACTGTGAAGCGCGTGCCGCTGTTGTTGGTGATCACACGGCTCCTTTTCCTCGGTCCGCGCCTGTTCATCTGGAAGCTGCCCGATGCAATCGGCTGCGGTGTCTCCTGAACCCCGCCTTCAACAAGTTCTTCCGGTATTTCAGAAAGGAAACGGCTCCTCATATTCGACTCCGTCTTGCCGTAGATCATGCGGCTGTCCGCACGTGACAGGAACAGCATGTCCTCGGCACGTGTCAGTGCCACATACATCAGGCGGCGCTCTTCTTCGAGTTCCTTGTCATCGAACATTACCCGTCTGGACGGGAATATCCCCTCCTCGAGTCCGACGATGAATATGACTTTGAACTCAAGGCCTTTTGAGGCATGCATCGTCATCAGCGTCACTCCGCTGTCCTCCTCGACACCGTCCTGGTCGGATACCAGGGCCATATCGCTCAAAAACGTGAATAAAAGTTCGTCAGATACTTCATTCTCCCTGTCGAATTCACGGGTCACCGTCCTGAACTCCTCCAGGTTTTCGATGCGGCTGCGTGATTCGAGCGAATTTTCCTTCTCGAGCAGGTCTAGGTAGCCGGTGTCCGCCAATACTTCATCCACGAGTTCTGTGACAGACATATATTTCGATTTCTGCTTCAGGTTATCCAGCATATCGTTCAGGTTCATGAGCTTGACGACTGCATTCTTGGAAATGCCGATGAAATCGGACTCCTTGATCGCCTCGTATATGCTTGCTCCCGTGTGACGGCCGTGCTCTTTCAGCTTATCCACGGTCTTAGGGCCGATGCCGCGTTTCGGAACGTTGATGATCCGTTCGAATGAAATGTCGTCATTCGGATTCTGGATGACTTTCAAGTAACTCATGAGATCCTTTATTTCCATACGGTCGTAGAATTTCATGCCGCCGACCATCTTGTATGGGATGTTGGATTTTACAAGTGCATCCTCAATCGCACGCGACTGTGCGTTCGTACGGTACAGGACCGCCATGTCATTGTAGGAATACTTTGATGAGAGATCGAGGACATTTCTGACGATTTCCTGTCCTTCCCCGCGTTCCGAATCCGAAACGATGCTTGTGAGCTTCGGTCCGCCGTCCCTGTCGGTGCGGAGCGCTTTGGGCTTGCGTTCAGTATTGTTGCCGATGACGGCATTTGCCGCATCCAGGATGTTTCTGCTGGAGCGGTAGTTCTGTTCGAGCTTGATCACTGCCGCTTCCGGGTAGTCATCCTCGAAATTCAGTATGTTCGTGATATCCGCCCCGCGGAATTTATAGATGGACTGATCGGAATCACCAACTACGCATATGTTGCGGTATTTTTCAGCTAGCATCCTGACCAGCTGGTACTGGGCATGGTTGGTATCCTGATATTCGTCCACATGAATGTACTGGAAAAGGTTCTGGTAGCGCTCAAGAACTTTCTTTTCCTTTTCGAACAGCTCGATGGTCAGCATGATCAGATCGTCGAAATCGAGTGCGCTGTTGCGATAGAGGATCTGCTGGTAGTCATGATAGATCTCGCTGTAGAGCGTGTCCAGGTAGCCTTCCGCCTCTTCAGCACTCTGTTTCGGCCTGATGAGGGAATTCTTCTTATCGGATATGAATCCGATGATGCTTCTCGGATTATGCTGTTTGATATCGAGGTTGCGCCGCTTCAGTATATCCTTCACTACAGAACGCTGATCTGTCGGATCAAGGATGGAGAAGCTGTTTTCATACCCAAGATAGTTGATGTTGCTGCGCAGTATGCGCACACACATCGCGTGGAACGTGGACACCCATATGTCAGCGGCGCCGTCACGGATGAGTGCAGACGCGCGGTCCCGCATCTCACGGGCTGCCTTGTTGGTGAAAGTGATGGCCAGTATGTTCCGTGCCGGCACATCCTTCTCCTCCATCAGATAGGCGACACGATGGGTGAGCACACGTGTCTTCCCGCTGCCTGCACCAGCCATTATGAGCAGTGGGCCTTCAGTCGTCCGGATGGCCCGTTTTTGTTCTTCATTCATTAAGCTTAAGTCCATTTTAAAAACCCCAATTTACTTGATAATTGTTCTGAGTGCCTTTTTTGTACTGTCATAGATTACATTTCCGACCACTATCGTATCGGCATACTGTGCCATCTCCCGTGCCTCGTCGCGTCCCCCGATACCGCCGCCGTAGATGACGTGGGAATGCGCTGCATTGTCACACACCATCCGCATAATCTCCGGCTCTCCGTAGGTACCGCTGTATTCTATGTAAATATAGGACGTCTGGTAGAGCTTGTCCAACATGTTGATGTAATGCGGAACCATTTCATGTGTCACACGTTCTGCATCCGATTTTTCAAATGCCTTGCATTCTTCATTCAGGATGATGTATGGCAGAAGTGACATTTCACTGTAATCTATCAGATGGCTGTATTCAGCCAGCGCCTGGAGCAACAGTCCGTGCTGCCATTTGATGTCTTTAGTATTGAACACGGCGGGTATGAAGTAATGATCGAACCCCGGCACGACAGCTTCCGTCGATGTCACTTCCAGCGCCACCGGCACGGAAAACCTCCTCACCCGGGCCATCAGATCCAGTACATTGTCTTCTGTTATGCCATCCGTCCCGCCGACGATGATGGCGTCAGTATCCGATTCACAGATTTTTGCAAGCGCCTCGTCAGTGATATCCTTCGCAGGATCCAATTTGAATACATGTCTACAATCCTTCAGCATATATAAAACTCCCATTAAATTTCATAAGGATATTATATCATTTTTAAGCCTCCACTGTTTTATATTATGTGCGAAAATCATGGTTTTTGCGAACAAAAAACGCGGCTCGATGAGCCGCGCCAAAGTATTCAGTCTATCCCCAGATATTCTTCAAGTGTCAGGCCGCTTTCATATATGGCCTCCGCCTCGTCCCCGACATATCTCAGATGCCATGGTTCATACTGGTAGCCTGTAATATCTTCCTTCCCTTCCAGGTACCTTATGATGAAGCCGTATTCGTGCGCGACATCCTTCATCCATTCATATTCGGGCGTATCACCGAATTTTATGCTGAGGGTTGTGGCACTGTCCTCTGAACCCACATCAATTGCAAGTCCGGTCTGATGCTCAGAATGGCCGGGTTTTGCACTGTACTTGTCTGCCGCCGCACGCCCGTCCCGATCAATATAATTATTGTACAGCCCCGCCTGATAATCGTAGGTCCTGAAGTCGCTGACCAGTGTGAAATCAAGGCCCCGCTCCGCACCATCGGCAAACAGCTCCTTATAGGCATCGATCACTTCCTGCTGAAGGCCCGGGCTGTAGTCCGGCGGCAGCGGGATTTCCTTGTTGACGACCAGTATGCCGTCGACATATGTGATACCGTCAATGACTTCGATGTCCGGCAGTGCATTGAGACTGCCAATGTCAGCCGGAGAATACTGTTTTTCAAATGTTCCGTGGGATGCAGTCTGTAATTCATCCAGCGTAATACTGCATGCAGACATCAGCAATGCCGTTGAAACCATCAACCCCGTTAACAGCTTTCTATTCATAAAATCCCCCTTTCTGCACCGGCACAGCCGGGTGTCTATTCGAGTCCGGCACGCTTGAATATGGTCTCCACACGTTTCAGGTGGTGCTTCTCGTCAAAGCACCCAGCAATCTCCTCCGGGGTCAGAAGTTTTCTGATCCGCTGGTCCTTTTCGACGAGTTCCCGGAATGGTACCTTCGTTTCCCAAGATTCCATGGCCTTCGGCTGTACAAGGTCATACGCCTCTTCACGCACAAGGCCTTTATCTATGAGTGTGAGCATGACCTGCTGTGAGTACACCAGGCCGAATGTTCTGTCGATATTGGCTTTCATATTATCTTCGAATACTGTCAGGTTCCCGATGATATTTGCAAACCTGTTGAGCATATAGTTCAATGCAATGGTGACGTCCGGCAGCATGATGCGCTCGGCGGAGGAATGTGAAATGTCACGCTCATGCCAAAGCGGAACGTTTTCATATGCTGTAGTGATGTAGCCGCGGATCACACGGGAGAGGCCCGTCACATTTTCACTGCCGATCGGATTCCGTTTATGCGGCATTGCACTGGAGCCTTTCTGACCTTTGCCGAATGCCTCCTCCACTTCCCGTGTCTCCGTCTTCTGGAGGCCGCGCACTTCGACGGCAAATTTTTCGACCGATGTCGCAATCAGGCCGAGAGTGGCGATGTAATAGGCATGGCGGTCACGCTGCAGCGTCTGTGTGGAGACTTCTGCGGCACCAAGCCCCAGATGTTCACATACATATGCCTCAACTTCCGGCGGGATGTTTGCAAACGTACCGACCGCCCCACTCATCTTGCCGACTTCGATTTCCTTCCTGACATTTTTAAAACGTTCAAGGTTGCGCTTCATCTCCATGTACCAGAGCGCCATCTTGATGCCGAATGTCGTCGGCTCCGCATGGACACCATGTGTGCGTCCCATCATTATTGTCTTCTTATGCTCTCTCGCTTTGGCGGCAAGCACATCGATGAAACGCTCAAGGTCACGTTCGATTATTTCATTCGCCTGTCTGATGATATAACTCTGTGCTGTATCCACAACATCCGTCGAAGTGAGGCCGTAATGCACCCACTTCTTCTCCTCGCCCAATGTCTCAGACACCTGACGGGTGAAAGCGACGACATCATGACGGGTTTCGGCTTCTATCTCCTTGATGCGGTCGACATCGATTTCAGCATTCTTCCTGATCAGGCCGACTTCATCCGCCGGAATAAACCCAAGCTCCGCCCATGCTTCCGATGCCAGGATCTCCACTTCAAGCCATGCTTTAAATCTGTTCTCTTCTGTCCAAATCTTTGACATTTCCTCACGGGAATAACGGGAAATCATGCATACACGCTCCTTAATTATCAATTCGGTATCATTATAACAAACATCAATAAAAACGAACATTGAAATTATAATTAATTTCAATGTTCGCAAATAAGTGCAGGCGACGGCCCCCGTCTATTCCTCTGTGAGTTTTCCTTCAAAAATTATCTCCTGATAGTCAACGACCTTTCCGCCGTCCTTTTCTGTGAATACAGGCCGCTCAGTGCGCCGCACGGGGGAGTAGCCTTCAGCCCGCATACGGTCCAGACAGTCACCCGGGCTTTCCCCTCCCGCGACTTTAAATTTTTTCTTCTTGGGCTTCTCCGGCATCTTCCCGTTCCTTCTCTCCATAGATTTCCTCCAGTACTTCTTCCACGTTTTCCGGTTCATAATTTTTCAGGCGTCGGCGTCTGACACCCTTTGTCCAGAATCCACCGTTGATGTTCTTCGGTTCGTGGGTGATGATGAATGCTTTCTCATCCAGCTCTTTGATGGTTGCGATGAGTTTACGCTCATATTTCCTCGGTGTAAGAATCTGCATCGTGGTCCGTTCGCCGTCCCGGCCGTACTGATAGCCGTGCGTGACGCCGTATCCCAGGTCTCTGATGTTCGTCGGCAGATCACGGTCCTTCTCCGCCGTGATGACATTGACGACGAGGTAGCCGAGCGCCAGCCTTTCTTCAATCTTGAGCCCGACAAGGATACCTGCCCCGAAGCCGAGTGCATATGCCACGACATTCTGGAACTGATCCAGGTTCTCAAGCACAAGTCCCAGTCCGATGACATAGACGAATGTCTCCATGATGCTGAATGTTGCTGCTGTATAACGGTACCCTTTAAGTGTTGCAATGGTGCGCATCGTCAGAAAGCTCACATATATGATATTGATGACGAATATGACAAGCACCATCAGCCAGGGGTTTGTGGAAATGGCTGTTATCATGCTAAATTCCCTCTCTGCTTACAATTTCTGAAATTCTATTTTTCTTCTGCTTCGTATTTCGGCAGGTTATGCCTGTGGTACGGCAGATCGCGTTTGTGCTGGGACTTTTTGTACCATTTTACAATCGTTTCATAGTCCTCATCGGACACTTCCCTGCCCTCAAGGAAGTCGTCAATCGCTTTGTAGGTAACACCCAGCGCCTCCTCATCGCTGACCATCGGCCTGTCATCCTCAAGATCCGCCGTCGGCACTTTGCTCAATAAGTTCTCCGGCGCACCGAGATATTCCATCATCAGCTTACCCTGGCGTTTGTTCAATCCGAACAGCGGCACAAGGTCACTCGCTCCGTCCCCGTATTTCGTATAGAAGCCTGTGATGGCTTCGGCCGGATGGTCGGTACCGAGCACGATTCCGTTCTGGCTTGCTGCAACCGCATACTGTGCTTTCATGCGTTCACGCGCCTTTTCATTCCCTTCGACGAAATCGTTCAGCTCATATCCCGCCGATTGCAGCGATTCCACACTCGCATCGACACTCGGCTTGATATCGATTGTTGCTTCGTGTGTCGGGCTGATGAACTCGATCGCATCAAGCGCATCCGCCTCATCATTCTGTCTGCCGTAGGGCAGACGGAGCGCATGGAATGCATAGCCGCCCCCCGACTCCTGATTGAGTTCATCGACAGCCATCTGTACCATCTTTCCGAGCAGGGTTGAATCCTGTCCGCCCGAGATGCCGAGGACAAAGGACTTTATGAATGGATTGTGCTTCACATATGTCTTCATGAAATCGATGATTTCTCTGATCTCTGTTTCCGGATCTATTTCGGGCTTTACATGAAAATCATCAATTATTTCCTGCTGTAATGGTCTCATACATAATCACTCCAATGTTTTATTGCTTGCTTCTTCGATAAGGTCCTGTTTGATCTGCCACAGTTCAGTGGAGAGGTCCACCGGATATGCCTCCGGATTCAGGAATCTCTTATACTCTTCCCAAAGAATGGAGAGATTACTCTCAAGGCGCCGTTTTATCTCAGCTACTTCTTCCCTTTCATATACCAATTCCCCATCCTTGAAGATATCCTTCAGGAGCTCCACTTTCTCAAATGACCGGATCAGCTTGCGCTTCATCGTATGGACAGGGTGGAACATGAGCAACGGTGCATCTTCATCCACCTCTTCACCGGCATGGGTGATGTACTCGCCTTCGGACATGCCGGTATACTTATTGATGATGCGGTACACATCCTTTTTGCCAGGTGTCGTGACTTTTTCCGGATTGCCGGAAATCTTGATGCGGTTCTCAAGTGTCCCCGCTTCGTTTTCCACGGCAGCCAGTTTATAGACGGCACCGAGTGCCGGCTGATCATAGGCAGTGATCAGCTTTGTGCCGATACCCCAGTTGTCCACTTTAGCCCCCTGCGACAGCAGTGAAACGATTGTCACTTCATCAAGGTCGTTGGAGACGACAATCTTGGCTTCGGGAAAACCCGCTTCATCCAGCATCTTGCGCGCCTCCTTGGAAAGGTAGGCGATATCGCCTGAGTCGAGCCGTATGCCGATGAAGTTGATCCGGTCGCCATATTCTTTGGCCACTCTGATCGCATTCGGCACTCCCGACCTCAGTGTATCGAAGGTATCAACGAGAAATACACAGTCCCTGTGTGTCCCGGCATAGGCTTTGAACGCATCATAATCATCGCCGTATGCCTGGACCATCGCATGGGCATGGGTGCCGCTTGCATCCAGACCGAACAGTTTCGCGGCACGCACGTTGCTGGTCCCGTCGAAACCGCCGATGATGGCAGCGCGTGCCCCCCACAGTGCCGCATCGAATTCATGCGCCCGGCGGGTGCCGAACTCCATCAGCATATCACCCGGCACAAGCTGGCGGATCCTGCTCGCCTTTGTCGCAATCAGCGTCTGGAAGTTTACAATGTTGAGCAGTGCCGTTTCAATCAGCTGCGCTTCAATAATCGGCGCTTCGATCTGCACGAGCGGCATGTTGGCGAATACGAGCTCGCCCTCCTCCACAGCCCGGACATTGCCCGTGAACCGGAGATCCCGGAGATATCCCAGAAAATCCTCTCCGTATCCGAGGCTCCTCAGATATTCAATATCCGATTCTGTAAAACGGAGATTCTCCAAAAAGTCGATGATGCGCTCCAGCCCGGCAAATACGGCGTAGCCATTGCCAAAAGGCATTTCCCTGAAATAAAGGTCGAACACCGCAGTGCGGTCTGCCAAACCCTGTTCCAGATAAGTCTGGCTCATGTTGATCTGGTACAGATCCGTGTGGAGCATAAAGCTGTCGTCCTCAAATTTATACATCCTTGCCAATCCCTTCATGTATGCTGTAAATCAGTTATAATTATTCATAACCAGTTTAACACAAGAATATACTGTATCATTACTATAATCGTCTGGAGGCATAACATGAAAACAGAGAGCTTCAGGGCACGATTCATCATCCTGTCCGTCATCGTCTGCATATCCGGGTTCTCCCAGGGAATGCTCCTCCCACTCATATCATTCATCTTCGAAAACCGGCAGGTCAGTGCCACCATCAACGGGCTGCATGCATCGGGCCTTTACATAGGCGTCCTCCTGTCGGCATTGTTCATCGAGGCGCCGCTCCGAAGATACGGTTTCCGTCCGATGATCATCACAGGCGGCGCCATCGTGGGTCTGTCACTCCTTGCATTCCCCCTGCTCGATTCGATATGGCTGTGGTTCATACTCCGCCTGATCGTCGGCATCGGCGACAATGCACTCCACTTCAGCACACAGACATGGCTGACCACAAGCACGCCTCAGCACAAACTCGGCAAAGTCATCGCCTTTTACGGCCTGTTCTTCTCGGCGGGATTCATGATCGGCCCGAAAGTGAGCGAGCTCGTAACAATATGGGAGCCGCTCCCGTTCCTCGTTTCAGGGGTGCTGACAATGATGGCGTGGCCGCTGATTTTCCTGCTGAAGGGTGCGGAGGGTGCAAAGCCCGAAGACACCGGCGGGGAGGCCAGTCTGGTCAATACACTCAAAAACTTCAGGGATGTGCTGAAAACGAGCTGGGTGGCATTTTTATTCCCCATGCTCTACGGGGTGCTCGAGGCCTGCCTCAACAGCAACTTCCCGGTGTTTGCCATCCGGCATGATTTCAAGCTGTCGGAGATCACATGGATACTGCCGGCCTTCAGCCTCGGAGCCATACTGCTCCAGGTGCCGATCGGCGGTCTCGGTGACAGGGTCGGACGGGGGAAGCTCATCAACATACTGCTCGCCCTCGGCGTGGCCACATTTCTCATGATGGAGATATTCAGCGGGTCATTCATCATGCTCCTCCTCTCCTTCA